>ENA-UAPG01000260-UAPG01000260.1-human-gut-metagenome-genome-assembly--contig:-NODE-260-length-17036-cov-6.201048_pt1 | contig 17036 bp, 10 predicted proteins | sample MGYA00243478_ERZ654573 | MGnify/ENA primary metagenome ERZ654573 (study PRJEB26926, sample SAMN06164711) | human gut metagenome | biome: ENVO:00009003; feature: ENVO:2100002; material: ENVO:00002003... | reverse complement strand
AGATTTCTGCCTGTCTCGTGGGCTCGGAGATGTGTATAAGAGACAGCTGTAAAAGAATATGATTTCCAAAAATACACTACTAACTTTGAGACAATTCAAAAAGGTATTTATTTTAACTACGACTGGGGAGAAGGCACCACTTGGCCTTGGCAGACATTCCAAAACTTGAATCATGATATGTTCTCAGGATATTTTCATGATTTTGCCTCCAAATTCAGCGATAAAAATACAGTATATGCATTAGAGGCCGGATGGACAGCCAGTGCGTGGAATTATACTTATAATTATATATTTCCAGTAGCCCATAAATCAACATTAATTACACAAGATGAAGCCAAATACAAACATTTTTATGGTGCGACCCTTATTTTAAAAGTAGAAGCCATGCACCGTATAACTGATACTTATGGCCCTATTGTCTATTCTAAATTCGGAAAAAACGAAACAAACTCTGTTGATACCCAGGAAGAAGCTTATAAAGCATTCTTTGATGATCTGGATAAAGCTGTAGACGCATTGGATACTTATTTGAAAGAAGGCGGCAAAGAAGATGGCGTGAAAAGCATTAATATGTGCAATTGTCCTACAGCCAGCAGATGGATAAAATTTGCCAATTCATTACGTCTTCGTCTAGCTATGCGCGTATCTAATGTAAATAAGACACTTGCTACCAGTGAAGCCCGAAAAGCATTAGAAAACTCTTATGGTGTCATAGAATCTTCTGATGAAAACATACAAATCTCCGGTAAGGGGTATCAAAACCCGTTAGCAGGTGTTGCCGGTTGGGGAGAAACCTATATGGGAGCAACAATAGCTTCTGTCCTAAACGGTTATAAAGATCCACGCATCAGTATATATTATAATCCGGCGACATTGGCAGAGCATACAGAGGAATATCTAGGAGTACCTCAAGGAGTATATGCCAAGGACGGTGACCCCAATTATTACCAAAGCTATTCCTTTATCAACACCCAAACAATCACAGCATCCACACCCGCCGTTCTTCTGACAGCAGCAGAAACTTGGTTCTTACGTGCCGAAGCATCTTTACGAGGTATCAATCCGAAAAACGAAAGCGCAAAGCAATGTTATGAAACCGGTGTCCAAACTTCATTCAACCAATGGGGAGCCGGAAATGCAAGCCTATATCTGACAAGTAAAGGTAAACCGACAGATTACATTAATTACGCAGCAGGCCCCGGAAAAGACATGAAAGCATTAATAACCACCACTCCCAATTTTGACGATGCAGTTAATCAAGAAGAACAACTTGAAAAAATTATCACTCAAAAATGGATTGCTTGCTGGCCAGAAGGCATGGAAGCATGGGCAGAACAGCGCCGTACCGGATATCCGAAATTATTCAAAGTACAAACCAACAACAGCAATGGTACAATTGATACAGACATCATGATTCGCCGCCTCCCCTTCTCACAAGATGATGCCAAAAAAGATCCTGAGCAGTATAAAAATCTGTGTACGGCTCTTGGTGGTGCAGACAACGGCGGTACCCGTCTATGGTGGGATACAGGTAAAAACAACTTTTAATTCATATTCCAATAATAATGATTATTTATAAGAGAGAGTCTAAATGTTTCGCTTAATTTAAGGTATTAGCATAAGGCAAAAAGACTTTGTAAGACGGGGAGCGTGATGTTTCCCGTCTTTTTCTATTTTTCATACGGCATTCTATTTTATTTTTCTATCTTTGTTCAAGCTATGAAATAACATACCTATACAGCAAACTTTTTCCGGATATTCATCGTTTAACTGAAAAAAATATATGAAAAAGTTTCTAAGTAATACTATCGTACAACTGCTTATTGCCGTAATTATCGGACTGTTGGCAGGCCTTGTTGTTAATGACGCAGTGCTGGAAGTCGTTATCTGTATAAAGCACATCACGGGACAGATTATATTTTTCCTGGTTCCCCTTATTATTCTGGGATTCATAGCCCCCTCTATTGCCCATTTGCGCAGCAATGCATCAAAGATGCTTTTATTCGCTTTCGGCATAGCCTACCTATCATCTATCGGAGCCTCTTTTTTCGGAGCAGCCGTAGGTTACAATGTGATTCCTTTTCTGCATATAGCCGATGATGCCAATACACTGAAAGCATTGCCGGAAAATTTACTAAAAATAGATATTCCACCGGTCATGAATGTTATGACGGCCCTTGTACTGGCAGCTTTGATAGGACTTGCTACTGCTTGGGTTAAATCGGATGAAATATCAAAACTACTGGATACTTTTCAAAAGATGGTACTTGAATTGGTGAAAAGAGTACTGCTTCCCGTACTTCCCGTATTTATTGCCGCTAACTTCTGCATTCTTAGCTATCAGGGAGCTGTTACGAAGCAGTTACCGGTATTCCTCTCCGTATTGATAGTTGTTATTGTTTGTCATTTCATCTGGCTGTCATTGCTTTATTTCATTGCAGCTGTTTACTCAAGAAAAAATAGTTGGCAGGTATTGAAATACTATGGTCCTGCTTACCTCACAGCATTAGGTACAATGTCTTCAGCAGCTACGCTGGGAGTGGCGTTGGAATGTGCCCGCAAAAGCCCTATCCTTCGAAAAGAAATCAGTGATGTGACGATACCTTTATTCGCCAATATACACCTATGCGGCTCTATCCTGACAGAAACCGTATTTGTACTCACTGTATCCCAAATGCTTTATGGAAGTATGCCCAGTATATTACAAATTACTTTATTCATCCTGTTATTAGGATTATTCGCCATCGGTGCACCGGGAGTACCGGGGGGAACAGTACTTGCCTCTTTAGGGCTAATCATCTCTGTTCTTCACTTTAATGAAGCCGGAACGGCATTACTACTTACGATTTTTGCATTACAGGACAGTTTCGGAACAGCTTGTAATATTACCGGAGATGGGGCACTAACGCTTATTACAGATACTTTCGAAAAAAAGATAGCTTCGAAGCCGAAGGCTTTTAAATAAAGGCTCTCTAATAACTATCTTTTTACTTAAGGGTTTTGTAAAGTTACTTTTTTTGATATTATTGCAAATATTCTCAACCCATACTAACCACAAATCAAAAATAGATACTATGAAACGAAAAACACTTAAAAGAAAAATTTCTATTGTTGGCATTTTAGTTTTTGTCAGTATGATAGTTTATTCATGTTGGCAAGATGAATGGTCCTCCAATGTAACTGATGAAGTTATTTTTGACAGCAATAAAGAATTGACCATTGCTAAAGCAGAACAATGGTATAATGCCACCAATCCCTCAGCTACTACAGTTAGATCCTTAAGTGCTGACGGGCGAATTCCAGCAAAGCCTAATTGGAACAAGGCTAAAGAAAGTAAAAAAGGAGATTTAGAGGTAGTTGAAACGACTCTAATGACAAGCGGTAGTACATTTTTTATGGATAACGAGACAAAAGAAAAATATGAACTACAAGATGATTTGGATAAAATATATAATGTAGCACGCATGGTAATATTGAAGAATCTAGAAACAGGTGAGATTTACAACTTCATCATGGTATTCATAGGTACTTATGATTATTTGATGCATACCACCTCTTTTGAAAACAATTCTTATTTACATCGTGAAGCTGATTTTGATGGAAAAGTTTTATTCTACAATTTCAATTATGGATTGGTAAATGGTTGGAAATATGAATCAGGGAAAATAACAGCCTCCATTTCTTCGGGAACAGAGGAAGGATACCGTATGAGTTTGCAAAGAGGAAGAGGACAATCCGTATGTAATACGGAAATAGACTGGATGGAAAAGCGGAATTGTCATAATGATATCGTTTGGGATCATGAACTGGGGCTGCCCGGCATCGATGTAATTTGCGACAAGTATTTACATCCTGAGTATCATGAAGTTTGCGTTTCATTGGATGATGACGAAATGGATGGCGGAGGTGGTGGATATAATCCTCCTTCAAATCCTCCTGAAACACCTCCTACTCCTTGTAAACGTGCTAAAACATTGTCGCAGGACGCAGCATTTAAATCGCGTATAAAAGATGTGTATAGAAAAACATTTTCTGCAGGCAATACTGTGGAGCAAGGCTTTATACAGACTTCAGACGGGCAAACTATTTTCCCGAACGTACAAGAATCAGGAAGTGCCAAATTCACAAATGATCAAATAGCAGGAAAAGAAATCATGGAATGGTACCATTCCCACCCTACAGGCTCTATGATTACTTCATGGGCAGATTTAAAGGCTTTAGCTATACGATACCAACAGGGATATGTGAAATCAGAGAATTTTACTTATGGAATTGTTTCAACGTTTGGATGTCTGAGTATCATGATAACTTCTCCGGTAGATTTCAATGCTTTTGCTACTAAAGTTAGAAATGGTGAACTTCTAGATAAATGGAATTATGAAGTGGATACTCCCGGAGTCAGAGGAGGAGTTGATGAATGCATCGGGGGATTGCTTAAATTCTTAGATCGTAATAACTCCGGTCTGTCAGTGATGTTTAGTTCGAATATTGATGAAAGTAATCCGACTTGGAATGCTCAGGAACTAGCTTCTAATGGGAAATCTATAAATATGGAATGTAACCAATAAAAAGAAAAGTCATGAAAAGAATAGAATTTATTTTGTGTTTGCTTTTTATAAGCACAGTTATTTTTGCCCAAAAGGAAATTGCTCCAACAAAAAATCTAGATGCTTATACTGGGACATGGGTATATCAGTCAAATGATACTATTTTTAAAATAGTTCTTAAGAAAGGACATGTTGAAAGTGAATATATGATTACAAATGGACTCGTTGGAGGCTATTTCCTATCCGTAAAAGGAAAAGTTGTGGAAAACTATTTAAATATAACCTCTACCTCACGTCATTTGGATAAAAGGGACGAACACATCAAGTTCTATTTTTGGGCTTCAAACAATGCTACCAGTTTGGACTACATTGATCCTAATCGAGTCGGAGTTTTATTTTACGACCAACGGAAAAAGCACTTCGGCGGCGAAGGAATAGCAGGCGGTGAAATACTTCTACTATCTCCCGATAAGATTCGTTGGCATCTGGATGAAAAATTAGGATTAGCCCTAAAGGAACCGGATGAATATACAGAACTGATAGGATTTTCTGTTCCTTCGGACGTGATAATGACTAAAGAGAAAGAACAATGATGTGAACAAAGACAACAAAATGTATCAAAAGCCAATGGAGAACCAACAGTAACCCCTGGCTTTTGGTACATTTATTTTCATAATCTTACAGCAAACTTGTTATTTCAAAACCTCATCCAGCTTTTGTTGCAAAGCCTCCCCTTCCAATCCTACAGCCAAGATCACCCCATTGGGGTCCAACAAGAAATTCATAGGAATCCAACGAATAGCATACTGCACGGCTGCATCCGATTTCCAGTCCTTCAAGTCTGAAACATGAGTCCATGCCAATTGATCTTTCTCAATAGCGGCCAACCAAGGTTCTTTCTTACGATCCAAAGAAACTCCTAAAATAGTAAAATTCTTATCCTTGTATTTATTCCAGGCAGCAACAATATTCGGATTTTCCTTGCGACAATCAGGACACCAGGAAGCCCAAAAATCAATCAGTACATATTTTCCTCTCAAACCGGATAATGTGACAGGATTACCGTCTACATCGGGCAATGTAAAATCCGGAGCCACAGCACCGACCTGAATATCTTCCATCCGCTTGATAAAGCCATCTATTTGACTGACATACATGGTTTCATCCAATGAAGCATCCAGTTTGGCGCGCAATGCCCTCATTTCTTCCAGATTCAACTTATAAGCGAAATCCTTCACTATGAAATAAGGGGTAACAGCAGATGCCGGGTGAACAGCAACCAGACTATCTATGCTATATCCATCCTGACGAGTCAAAGGAGCATTTTGTGCATACAGATCATTAATGGCAGAACCTGTCACAGTCAGTATCTTTTCTGATTCATTCATCTTCAACTGCATCTTTTCGTTATCTAAAAAGAATACCAACGGACGTTTGCTATCCCTGAACGTAGTCAGCCCATAAGCCAATGGCTCAGTACAAACACCTTCAAATTTGAAAGTACCGTCAGTAATCACAGCCGAATCCACAGCTATGAACGATTTATCCTGATATTTTTTCAGATACACCATTCCATCTTTAACATCCGATATTTCTCCATTCAGAGTATATCCTTTTTTCTCTTCGCCACAGGACAGTACAGTCATAGCCAGTACACCAGCAAAAAGCACATTTACCATTCTTTTCATCTCTATCTTCCTTATTATTATAACTCGTCAAAAATAAATATTCCTATGCAATTATGCAAACTCCACCGTTCCTATTTGGAAATTAACTCTCCCTGAGTTACCTTTGTAACTTCAACTAACTATTATATAACCTATGAAAAAACTCCTATTTCTAGGCGCTCTCCTGTTGTCAACAGTATGTATGAACGCCCAAACTTCCGAATATTATCAGGAAGCAGCCAATCCTATTGCCACCAACCCCGCTTTATGGGCGAAAGTTACAGCTCCACAAATCAGCTGGGGAAGCACAGACATCCGCTATAAGAAAGAGGAACCGGCTCCCATCCATAGTGCGCAGAAAAGTATGAATCTTACTGCATGGAAAGGTGAGAAAATTTCAGCCCAACTGGTAGTATGGACTCCCAAAGCGCTGAATGACTTGACTTTCATGGTCAGCGATTTAACCTCAGGCAGTGCAACCATCAGTAAAGAGAATATCCGAACAGGCTTTGTCCGTTACGTTATAACCGATGAACTGAACAAAGACGGTTTGGGCGCATGTGGCTATCGAAACAGTGCTGATTTTGACTCAACTTTAGTAGCAGATGTAATAGACCATATCACTCCTACTCTAACCCTTCCTGCCAACTCCACCCAAGGGGGATGGATCAGCGTAAACATCCCTCAGGGCACTAAAGCCGGGAAATACACAGGAACCGTCACAGTGAAAGCCGACGGTATCACCTTGTCTGAATTAAAACTGAACCTCCAAGTGAAGAACCGTACTCTGCCTCCTCCTTCCGAATGGGCTTTCCATCTGGATTTATGGCAGAACCCTTATGCAGTATCCCGTTACTACAATGTGGAACCGTTCAGCAAAAAACATTTCGATTTGATGCGCCCATTGATGAAACTGTATGCCGATGCAGGTGGTAAGGTAATCACAGCCTCCATTATGCACAAGCCTTGGAACGGACAGACCTATGATGCTTTTGAAAGCATGGTCACTTGGTTGAAAAAAGCGGATGGAACCTGGTATTTTGACTATACCGTATTCGACAAGTGGGTGGAATTTATGATGGATCTTGGTGTCAAAAAACAAATCAGTTGCTATTCTATGGTTCCCTGGCGCCTTTCTTTCCAATATTTTGATCAGGCCAGCAACTCTTTCAAATTTCTGGACGCCAAACCGGGTGAAGTTGCTTATGAAGAATTTTGGATGAATATGCTGCAAGATTTCTCAAAGCATTTGAAAGCAAAAGGCTGGTTCGATATCACTCACATTGCGATGGACGAACGCCCGATGAAGGACATGCAGGAAACACTGAAAGTGATCCGTAAGGCTGATAAAGACTTTAAAGTTTCTTTGGCAGGAACTTATCACAAAGAACTATTGGATGATCTGAATGATTATTGTATCACCATTGCCGAGAAATTTGCTCCCGAAGAGATTGAAGCGCGCCGGAAGGCAGGCAAAGTAACTACTTATTATACCTGCTGCACAGAGCCCCGCCCCAACACTTTCACTTTCAGCGAACCTGCCGAAGCTGAATGGCTGGCATGGCATAGTGCGAAAGAAAATCTGGACGGATATCTTCGTTGGGCTTTAAACAGCTGGGTGAAAAATCCCCTACAAGACAGCCGTTTCACAGCTTGGGCTGCCGGAGACACGTATATGATTTATCCGGGCGCCCGTTCATCCATCCGGTTGGAACGCCTGACAGAAGGAATACAATTTTTTGAGAAAGTACGCATTCTGAAAGAAGAATTTGAAGAAAAAGGCAATAAAGGAGCTATTAAGAATATAGACAAAACCTTGAAAATGTTTGATGAATCAAGCATGGATAAGATTTCTCCTACCACTGCCGTAAACAAAGCAAAAAAAGTTATCAACCGATACTAGAAAAAGGGAAAATACCTTTATTACATACATATATATATCGGACCACACATATGTATATAATAAAGGTACTTCAAACTAAAAGCCGAACAGAATTAACTTGTGGGAAATAGGATGGATGAATCCCCGATAGCTTCAAAAGTAACTTAAGTGCATTGGGCAAGTAACTTAACTTACTTGACACTTTCACTTAACTTACTTGGCTCACGAAGTCAAGTTACTTTATTTGCCCTATATTTCTCAAATAAATTCTGTTCGGCTATATAAAATGGCAAGTTCTAGTTTTAACTTTATCCTCCCTTTCCTTTATACAAGTTTATTCTTCGGGTACATAAATGATTTCTCCATTATCCAATTCATAGGCAATACCCACCTTTTTTCCTTTCTTGCCGCTTTTGACATCCTGATCCTCAGAAGGGGTATAACGGTTAATCTTCTGCCCTTCCTTGGTTATGATTTCCATGTTTTCCTTACCCGGATTCTTCACCATCGTAAAATCTTCCTGACTAAACATTTCAGTCATATTATAACGGGTAACCAAGGCCACCATTAACGCTACAGCAAACACCATCGCCACATCAAACAGATTGCTGACCACGCTCATCGGGTCACTATCCTCCTCTTTTCTTAATAAATTACGTTTCATCTCAAGCTGTACGTTTTTCAGTGAGCAATTCAGAAAGGAATTCCAGATTAGTCATATCCTGTAAATACCAGCGTTGCTTCACCTGCTGGGTTATGAAACCGATAGCACTAGAAAACAGACCAACTACAGTCGTAGCAAAAGCGACCTGCATATTATACGCCATAGAAGCGATATCACCAGTAGAAAGTCCCACCAAAGCAGGTCCCATTGGAATCAATGTACCCATCAATCCAAGTATCGGTCCCATCTTGGTCAATGTTTTTGAAATAGCCAAATCCTTATCAGCAGTAATTTCAAAATCAGCCAACAGGCGCTGCACATGTGCCGGACGGTCTTTTGACTCCAACACCCGACGGATATACGCAATGACTAACGAGTTCGACTTCACAGGAAGTTTGCCTTCCAATTCGGGCAAAGTATCTATAGTCAGTGTATCAAGCTGTTGACGCAACAACGCATCCGTACGCCGAATAGCCAGATACTGCCCGAAAAAACTGCCTATCAATAATAGCGAACGGATGAAAAGAATAATAAGCAATACAACAACAGGGACTAAAAGTCCGTTCGAAATCCAAAACAGAATGTCTGATATAAGATTCATAATGTCAGTAAGTTTTAAATGTTTGTTTTTATTCGTCTATATTTATATATAACCAATCCAATGAGTCCTCCACCTGCCAGCATAATTATCAAGCCGGTCAATGCCCCCCAATCCACCTCGCTTACACCTGTTACGGCGGTACGACCATTTACAGTAGCAATAATTCCCAATATGGCGGTCAATGCATTAGTGAGGAACAATAGCTCCAACCGTAATTCCTTTTCCGGCAAAAGATAACGAAGAAACAATGTGCCTGCAGAAATCAATATCAATACACCTGCCGCCATACTCCATGCGACAAGAGAAAAGGAAACAACCGGAAAAGAGAAGATAAGATATACCAATCCGCTAAACAAGACAGGAAATATCAAAATCCCCGGAAACCAACGTAAAGCACGGTAAGCCAAAAGAGTACGTTTCTTAACAGGCCCTGTAGTAAGCACATGAACAGCCAACATACAAAAAGCCATCTGTAAGGCAACTTCCACTGTAAGCACCACCGAAGTGTCAAGCATCAATTGGACATTTGCCAACCAATCAGCAATCTGTGTCTTAGACTGCTGAATAGCATATGGCCACATCAGTCCCACAAAGAGGGTGGCTACAACAGCTATTGCTGCAACCGATCCTCGTTTACGAAATGTCTGTTTCATCATAAAATTGAAACAGACCAATATCATAAGAACAACTACAACTGTTTCCATAGCCTGTTATTCCTGCATTTTTTTACGGCGACAACGCACCAATACAATTAAAACAAGAACTGCAGCCACCACTACAACACAAACAACAGTATTGCTTACCGTATTCGTCTGTTGTTCCGTACCGACTGTATTCATCTCTTCTTTTTTCATCACCATACCCTTTTGCTCTTTTGAAGCAGCAACTTCACGTATCTGACTGATGTTTTCCTTATACCGGGATGCAGTCTGTGCATCCGTTTTAGAAGCTATGAACTGACGTAATTTAGCATTATCACAAACAAAACCAGAACAAGACGGTTTATATTTATTCACCAAATCGGTATGTAGTTTGGCAATATCCGCTATCTGTTGCCCGCTAGCCTGCCACATTCCTTTACGGATAGTTTCCATCATTACCGCAGTCATTTCTTCCAAAGCGGCAGGGTTCTGCTTTTCAAAATAATCCTGCACTCCCAAGTTAAATTTATCCTTTACATACACATCATATATCTCATTCCACATTTCCTTATCAACAGCCTGAGGTTTCATGACATTCCAACCATACGTATTTTGCACAATCTCAGCAAAAGTATTAGCTGCGCCGGCCTCCCCTTTCATTTTTTCCTTAATATAAGCAGGATTGAATATTGTGGTACGGCTCTCTATACCAATAGCTTCTTTCACCTCTTGCATACGGGCATTGTTACGGTTACGATAGTCGCTCAGATACGCATCAGGATCTTTACCGGTCACATTACGGACAGCAAGATTCATACCTCCCATAAACTCATACACATGATCCAGACTTAATGCACCCCATGTATTGCTTTGACGTGGCTGAATAACCGCATCCGTACGTGTCAAAGCAGCTTCCAAAGCAAATTGGCGAACAGTTTCCCAATTCTTTTCACTACCATAAAAAGCACCCATATTATTCAAATAAACATCGGCGATTTCCTTTTCACTTTCCCAACGGTCACCAGATTGCACCATACTTTGTATACCCGTACCATAATTACCATTCACTCCTCCGAACACACGGAAAGTAGACATTTCACGGGCCTCTTTTGGAGTCAGACCTTTTTCTATTAATACACGTTCAGCTTCCACAACACCTGCTGCTACTTGATTTTCAAATTGATCTTCTCTAGCATTGGCAGCCATCTCTACGGCACGATTAATAAGAAACAGACGTGAAGCGGCAATGTCTCGCAGCTGCCCGCTAGTCTGCACTACCACATCAATACGAGGACGGCCTAATTCAGCAGAAGGAATCAGACGAAGATCCGTCACACGCCCAAACGTATCACGAACAGGCTCTACACCCAGCATATAAAGCACCTGTGCAATAGTAGCACCGCCGGTTTCTATAAATTCTCCACTCCATAATGTATAACTTACTTTACGAGGAACAGAGTCATTATGACGACGGCGATACATTTCGATAGTGTTGTCAGCCAATTGTTTTCCTTTTTCCCATGCAGATTCCGACGGAGTTTCTTCAGCATTGATAGCGAAAAGATTTCGTCCTGTAGGTAATGTATTAGGATTGGCGATGGGATCACCACCCGGTGAAGGCTGCGTATATCCTCCGTTCAACGCATTCACCATAGAGGTCAATTCTCTTTCCGGACTTTCCAAAAGAGCACTCTTATAATTGCCCACATTCTTCAAGGTACGTTCTACTTCCACGACAGCCAAAGCAAAATTCATCTCCTCTTTAGAATATTCTTTTTTCTTGGACATCATAGCTTTCATCATCGCTTCCATGCCTCCGAATTTATCACTATCCGCTTTTTCACGTTTTCCTCGAGAAGTTGTTTTCATTGTAACCGTATCTTTGGCCAGTGTATTCATACCTACAGCACGGCTCTTGTACATTCCTGTTTCCATTTTCTTTAAAGCTTCAGGGCTTGCACCCATTTTTTTTGCAAGTTCCATAGCTTTCTCAGGATTCATACCTTTCGCTATTTCCTTCATTTTCTCTTTCATAGACCCGGATATGCTATTCCTTTTCGAACATCCGCTTTGGTCAGCCTGCATTATTCCACTGCTCATATCAGCATGTGTTTTAGCCTCAGCCGGAGCTTCTTCAGCTAATGCCATCATCATGGCCATCATGCCTTGAGGAGTATTACGGGATTTATTGATTTCATGTGCTTTAGCAAGTTCATCGGAAGTAATGCCAGTAATACGGCAAATCAATTCATCAGAAGCCAACGATGGATCAGCCAACAGACGAGTGACCAAATCACGTGCAGGTTCTAAATAACGCTGAGTAAAAAGAGTGCGATGTTTCTCTACCTGTCCGTCCGCACGATTACGTAGTTTATCTAATGCCAACAGACTATAGGCTATCGGCTCGGTAGCCATAGCATACACACTGGAAGTAATACGAATGGGTTCATAAGGAATCCCCATCGTATACAGCTGACCTGTAATCTTCTCATTTGCCAGTTCCTCTGCAAAATTTTCTATACGCTGAATATCTTCCTCGGCATAAGGAACAGTAAGAAGACTATCCAATTCCAATTCACGATGGATGCCCAGTTTCACCGTGAGTTTCTTTACCGCCAATGAAGCACGGTTCAAAGCGTCTTTATTTCCGGTAGACAGTACAGCCTGCCCATCGGCCGGAAGTAAATTATTGTATGTTTTGACAGCCTCAGTCAGTTCACGATAAATGGTGCGGACACTACTTTCCATAAAAGGTGGAGTAAGATAAGATTGCAATCCCGCATACGAACGACGCTTAGCAATCATCCCTTCACCTACATTGCCGATGGAATAAATATAAAAATGAGGTAATGCACCTACCAGACGGTCGGACCAGTCATTGCTGCACAAAGCAACTTGTTTGCGCGGAGTGAACTCTAAACTGCCATGAGTACCGAAATGAATCAACGCATCAGCTTTAAATCCGAATTGTGTCCACAAATAAGAAGCAATATAAGTATGTGGAGGAGCTGCATTGGTTCCATGTACTACTTTAAATGCATTATCCCCACTACCGGCCGCATTCTGTGGCAAGAGCACCACATTTCCAAATTGCAAACGAGCTACTCCTAAACGGCCGTCGGAAGTAGTCATATATGCTCCGGGAAATTCACCATTGGCAGCTATTACTTCGGCATACATTTCAGGACGAATGGATTTCTTTATCCAACCCTCATATTGTTCTTTTGTTATGAGTTCGGGCTTGCCGGTTTCCATAAACCGATCAAAAGCTCCTTCGGCATACGAACCAAATACGGCTCCTTGAGATTGTATCATCTGTTCCAATTCTTTCGAAGAGGTAGGCAAACCGTCCACCTTGTAGCCCTCGCGTTTCATACGCTGCAACAAGTTATAAAGTGAAGGAACCACTTCCATACCACCCGCAGTCAGTGCATTCTGACCAGGACCTTTATAATAATAAATAGCAACGCGTTTCTCACTATTGGGTTTACGCTGCAGAGCAATATAGTTATTAACTGTTTCTACAAAAGTTTCCAAGCGTTCTGGAATAGCATAAGCGTGTTGCAAACCCTCCTCATCCTTATAATGTCCAAAAAGAGCGAACGGACGGATAGCTCCATCTATCTCGGGAGTAACAATACTTTGTGACATAAAGCCGCCATTCATCCCCATCTTGTCCCTCTCCCACTCCTCTACCAAGCGATTTACATTCAATGGAGAGAAAAGCGGTATATTCTGTTTCGCCAGATAATCTACAATAGGTTCACCCATACGTCCATGCGCCATATTGATAATAGCAGACGGACGGACAGAATCAATTCCATGGTTCTGAATAAAAGAACGCATGGAACGTATAGGATAAACCATATTGCCAGTTTCCTCCAATTTAGCAATAAGCCCGGAAGGTTCACCCATCGGACCGGTCACAATAATACGCGGAGCATTCTCTTTCCACAAGCCGTTATGTTGCAGAAAAGTATTGTATCCGGCTACCGTATTGAAACCCAACTCTTCGTCTTCGGGTTTCTTTGGATCCATGTGATAAAGCACATCATCGGCACGTTTCATTACGGCTTCCGGTTCAGACACAGAGAATAGTTTTTTATCAATATGCACACGCACATAATTCAGCATACTGCGATAGTTACGACGTCCTCCATTAGACAGATAATGTTTCAATGTATCCGCTTGGATGGAATCCAATGAAATAATCTTGTTTGCAGGATTGGTAGCGGCAGTAGTCAATACCGGCAGACCACCATCGGCTGCCTTTTGTATTTGCGCACGTTGCTCTTCAGTAATCCTTAATCCCATGGCATTGATAAATACCATATCATAACCGGCCAATCGGTTCAGATCATCTGTGCTCAGTTCACTGATTTTAATAAATGAATTGTCATTAGCTTTAGATATCTGCCCTAAACTGATTACCTGATAGTTGATGAAAGCCACTTTAGTTGCACTGAACCAAAGATTCCATACACCAAACAAAAGCAGCAAGATGACTGCTATCCCTCCGCCAATCAATAATTGTTTCTTCTTCATATCTTTATTTAAATCACATAGTTTATTTAGTATTAGCAGCCAAATTTCATTTGAACAATTGTTCTATATCCAATGACAAACCGGCTGAAAAAGTTGTTCCTTTAGTAGCAGGCGAATTATTATAATAACGGAAAGGGACATAATTAAACAGGTTGTCTACCGCCAAAGTCATATCAACACCTTTCCATACTTTCTGAGACAACGTAAGCTTCCACATTGTATACGCCGGATAAGTCACTTTCTCAGTTTCTTCATAAGAAGTGTTCGAAGTATATTCCTCCGTATTCACCTTGGACAGAAAGCGTCCGTTCAAAGCAACATTAAACGCATAGTTCTTCCAATGCTTGTCATACTCAAGACGGACAGTAGCCGTATGCGGGCGAGTACTTGAAATGACAGGTTGCCCTTTCTTTATATTCTCATGTGTATAGGCGTAAGATAAACGTGCCGACAGTCCACAAGGATATTTGACGGAAGCATTTGCCTCGGCACCGGATATCCTGATATTTGATATATTGGTATATACCTGCCCTTTCAACGCCTCACTCCACGCCGTAGTGATACGATTATCAACTACATTATAGAAACCTGTCACCGTCAAATTATAACGACCTTTCATATATTCTGCCGAAAGAGAAAAATTATGGCTGGTTTCAGGCTTCAAGTCAGGATTACCATAAATCATAAAAATACTTGCCATATCAAAATTCATATACATTTCTTTCAAAGTAGGAGCTCGGAAACCACCGGCATAGGAACCTCTCAATGAACAGTTTCCTATTTTATACATCAGTCCTAATTTGGGAGAGAAATGATTAATATCGGAATCTGAATAATAATCAAAACGTAATCCTGTGATGACATTGAAATATTTCGTCGGGTTCCAGTCAAACTGTGCAAAGCCGTCCACTGTATACTGATGTTTACTTCCATTATTGGCAAACTGATAGGACATTAAATAATCACGCATATAATCACCACCCACGGTGAGAATATGCTTACCGACAAAAGTATGATTATAAAAAGTATGAACCGAATGTTGTACATTACTATAATCACGTACATCATTAGCATCTTGCGGCAAGTAGTCGCTCTTATCATACTGGTCGAAAGAATAAGCTATTTCCAGATCCTTATCTTTATCCAATACATAATTTCCTTTCACCCCACCACTGAAGTCGCGATAACGGTCTTTACTAGTCTGTGACTTCTCACGTTCACGAAAAAAATATCCGGCACGTACCGTCAGTTTCAGATGGTCATTAGCAGTATAGACCAAACGTTCTTTGAAATTCCAAGTTTTATCACCATACACCTTTTTAAATGCCCAATCCTCCGTTTCCTCATTTGTTTTTCCATCTGCCAAATCTTTTTCACCTACTTGGGTATGCTGTACATTAGTCACACTATTGAATTTTCCAACATTGAAACCTATTGTTCCTCCATAACGCTGCTCATTATAAGCCCCGTAACGTCCATTGAGATTCACAGTCCAAGGCTCCGCAGGCACTTTACTTATGATGTTTACCACTCCTCCTACCGCATTCGAACCATAGAGTGAAGAAGCCGCACCTTTTACAATTTCAATACGCTCCACATTGCTCATATTCAATCGGTTGTAGTCTATATTATCCAAAGTCTCACCTGCCAGACGCTCACCATCAACCAGAAAAAGTACAGCATTTCCACCAAATCCTTGCATATTGAGAGAAACTTGCTGGTCCATGGAATAAGAGAATTCAATTCCCGGCAGTTCTGCCTGAAGTAAATCTCCAATATGGGTAGCATCTACTTTTTTTATTTCATCGGCAGTAATGACACGAGTTACAATGGGAACATCTTTCAAGAGTTTCGGAGTACGGGTTCCCGTTACAACTACAGTTTCCATATTTACAGCATCTTCTTTCAGAATAAAATCAACTTTACCTGTTTTACAGACAGACACTTTATGAGTTTGCGAGATATACCCCATGTATGAAACCTGTAGAGTATATTCTCTATTATCGGGTAATTTCAACATGTATTTTCCCTGTGTACCCGTAGTGGTTCCCAAAGTTACTTTTTCTTTTACGGAGACTGTTGCTCCCGTCAGAGGTTCTTTATTTTCATCAAATACAGTTCCCGAAATAATTCGTTGTGCTGATACTGGTACCGCCATCAGCCAACACAGTATCAAGCACACGTTTCTGAGTAATCTATGCATATCGTATGTCGGTTTACAATTCAAACGGATAAATATAATCAATAGTCATGAAGCCTTTTACACCACTAGCATTCATATAATTTGTGAGACGAACAGCCGCATAAGTTCCATCTTTCAGCTTTACCATATAAACCTTGTTTGAAAGAGTATAGGTAGGTGGCATATTACTTTTATCAACATTCAACCATTTGGATAGTTCTTCATTATAATAGGATGCCATATAAACAATATTGGCTCAGCGGAAATTTCTGGTTGGTAAGTTTTAAAATTAGCTATCTTTGCTTAC
>ENA-UAPG01000257-UAPG01000257.1-human-gut-metagenome-genome-assembly--contig:-NODE-257-length-17118-cov-9.838305_pt1 | contig 17118 bp, 16 predicted proteins | sample MGYA00243478_ERZ654573 | MGnify/ENA primary metagenome ERZ654573 (study PRJEB26926, sample SAMN06164711) | human gut metagenome | biome: ENVO:00009003; feature: ENVO:2100002; material: ENVO:00002003... | reverse complement strand
CTGTATGAGAAGAAGATCAGGGTTCCGGAAGATATCTCTGTGATCGGATATGATGATACCATTGCAAAGTTTCTCTCTCCGCCCCTTTCCACCATGCGGCTGCCGGTCCGGGAGATCGCGGAGGCGGCTGTGGATGCGCTGATCACAAAACTGGAGAAGCCGGGGGGAAACAGCGGGAACAGAACGGTTAAGATCGGACCGGTGTATGTGGAACGGAATTCCGTCAGGGACCTGAACCGGAAATGAGGACGAAGATTGGAGAAGGAAGGATAGGATGACTGATAAAGGAAGGAAAAATAAGAAAATAGGGATGCAGATTTTGGACAGACATACACCGCTTCTCATGCTGCTTCCGGCAGCAGCGGCTGTCACGCTGGTATCTGTGTACCCCACATTAAAGACTATGTGGCTGTCTTTTTTCGATAAGCAGCTTTTGAAAAAAACGGTATCTTTCATAGGACTGTCCAATTATGCGGCGGCTCTTAAAAATCCGGATACCTGGCAGGTAATACTTAATACACTGTTTTTTTCGGTGGTGTCCCTGATCTTAGGTGTGGCTCTGGCCATGTTTATTGCGGTGAAACTGATCAAACCCTATCCGGGGCGGGGGTTTTTCAGAGCTATGTTCCTGATCCCGTGGGTGACGCCTCCTCTGGTGGCCTCCTTTGTGTGGAGGACCATACTGAGCGCCAACTTCAGCCCTCTGAATTCTATTTTGCTGAAGCTGGGGATCATTAAAGTGCCGGTCAGTTTTTTGGAGAGTACACAGACGTATTTCGGTTTCCTTTCTGTGCCTCTTATTATGATCACGCTTATCAATGTGTGGTCCATTTTTCCTTTTCTCATGGTGATGTTTATAGCCGGACTGCAGACTGTGCCAAAGGAATTGTACGAGGCAGCCACCATGGATGGAGCAGGGAAGATCAAGAGCTTTTGGAAGATCACGGTACCGTGTATCAGGCCGGTCATATCTGTATCCGTACTTTTGGAGCTTATCTGGCAGTTCAATAATTTTAATATTAGCTATATGGTAACCCAGGGCGGGCCTCTGGGGCTTACAAAACTGCTTGCCGTGGAGGTTTACCAGCAGGCATTTACAAACTTCAGGTATGGATATGCGTCAGCCGTCAGTGTGCTCATGATGTGCATTGCACTGGTGCCCGCAGTTATTTATATCCGCTCATCTCTGAAAGAAATAAGCTGACAGCAGGGGGAATAGTATGAGGAAAAAAGTTAAGAAAACAGGGGAGATCTTTGGACATTATCTGTCCTTGATGATCATCAGCGCGTTTGTACTGCTTCCATATTATTGGATGGTGGTGACAGCGGTGAAGCCCACAGAGGAAGTTATGGTTTCCCCGGCAACGCTTTTGCCGTCCAGGATCTCACTGGATAATTTCAGCAGAGTCTGGCAGTCTATACCGCTTGGAACATATATGAAAAATTCCCTGGTGGTGTCTGTGGCAGTCACTGCGGTGAGCGTGGTTTTTGCCACCCTGTGCGGATACAGCATCAGCAGGTATATCAGGAGGAGGGCGCAGAAAGTCTCCCTTGTGCTGATGCTCTGTACACAGTTGATACCGGGGATCGTAACCATGATAAGCCTCTATTTCATTATGTTCGATATGGGAATGACAAATACATACAGAGGGCTTATCATCGCATATACCGTGTGGGCGGTTCCCTTTTGTACCTTGATGATCAAGGGATACTTTGACGCTGCCATTCCCAGGGAGATTGAGGAGAGCGCCTGTGTGGACGGCTGCAGCCAGTTCGGAACATTTTTCAGGATCTGTCTGCCGATTTCCGTGCCGGGGATCATCTCCACTGCCATATTTGCATTTATACTGGCCTGGAATGAATACATGTGGGCAAGTATCCTTTTATCAGGCAATAAGCTGAAACCTGTGTCAGTCGGTGTCTATGATTTCATTGGACAGTACGGCGCCAATACCAAACTGGCACTCACCATGACGGCGGGAATCTTCATCACACTGCCGGCGGTAATAATCTTTGCCTTTCTGCAGAAATATCTGATCAGCGGGCTAGCTGCGGGAGCGGTCAAAGGTTAATATAACGTAACTATTCAGTAGGTCTGCGCATTCACTGCGCTGACCGTAAGAAAGCATTCCGCAGCCAAGCAAAAATCCCATCGCCAAAGGCGATTCTGCATGGATTTTTGCCTGTAACGGTGAGGGTACTAAACAGTTACAATATAACAAACAAACAGGAGGAAAAAAGAATGAGAGAAAAAAGATGGCTGGCACTTGGTCTGACAGCAGCGGTGACAGCGGGGATGCTGTCCGCATGTGGGCAGGAGGCCAATCCCGGGACAACCGGAACAGAGAAACCGGAAACAGAAAAAACAGAGACAGAGGGACAGGACCAGGGCGAAGAAGACCGCACGGCAGGGGAAAAACCGTACGAAGGAACAGAACTCACTTTCTGGATGCAGAGTTACGGCAATGATCCGTCCAATCAGACAAAAGCCATGGACAAGGTGACTGCAGACTTTTTCGAGAAGACAGGAATCCAAGTGAATTATGTGATCAATGACTGGAGCAGCGCCAATCAAAAACTGACCCTTGCCTGCACCGGCGGGGAGGCGCCGGATGTTGGGGACGTGTTCTTTACCAATTCTTTTGTAGAGATGAGCTCTGAGGAATACGGGCTTATGGAGATCAATGACGTGATCGAAGAACTGGGCGGGGAGGAGACCTGGTATTCCGCAGGAAAGGATGAGGCCTGTGTGGATGGGGACTGGTATGGGGTTCCCTGGAGATTTGATACACGGGCGCTGATCTATAACACGGAGGATTTTGAAGAGGCAGGAATCACAAAAGCCCCGGAGACATGGGAGGAATTGATCGAGACTGCCGAGAAACTGACAAAGACTGATGAGAGCGGAAATATCACCCATGCGGGACTTGCCTGGTATTCGGATATGGGGCGGTATGACCAGTCCTGGTTTTCCATGCTGGCCCAGTGCGGCGGGAAGATGATGAGTGAGGATTTTTCGGAGTTTACCTTCGACAGTGAGGAGGGTAAGAAATCGCTGCAGTTTTTATCTGACTGTATTAACAAATACAATATCTGCAACAGCAGCGTGGACGCTTCCTACGATGCTCTGACTGAATTCATGGGCGGCAATGTCTCCATGGTGTTCGGCGGTGCGGCGGACAACAGAACATCCATTCTCAGCTCCGCACCGCAGATGGAGGGCAAATTTGCGGCAGCACCCCTCCCAACCGCAACCGGGGCGGAAAATGAAAACCATGCCATTGCGTTCTCGGCTCCCATTGCAGTTTTCAAGACGACAGAATATCCGGATGCCGCCAAGGAATGGGTGAAATACTTCTGCAGTGAGGAGGTACAGCTCTATTTAAGCAAACAGCTTTCTCTTCTGAATTCTAATGTAAATGTTATGAAAGATTCTTATTTTACAGAAGATGCATGGCTGAATGCCTATGTGGAGACGTCAAAGCGCTCCCAGGCAGGCGATATGCCGCTCACAACCTGGAGCCAGCTGGATGCATGGCCGGACGGACCTATCCCGAAAATGTGCTCAGAAGTTGTAAACGGCACGGATATAGACAGTGCGATTGAGAAATGTATGAAAGGCCTGCAGGAAATCGGATTTTAACCGCATCAGAGAAATAAGGCCATTCCATACGGAAGAAAGAAAAGAGAGGATAAGAAATTATGAAAGCGATCATGTATGAGGGACCGAGGCAGTTAAAGGTAATTGAAATGCCGCGGCTGCCTTTGAAAGAAAACCAGATCAGATTAAAAACGATCTGCTCCGGCGTCAGCCACGGAACAGAGATGAATGTGTACAGAGGCCTTGCCCCGTTTTTCAGAAAAAAACAGGACCCGGCAACGCGCCTGTTTTTGGAGGCAGAACGGGACGAAACATGGGAGTACCCGATCAGAAGCTTTGACCCGGGCGTTTGGTATATGGGATACGCTTCGGTTGGGGAAGTGACGGAGATCGGGAACCGGGTAAAGGGCATTCAAATCGGGGATGTTGTGGCGTGCAGCGCGCCTCACCAGGAGGAAAATGTGATCCATGAGGAGGATGCGGTGGTTCTTCCGAAAGATATTCCGCCGGAAAAAGGCATCTTGCTTACCAACCTGATCACAGCGTATAATGGGATCATGGACACGCATATCAACCTGGGGGATGTTGTGGTGATCAGCGGACTGGGCGTGCTGGGACAGCTTCTGGTACAGATGGCGCGCATGAGCGGCGCGCACAAGGTGTATGGAATTGATATGATAGAAAAGAGAAGGGCGGCTGCCCTGGAAAACGGATGCGATGAAGTCTTCGATCCATCCGCAAGCGATGTGGCCCTGGAGATACGCAGACGTACTGGCTGCAGAGGGGCAGACAAAGTGATTGAGGCTTCCGGAAACGGAAAAGCCCTCAATGAGGCCATACGCATTGCAGCGCCGGAGACTACAGTGACGGCACTTGCCTGGTACCAGGGCGCGCTGGCTGACGTGAACCTGTCGGAGGAATTCCACCACAACCGCATAGGCATAAAACAGTCCCAGACAGGAGCTGTGGACCCGTCCTTTTCCAATCTGTGGAATTACGGGCGGAGAGTGGAGACCTGTATCGAGATCTTAAGACATCTGAAAACAAATAATCTCATGGACCGGTTTGTATATGAAGACATTGCCAAAGCGTACAGGATCATTGACAAAGAGCCCGGACAGGTCATACAGGTTATGCTCACTTACTGACAAAAGGAGGAAAAAAATTGAAAATTTCTGTGTGTGTGGACGCAGTCTATGCCGGGGAGGACATCAAAGCTGCTATTGATGACGTGCTGGCAAATGGGCTTGATACCATTGAATTTTGGGGCTGGGAGGATAAGGATATACAGGCGCTGGAGGAATATCAAAAGGAAAAAGGATTCCGTGTGGCGGCTTTCTGTACAAAATTTATCAGTCTCACAGACCCGGGGCTTCGAGACGATTACGTGAAAGGCCTGGAGGAAACTTTGAAAATAGCGGAGCGTTTAAACTGCAGATGTCTGATAACACAGACAGGAGCAGATACAGGGGCAGAGCGAAAGATCCAGAGAGAGTCCCTGATCCAAGGACTGAAGGCCTGTGCCCCGCTTCTGGAGAGACAAGGTGTCACATTGGTGGTGGAGCCTCTGAATGTAAGGGTGGACCATCCCGGGTATTTCCTTTCCGAATCGGGGGAAGCGGCAGAGATCATAAAAGAAGTGGGAAGTCCAAATGTAAAAATGCTGTTTGACATTTATCACCAGCAGATCACAGAAGGGGATTTGATCCGGAGGCTCCGGGAATATCTTCCTTACACCGGTCATTTCCATGCTGCGGGCAATCCGGGACGGCATGAGCTTTATCAGTCGGAGATCAATTATCCGTATGTTTTTCAGATGATAGGCCGGGAGGCATATGACGGATACATAGGGCTGGAATATTTCCCGGAGGATGCGCCGGGGGCAGGGTTTGCCTATGCAAAGAAGGTGGCAGAATGCAAGGCGTGAGAACAGCGGTGGTGGGATGTGGTGTGATCAGCCAGGTTTACCTTCAGGCATTTCAGGAAAGATTCAGTATCATTGAGCTTGCCGCCTGCTCTGATATAGATAAGGAAAAGATGGAGCGCACAGCCGAATCCTATAATATCCGTCCCATGCAGTGGCAGGAGATCCTGGAGGACAGGAGCATTGAACTGGTGGTGAACCTGACAAATCCGGTGGTGCACTATCCCCTCACGCTTCAGGCTATAGAAGCGGGGAAACACGTGTTTTCCGAAAAAATGCTGGCAGTCACTTTTGAGGAAGGGCGTGAACTGTGCAGCCAGGCGGACAGGCATCAGGTCCGTCTGGGAGCAGCACCTGACACGTTTCTGGGCGGCGGCATCCAGACGGCTGCAAACGCGGTACGCTGTGGGATGGCAGGGGAGATCCTCAGCGGCGTGGTCTCCCTCACAAGGGATTACAGACTTCTGGGAGAGATCCTGCCCCATCTGAACCGGAAAGGAGGTTCCATTCTGTATGATATGGGCTGTTATTACCTGACGGCTTTGTGCAGCATACTGGGACCGATCCGGAAGATCAGCGCTTTCGGAAGAAATACAAAACCAGTGCGATTGGGAAACCGGGTGGGAGGTCCGCTGTTTGAGAAGGAAATTGTGGTGGAGGACTGTAATGTACTCACGGCTCTGCTGGAATTTGCCTGCGGGACACTGGTCACCTTCCATTTAAATGGGGCGTGCATTGCGGACGAAACATTTCATCTGGAGCTTTGCGGCAGCAAAGGAATCCTGCGGCTGGGAGACCCCAATACCTTTGACGGGAAAACAGTCCTGCAAAAAACAGGCGGTCCGCCTGTTACCCTCCCTTACACACATGGGTATCAGGAGCAGTCAAGAGGGCTTGGGGCAGCGGAGATGGCCTGGGCCATCCGGAGAGAAAGGCCCCACAGAGCCGGAAAAGAGATGGCGCTCCATGTACTGGAGGCAGCCCAGGGGATGACAAAGAGCCTGGAAACAGGCAGTATTTATACTATGACAACTGCATTTTCCATTCCGCAGCTCCTTCCTGAGGGGTATATCGGAAAGGGATTTTGGGGACATACGGAGGAAACTGCACTGCTTTGACTTGACCGTTCCCTTTTAGAAACGTATAATATATACATTCCCCCGGATATTCCAGTCAGGATAAAGGGGAAAGGATTTGTATTTCAGAAGGGAGATTTTTTTATGAAGGTAGTAAGCACTGAAAAGGCTCCGGCAGCAATCGGACCATACTCACAGGCAATGATCGTAAACGGAGTGGTATTCACTTCCGGTCAGATTCCCATTGACCCGGCTACAGGTGAAATTACAGCAAAGACCATTGAGGAGCAGGCAGAACAGGTAATGAAGAATCTGGGCGAAGTGTTAAAAGAGGCGGGAAGCAGCTATGAAAAAACAGTTAAGACAACCTGTTTCCTGTCAGATATGGGCGATTTTGCAGCCTTTAACGAAGTATATGGAAAATACTTCACAGGCAAACCGGCACGTTCCTGTGTTGCAGTAAAGACACTGCCTAAAAATGTGTTGTGTGAAGTGGAAGCCATCGCTGAAATTTAAACGTGTTGCTGTACAATAAGCTGCATTGAAGCATACAGTAAATCGTAACATGAGAGAATGCCATAATCCCCCCATGGGGCTTGTGGCATTTTTTATGTTCTGATAAAGTAATAAAACAAGGAAAAAAAAGATATTTTAGCGAAAAGGAAGAAATTATGGAAAGACTGCTGGAGAAAATAGAGAAATACTGGAGTACCCGCACAGAAGGGTATTCGGAAGTGAACCATAAGGAACTGGAAGGGATGCAGAAGGAGGCCTGGCTGGAAGTGCTGGAGGCAGAATTTCCGGCAGTGCCCAGGGAGGAGATTAAGATACTGGACATTGGCACAGGCCCCGGCTTTTTTCCTATTATCCTGGCAGAAGCCGGATACCCGGTTACCGCTGTGGATTACACCCGGGAGATGTTGGAGAAAGCTATGGAAAATGCGGGAAGTCTGTGTGAAAAAATAGATTTTTATCGGATGGATGCCCAGGATCTGGGATTTGAGGATAACACCTTTGATGTGGTGATCTCCAGGAACCTGACCTGGAACCTGGAAAAACCGGAGCAGGCTTACCGGGAATGGCACCGGGTGCTGAAGCCGGGCGGAAAGCTTCTGAATTTTGATGCCAACTGGTATGGATATCTCTATGATGAGGAGAAGCGGGATGCTTATGAGCAGGACAGGAAAAACGTGGAGCAGTTAAGTCTGGATGACCATTACCTGTGCACAGATATTGATGCTATGGAGCAGATCGCCCTTCAGATGCCCCTCTCCGCCCAAACGCGCCCGGGCTGGGATATGGAAATACTGAAGAAGACAGGATTTGCGGAGATACACACAGACATTTCAGTCTGGGAGAGGGTATGGAGCAAAGAGGAAAAACTGAACTATGGTTCTACACCCATGTTTATGATAAACGGACGGAAAGGGGACAGCAAAGTCTATGCTTAATACGAAAACATTTACGCTAGGAAATATGAAAGCAGGGCCAGGGGAGACCTGCAGTGGTTTTTTGGAGCTGGCAGAAGGAAAATTTAAACTTCCTGCAGCCATATTAAACGGAGAGAAGCCGGGTAAAACAGTTCTTATCATGGCGGGTGTTCACGCTGGGGAATATGTGGGTATCCAGGCTGCCATTGAATTATCGGAAAAATTGAAGATCAACAAAATCAACGGAACGGTTGTCATCATGAAAGTAGTATGCAGAGATGCCTTTGCGTGCAGAGGCGGCAGCCTGGGGTTGGAGGACGGGAAGAATTTGAACCGGGAATTTCCCGGAGACCCCAAGGGAACTCCAACCCAGCAGCTTGCCTGGGCAATGACACAGGAGGTATTTCCGGCGGTTGATTTCTGCATCGACCTGCACAGCGGCGATGATTACGAACAGCTTACCCCTTATGTGTATTATGCGGGAAAGGCGGAGGAACGGATCGTGGCTATGTCGCGAAAAATGGCGGAGCAGGTGGATGTGCCCTATATGGTGCGGTCCACGGTTGCCACAGGGGGTGCCTATAATTATGCGGCGCATACCGGTATTCCGGGTATTCTAATTGAGAGAGGCGGTATGGGAGGCTGGACCATGGAGGAAGTCCGTTCTACCAGAAGAGATGTGCGGAATATTCTCTGCTCACTGGGCATTTATGAGGGGCAGAGGGATTACCGGGTCTATTATCCTCTTGATGTGGTGGATATCAGATATCAGGCCGCCTCTGCTGCCGGATGCTGGTATCCCTATAAGATGCCGGGGGATATGATTCAGGGCGGGGAGGTTCTGGGTACGGTAAAGGACTATGAAGGGAATGTGATGGAGGTCTGCCGCGCGGAATGCGACGGCGTCATTCTCTATCAGACAGGCAGTCTCCAGGTCCTGGAAAACGGCCCAATGATCGCTTATGGAAGGATTGTCAAAAATTTTGATGACAGAAAAGAGCGGATCACGGAATACTGGGCAAAGCGCAGTGAGAGCTTTATGGAGCAGAGGAGAAGAGAACTGAAAAGCCCTCTGGCAGAGCGCTGGCTTGGGGAAATCCGGCGCAAGCTTCCGGCAGGAAAGAAATTAAAAATTCTGGATGTGGGATGCGGTTCCGGCTTCTTTTCCATTCTCCTGGCTAAACTGGGACACGAGGTGACGGGAACAGATCTGACCCCGGAGATGATCGTCAATTCCAAACAGCTTGCAAAGGAAGAAAATGTATCCTGCCGTTTTCTGGTCATGGATGCAGAGAAACTGGAATTTGAGGATGGCAGTTTTGACGTTGTCATCTCCAGGAACCTGACCTGGACCCTGCCCCATGTGAAGGAAGCTTACGGGGAGTGGATGAGAGTGCTGAAAGCGGAGGGAATTCTTTTGAATTTTGACGCCAATTACGGTGCCAGTAACTTTGCGGACACTTCGGAACTGCCGGACAGCCATGCCCACCATACGCTGGGGGAGGATATGATGCAGGAGTGTGAGGAGATCAAGCGCCAGCTCCCCATCAGTTCCCGTGTCCGTCCGGCCTGGGACGTGGAGACGCTGGGGCAGATGGAAATAGAAGAGATTTCCATAGACTTGGGGATCAGCAGGCGTATTTATATAGAAAAAGATGAGTTCTATAATCCAACACCGATTTTCATGATCTGCGGAAAAAAGTGTGAGTTACAAAAAGGAATGAGGAGATGAAAAAGTACATAATAAAAAGGCTCCTGCAGCTGATACCTATTTTGATCGGGATCACGCTTTTGTCCTTTGTTCTGATGCAGGCATCTGCCATGGACGCAGTTGATGTGATGGAACAAAATACAGGAGGTTCCATGTCTGATGCCGAGAAGGCAGCTGCAAGGGAAGAACTTGGACTGGACAAGTCTCTTCCGGAACAGTATGTTGTGTGGTTAAAGGGTGTACTCACGGGAGATATGGGAAAGTCTTTTGTTTCCGGACAGCCGGTATTTACCACATTTGTGTCAAAACTTCCGGCTACCATTGCATTGGCAGCCACCTCTGTTTTGATGACCGTATTGATTTCCATTCCCCTCGGAATCTTATCGGCTGTAAAACAAAATCATTTTTGGGATCATCTGATACGTTTTCTCAGTTTTATCGGTAACTCCCTCCCGAATTTTTTTGTGTCTCTGCTGCTGATCTATATCTTTTCCCTAAAGCTTGGCTGGTTCCCTGTGATGGGGAATGCTCAGGGGTGGAAAAGTATCATTCTGCCAACGCTTACCTTGGCGCTGGCAATGGCGGCCAAATATACCAGACAGGTACGGGCCACAGTGCTGGAGGAGCTGAATAAAGAGTATGTGCAGGGGGCAAGGGCGCGCGGGGTACGGGAGAAGAAGATCCTTTATTTCAGTGTGTTGAAAGCATCTATGCTAACCATTGTAACGCTGCTGGCATTATCTATCGGTTCTCTACTTGGCGGCACTGCCATTGTTGAATCTATATTTATGTGGGACGGCGTGGGAAAAATGGCGGTCGATGCAATTACCATGCGTGATTATCCGGTGATCCAGGCATATGTGATCTGGATGGCAGTTATCTATGTGCTGGTGAATCTTGTTACGGATCTGATCTATTGCTTCCTGGACCCGAGAATACGCATAGGACAGGAGGCCGGCGGATGATAAAGAGAGACCATACAAAACTAAAATGCATCATTTTGTCCGTATTGGTGGGGGCAGTGCTTCTGGCTGCAGTGTTTGCCGAATATCTTGTTCCCTATGATCCCTATGCCCAGGATTTGGGAAATGCCCTGAAACCGCCCGGAGGAGCACATCTGCTGGGAACAGACCGTTATGGAAGGGATATGCTGTCCAGGGTGATTATGGGGGGACAGACAACCATATTCTCATCTCTGCTGCTGGTGGTGATCACCATGACTGCGGGCACTGTGATCGGAGTATTTTGCGGTTATCACGGGGGTAAGACAGATACGGTGCTTATGAGGATATCCGATGTTTTTCTGGCGTTTCCGGGCATGGTTTTTGCCATAGCGGTTGCAGGGGTCACAGGGGGCGGAGTCATGAATGCAGTGGTGGCTCTGGCATGTATATCGTGGCCGAAATTCGCCAGGATTGCCAGGAGCCAGGTTATGACCATGAAAGAAGAGCCGTTTATTGCAGCGGCCAGGCTTGCCGGGTCCGGTACAGGGAAAATCTTGGTAAAGCATATGCTTCCCAATATTGCAGGGCCTATTCTGATCACCGGTGTCCTGGATATCGGTACCATGATGATGGAGATAGCGGGCTTATCCTTTCTGGGGCTGGGGGCAGTCCCTCCCATTGCGGAGTGGGGCTCTATGATGAGTAACGGCAGAAGTATGCTTCAAACATCCCCGTGGGTGATCCTTGCGCCGGGGTTTGCCATATTTCTTACGGTCATGCTGTTTAATTTATTAGGCGATACAGTGCGGGATGTTATGGATCCCCGAAGAGATCAAAGACATCAGAAAAGGGAGATTAGACATGTTTAAAAATAGGATATTTCATAAAAAGGCAGGCGCCGCGGTCTTGACATTTTGTGTGACCGCAGCACTTTTATCCGGCTGCACAGGTGCAAAAGCAGAAGCAGAAGGGAGCAGTCCGGCTAAAGAAGACGGGGAAAAGGTGTTAACTTATGGGGACACCACATTCAATGCTGAGAACGATGAATCGGATGTGGATCCTCACAACGGGTATTCCGGATGGGCCTGTATCCGCTACGGCATAGGGGAGACTTTGTTTAAATATTCCGATAAAATGGAACTGGAGCCATGGCTTGCCACAGAGTATGAATCGGTGGATGAGAATACCTGGAAGATCACGCTGAGAGATGACGTGTCTTTTACCAGCGGCCGCAGGCTGGACGCGCAGGCGGTAAAGGAATGTCTGGATGATCTGGTGAGCGTCCATGAAAGAGCAAAGGGAGATTTAAAAATAAAAGAGATTTCTGCGGACGGACAGACACTGACCATTGTCACGGACGAACCGGTACCGGCATTGATAAACTATTTGTCTGACCCTTATGGCTGTATTGTTGACATGGAAGCCGGTGTTACGGAGGATGGAAATGTGGCAGGAACGGGTCCTTATATTGCCACGGAAGTGAAGACAGACGTTGGTCTTACTTTGGTAAAAAACGAAGATTACTGGGATGGGGAGCCGAATCTGGATACCATCTATGTGAAGACCATTTCAGACGGCGATACCATGACCATGGCCATGCAGTCCGGTGAACTTGATGCGGCTTATGGTCTTCCCTATGCAAGCCTGCCGCTGTTTGCCCAGGAGCCTTATACCATATCATCGGTGGAAACTTCCCGTTCTTTCTTTGGACAGATAAATTATAAGATGCCGGCCCTTCAGGATGAGAAAGTAAGGAAAGCCATTGCCATGTCGATTGATAAAGAAAGCTTTACCGAAACACTTCTGGACGGAAACGGGACAGCGGCAGCAGGGCCTTTTCCCGCCAATTTCGCCTTTGGTGATGAAACGGTGACGGCTCCCGGGTATCAGCCTGAGGAAGCAAAAAAATTACTGGCTGAAGCAGGATGGTCGGACAGCGACAAAGACGGATATGTGGATAAGGAGGGAGAAAATCTCACCATACGCTGGGTGACGTATCCAAGCCGCCAGGAACTTCCCCTGCTGGCAGAAACGGTACAGGCTACTCTCAAGGAGGTTGGGATCAAAGTGGAGGTCAATTGTTCTGCTGATTTCCAGAGTTTTCTGGACAGCGGAGACTGGGATATCTATGCCGGGGCATTTGTCTGTGCACCTACCGGCGACCCGGAATACTTTTTCACCACACACTGCCTGGACGAATCCTCCAAAAACAGAGGCGGTTACCACAGCGATAAACTGCAGGAACTGGAAAATCAAATGAAGGCAACGTTTGATACGGATGAGAGAGCAAAACTGGCTACGGAGATGACGCAGACCATCCTGGATGACAATGCATTTATTTTCGCCTCTCATCTAAGAATGTCCATTGTCTCAGGAAAAGGTGTGACAGGTCTGGAAGCGCATCCCTGTGATTACTATGAGATTACAGTAGATCTGGATAAAAATTAACAAAAGGATCAGAAAGGACGGGAAATGTGGGACAGCCTATTTTAGCATTGGAGCATCTGCAGATATGTTATGCGGGACAGCCTGTTTTGGAAGATGTAAACATGACTCTGGAACCAGGCCGGATCCTTGGGATCGTAGGGGAGAGCGGCAGCGGAAAAAGTACATTGATCAGAGCGGCCATGGGACTGTTGGGCAGTGACGGAGCAGTGACGGGCGGCCGTATCCTTTACAAGGATAAGAATGTCACAGAACTGAAAGGGGAAGAACTGCGTAAGCTGCGGGGCCCCCAGATGGGGATGATCTTCCAGAATACAGGGGCATCCCTTTGTCCCATCCGCACAATAGAAGACCAGCTTTATGAGTCTGTTCTCCAGCATGAGAAAATATCCAGAAGGGAGATCAAAGAACGGGCTATGGACCTGTTTGATAAGATGAAGCTTTTGGATGGGGAGAGGATATTAAAGAGTTACCCTTTTGAACTTTCAGGGGGCATGAACCAGAGAGTGGGGATCATGATGGCTATGATCCTCAAGCCGGCTCTTCTCTTTGCCGATGAGCCTACCAGTGCACTGGATGTAACGGTACAGGCACAGGTGGTGCGGGAAATGATGAAGATGAGAGAACTGTTCGGCACAACCATTATCATTGTCACCCACAATATCGGCGTGGTAGAGTACATGGCGGATAAAGTTGCTGTCATGCACCGGGGCAGGCTGGTGGAATATGGGGATACAAAAGAAGTGATAAAGCATCCCAAGGAAGAATATACCAAAAGATTAGTCAGTGCCGTGCTGCGGATCCACAGAGGTTAGGTTATGGATAAGATACTGGAAGTTAAGAACTTGAAAAAAACGTTTTATAAAGCAAAGCATGTCTGTCCGGCTGTGGACGATGTGAGTTTTTCCGTGAAGGAAGGTTCCTGCGTGGGCATTGTGGGGGAGAGCGGATGCGGAAAAAGTACCATTGCCAGAATGATCACCTGCCTTACAAGACCGGATGCCGGGAGTGTACTTCTGGACGGACGGGAAATGGTGGGCGCGGGGCGAAAGCAGCTGAGGGATTTGTACCGGAATGTACAGATGGTATTTCAGACACCCCAGGATTCTTTTGATCCGAGACGCAGTCTGGGAGACGGCATTACGGAGGGGATGCGGAATTATGGAATGAAGAGAAAAGAAGCAGGGAAATGGATGAAGGAGCTTCTTTCCATGGTAGAGCTGGAGGAGAAATATGCGGCCCGCTATCCCCATGAGGTCAGCGGAGGGCAGTGCCAGCGGGCGGCTATAGCGAGAGCTCTTGCTGTCAATCCCCGGCTGCTCATCTGTGATGAAGCAACCAGTGCCCTTGATGTGACGGTGCAGTCTCAGATCATCACCTTGCTTCAAAAGCTGAGAAAAGAAATGGGACTTTCCGTACTCCTAATCTGTCATGATCTGGCGCTGGTCCAGAACTTTTGTGATCATGTGCTGGTGATGTATCAGGGGAAAATCGTGGAGGAAGGGACTCCGGATGAGGTGATCATGCGCCCGAAACAGGAATATACCAAATTGTTGATCGACTCTGTTTTGTAAAAATGGGACGGTTTCTTTACACGGTATGTTGTTATTCTACGGGAAACAGGTAGGAAGCCCCGGTTTTTCATCGCCGGGGCTTCCCACGGATCCATGACAATAGAAACTCAGCGAAGCGTACTTTTAATCGTTGAAATAAGCCAGAAATTTATTAGCTGCCGCGGAAGTGCTCTGCTGTTCGGTGTAAGCCAGGACCAGATGCCTTTTGGGCAGCTCTTCTTTTATCTGAAGCCGGTACAGACCTTTTTTTCTCTGGTCCAGGACAAAATCAGGGACAAAGGCAATTCCAAGGCCGATATATGCCAGATCCAGCAGAAGGTCATTGCTGGATAATTCCACTTCAGGGGTCAGGTTCAGGCCTTTTTGCAGAAACAGACTGTGGAGAAATTCGCTGGTAGTGCTTTTTTTACTGAGCATGAGAAGCGGGTACTGATGCAGATCTGTCAGGGACAGTTTTTGGTCCGCAAGATCAAAGTAATGCCTGTTGGCGGCAAACACGTCCCGGAAGGTCAGGATGGTTTTGTAGTGTTCCTTTATCTTTAACCTGGAGTTGGGGTAATTGCAGACGATAAAATCCACCTGTCTGTTTTCCAGCAGCTCCACGCAGCCGATGGAGGTGGCATTGGTGACTTTGATGTGGATATCCGGGAATTCCTGGTGAAAACGCCGCAGATAGGGCACCAGAAAATACCGGCAGATGGTGTCGCTGGCGCCGATCCTGAGAGGCGCCTCCGCGGAGGCGGTGTGCATAAGCTGGTTTTCGCCTTGAAGGAGCAGGGAGACAGCGGGCTGCACATGACGGAAAAGGGTTTCCCCCTCCGGTGTCAGCTCCACTTTTTTAGTGTTGCGCACAAAGAGGGGGTGTCCGAGTTTTTGTTCCAGGGATTTTATAGACTGGCTGACAGCAGACTGTGAGATAAAAAGCTGTCTTGAAGCCTCCGAAAAACTCAGGGTGGAGGCTACGTGGTAAAAGACTTTATATAGTTCAAAACTGATATCCATAAAACACCTCCGGTTCTGTGCTTATTCCTGACTTCTCAAATCTCCGGCCGCAGCTGCATCTGTTGTCTTTTCTTTTGCAGAGTTTTTCTGCAGACCCAGCATGACTATAAATAAAAGGGCCGGGAATACAAGGGCTGCCATGATCCCTGTCTTCATGGAACCTACGGCGTCTGTGATAAACCCCACAACAAAAGGGCCTGCGGAGCATCCTACATCACCGGCCAGGGCAAACATGGCGTACATCATGGTTCCGCCCCCGCGGCAGAGAACAGCGCCCAGGGAGAATAATCCGGGCCACATAAGTCCAACGGAAAAGCCGCACAGCGCGCAGCCTGCCAGGGAAAGAAGGGGGATCGGGGACAGGCTGGTGATGAGATATCCCACGATACACAGTGCGCTGGTTCCCAGCAGACCGTGGCGGATATTCAGCTTATCACCTTTGATCCCGTAGAGAAGCCTTGAAAGTCCCATGAAGAAAGCAAAGGCACAGGGGCCCAGAAGGTCACCTACGGTTTTGCTGACACCGAGTCCGTCCTCAGCAAATAAAGAGGACCATTGGCTTACGGCCTGTTCCGATGCGCCGGCACATATCATCAGCAGAAAAAGAACCCAGAAAATACCGCTTTTGAAGACTCCTCCGGGGCGTTTTGTCTCCTCGTCATCGCCCTCAATGCTGTAGATGGGGATCTTTAAAAACATCATACAGGTGAACAGCGGTACCAAAGCCCAAAGAGACGGGAGATACCGCCAGGAATCAATGCCGATCGCCACGAAGAACAGGGTGGAAAGGATAACCACACCCATGTGTCCCCAGCAGTAGAAGGAGTGAAGAAGGCTCATGGCGGATTCTTTATTCTCACTGGGACAGGCTTCCACGATAGGGCTTACGATGACTTCCAGAATACCGCCGCCGATGGCGTTGAAGGTCATGCAGACCAGGATGCCGGCGTAGGCGTTTGGAAGGACAAAGGGAAGCCAGGAAAATCCTGTGAGTCCCAGGGTTGTTACGAGAAAAGATGTGATGCCTACTGCCCGGTAGCCTACCTTTTTTATGATTCCCGGTGCCAGAAAATCTATGAGGATCTGGATGCAGAAATTTACGGTGATCAGCAGGCTGATCTTTTCAAGGGAGATGCCGAATTGGTTGTGGAAGGTGAGGAATAAAAGGGGCGGAAGGTTGTTGACGATGGCCTGGGTGATGTAGCCAAGGTAGCAGCCGTATATGGTGTGTTTTGCGGTTAGTTTCATGTGTGAGTCTCCTTCGTGAAATTGATGGCTTACTTGAGTTTAGCAAAGGGGGTGGGGCAAGTCAATGGGTTTTGTGAAAAAACCAAAGTGGTGCGGAAGCGGGAGGAAGCGGACGGAAGCGGACGGAAGTGTCTGGGGGAGGGTCTGGGGAGCCATATGCCTG
>ENA-UAPG01000255-UAPG01000255.1-human-gut-metagenome-genome-assembly--contig:-NODE-255-length-17177-cov-10.906495_pt1 | contig 17177 bp, 12 predicted proteins | sample MGYA00243478_ERZ654573 | MGnify/ENA primary metagenome ERZ654573 (study PRJEB26926, sample SAMN06164711) | human gut metagenome | biome: ENVO:00009003; feature: ENVO:2100002; material: ENVO:00002003... | reverse complement strand
ATACCGGATACAGTTCTAAGGGAAACCTTGGCGGCAGTCTGGTCCAATCCAATAAAGCCCAGATCTCCGTTGCCGGGGACCGGACCAAATCGCCCCTGTACCTGAAGGGAACGGTCTACGACACTTACACGGGAACCTCCTGGGAACAAGGCCCCCTCTCCCCCAAAAACGGCACGAGAGAATACCGGGAACAATACAGGCAGATAAACGAAGCACTGACCACTTCCGGGCTGACAGATGAGGAGATCCGCTCTCTGACCCATCTGTGTACAGTGGAAATAAAATTCGAGGGACTGAAAACAAAAAGCCTGTTCCACGCGCCGAATACCTGGCGGTTTCATCTGCCGGACGCGCTGGAACCGGACACTTTTGGGGGCACCATTCTTCTTCCCAAGGCCAAAGGGGTTGGATTTACCTATGAAGTGCAGTTTTTGGAAATCAATTATAAAAGTGACGATTTCCGAAAACTACTGACAGAGGCCCCTGCCTCTCACAGCGATAGATCCTGTACTGCCCTTCCCGAAGACCTTCCTTTACGGGTTTACGATCTGGCCAAAGAGATCACCCGCGGCTGCGGGACTCCCTACGAAGAGCTGGAAGCCATCCGCACATACCTGAGCAGCTATCAATATACCACCACTGTGGACTCTCCTGAGGAGGGCAGGGATTTTGCAGATGTCTTTCTCTTTGACACAAAGACCGGCTACTGTACTTCCTTTGCCACAGCCATGGCCATACTTGGGCGCTGCCGCAGCATTCCCACCCGATACGTGGAGGGATTTGCCACAGACCGTACCTGTGACACGGAAAACACCCAGATACATCTTGGGGGGTCCAGTGCCCATGCCTGGGCCGAAGCTTATCTGGAGCCAATAGGCTGGGTGCCTTTTGACCCCACCCCCGGATATTCTTCGGACACGGCTTCCGGCTGGGAGGAGCATGCCCCCGAGGACGCTTCTTCCCCTTCATCTCCAGGCACGCCCGGCAGTATGGATGGTTCCCCTGCACAGAACAGAGAAGAGGACACCCCTGCGGATGAGCCCCGGACAGCAGCAGGCCTATACAAAGGATTTCTGCGCACACTTTTAAAGCTCCTGCCCATTTTTATCCTTCTGGCTGCTGCCTGTGTTCTTGGGACTGCTGTTCTCCTGTTCCGGAAATTCATGCGGCACAGAGCCTATGCCTCTATGGATGACTACCAAAAGATACTTTTCCTCATGGATAAACTCTTCCGGCTTGGAAAACTGTCGAACCTGCCATTCCAGGAGGGAGAAACCCTTCTGGAATATGAAGAAAAGGCCGCAGGTGCCCTTGATGCGCCCGATGCAGCCTTGACTGATCTGTTCCGGATCTTCCGCCAAATCCGCTATGGAGGACAGAAGGCTTCACCGGAAACCGTATTATATATGGAAGCCTATATCCGCTCCCTGGAAAAGCAGTATATAAACAACTGCTCCCGCACAGGCCGGATGCTGTACCGCCTGCGGTAGGTACGGCATCCATCCGCTCACTCAGCGGATCTCAATGATACCGTCCCTGACACATCTGACAAAAACAGGCACAAGCCTGGGATCAAACTGTCTGCCGGATTCCTCCTCCAGATTGCGGAGGGCATCCTCCACCTCTATTCCGGGCTTGTAGCTTCTCACAGTGACCATGGCGTCAAAGGAATCCGCAACACACAGAATTCTGGCCATAAGGGGAATCTCTTCCCCTTTTATGCCTCGTGGATACCCTTTTCCGTCATATCTCTCATGATGGCCTATCACAGCCGGTATTACATAGTCCAGAGAGGGCAGGTGCCGGATAATGCCGATGGAAAGTTCCACATGGGATTTCACTTTCTCATATTCTTCGGGGGTAAGCCTGCCCGGCTTATTCAAAACGCTCTCCTCAATCCCAATCTTGCCGATATCGTGAAGAAGCCCTGCCTCATAGATGATCTTAAGCCCCTCCTCATTCATACCGTAAGCTCTCGCCAGTTCCCTTGCGTAATAAGCCACATTTTCCGAATGGCTGAAGGTATAGTGGTCCTTAGCATCAATGGCAGCTGTCAGCGCATAGATGGTCGGCGCGTAGTCGGAATAAACACCCGGCTGGTACCCCATCTGTGAAGGGCGCTCCCCGCCGTTGCCTTCCTTATAAATGACTGTCCTGTTTTTCCCGGCCTTCTTTGCATAATAGACCGCCGTGTCTGCATGGCCGATCAGATCGTGGAAATCGTGGATGGGACAGACCCCCAAAGCAATCCCGCAGCTCACGGTGAGGATCTTCATGGCATTTTCACCGGATGTAGAATTCATCTCCCGCACCTGCTCTGATATCCTGTCTGCAACCGCCTTTGCCTCCTCCTCCGTGGTCCCGGGAAGCATGACGGTAAAAACTTTACCGGAATATCTGGCCACCATTCCTTTTTTTCCCACCTCTGCCTGGATGATCTCTGCGATCCGCTTCAGGGCATCATCCCCCGCCCCCGTGCCGTAGAGTTGGTTGTACAGCTTAAAATCATCCACATCAATCATAATGATGGAGCCAAAGGCATAGGTCTGGCTCTCACAGCACTGTTCCAGCACCTCATAAAAATATTTGCGGTTGGCTGCTCCGGTCAGATAATCCCTCCTGGCCTCCTGATACGCTTTCTCATAAAGCCTGGAATTCTGTATGGCGATAAACGCTACTGAGCTAATTGATTCAAAGAAATTCAGGTCTCCGGCAGTGTATTTCTCCCCGTTCTTTTTCCCGGTCAGAAAGATCAGTCCCAGATATTGTTCATCATCTTTTATTCCGGCAATACACTCAATCTTATATTTTGGCATTTTTCTGCGTATCTCAGCCATGAATTTTTTATATTCCGGTGTATTCCTGTGCTCTCTTGAAAGAATGCATCCCCCGGATTCTCTCAGCAGGCCAAAAACCTTCTCATCCTTTGGTATGACACAGGATATTTCCTCTGTCTTTTGGTTTCCCTGTGTCAGCACATAATCCCCGGCTTCATCTTTCAGGAAAATAAGGACCGCCTCAGCCGGCACTGCTTTTTCTATGGTCTGCATCAGCTGTCCCAGGATCTCTCCCACATTTGTCAGATAGGAGACCCCTGTACTGAATTCTCCGATACACCTGGACTGCGTGATCTCATCCTTTTCAAAGACGGTATCAAGGGCTGCCTTGATGATAAAATAGATCAATATTGCTGCCAGGACCATACTGAGTGCTGCGACCATGGTAAGCTGCGTCTCTTTAAATCCAAAATATTTCTCTAAAGCCGCGTTATAATTCGGGATGAAACTATAAAAAATGAGCGTGGAGATTACAAAGGCTGCCACAAAACAGTTAGCCTTTGACACCAGAAGGTCAAGACGGAACAGGCGCTTCTGATACAACGCATAATACACACAGACCGCCATGACAATACCCGAACAGATATCAATTGGAAAACCACGAAACACCGGAAGGGCAATCCCTATCTGCCCCAGTGCCAGCGCCCCGATTCCCAACCACACCGGCCTTAAACTTTTTCCTGCAAATTTATTTTCTCTGCTGTTCTCATATACCATACGGCTGCATGCAAACAAAGCCCCGCCCTCCACCAGAAACGGGATCACCACCTGCCAGCGCAAATGGTAAACATAGGCATTACTGCCGTTTCCCAGGCTCAGGACCTCCGGGGGCTGCACAAAAATACTGTATTTGTAATTCACCAACAGCATGAGAATGATCGCTGCCGTCCAGAAATGGATATGGTACGACTTTTCAACACGCAGAAATCTTTTCAGAAAGCGGTAGAAAACAAGCGGAATCATCAAAAGCCCCGTGAGGGAAACATGAAACCAGAAACTCTCGGAGGGCCAATAGGCAAGCCTCATAAAGAGGGAACCGCTGGCCCATATGACCATGGTCAGCAAAAGTTCCATAAAAGCGTAGATCGCCGCATCCTTCTTTGCTGCCAAGAAGGATATCAGCAAAAATAGGTAACAGAACAGTGCAATGATCGGTACAATCGTAAAACTGCTCATCCTCACACACCATTCTTCTGACAGATATCCTGCAGGCAGCATTTTTCACAGTAAGGTTTTGTTCTGGCTGTACACACATCTCTGCCGTGGAACACCAGCCTGTGGCAGAAATCGCTGCCCTCCTCAGGGGGGATCAGCTTCCAAAGGGCCATCTCCACTTTCTTAGGGTCTTTTATGGCGTCCACAAGACCTATGCGGTTGACCAGGCGGATACAGTGGGTATCTGTCACGATCGCCGGTTCCCCGAACACATCCCCCATGATCAGATTGGCGCTTTTGCGCCCCACTCCCGGCAGTTTCAGAAGGGCATTAAAGTCAGAGGGCACCCTGCCGCTGTACTCATCCCTCAATATTTTCATGCAGGCACTGATATCCCTGGCTTTGCTCTTTCCCAGGCCGCAGGGCTTCACGATCCGCTCAATATCCTCCACATCTGCCTCCGCCAGTGCATTCACATCCGGATATTCTGCGTATAGATCCTGTACTACCACGTTGACTCTGGCATCTGTACACTGGGCTGCCAGACGGACACTGACAAGCAGCTTCCATGCCTGGTCATAATCCAGGGTGCATCCCACATCAGGGTATTCCTTTTTTAACCGTTCCACTACTTCCAGTGCCAGTTTCTCTTTCGTCATAGTCTCTTTTCCTTTCTAATCGTTGTTCAGGCTGCATAAGATGGGGCTATTTGAAAAGTTCTTCCGCTTTTCTCATTTTTTCTGTGACGGCCACGCCAAAGGGGCAGTTATCCTCACAGCTTTTACACTCCGCGCAGTCCTTCCCATTTGCAGTCAGGCCTTCATAATGGGCCTTCAGCGCCGCAGGAACCTCCGGCTGCATCACTGCCAGGTCATACAGTTTGTTCACCATGGCAATGTCGATCCCGGAGGGACACGGTGCGCAGTGCCCGCAATAGGTACACTGTCCATAATAAGCGTGTGCCGGGGCATTGGCAAGCACTGTGGCATAATCCTTTTCTTTCTCTGAGGCTGTTTCATACGCCACCGCCTGGTCTACATGTTCAGGCGTGTCATATCCCACCATGACACTGGCAACTCCCGGACGCGTCAGGGCATAGTGCAGACACTGCACCGGTGTCAGCGCCACTTGAAACGGGGATGTCTCAGCGGAAAACAGACGTCCGCCCGCATACCCTTTCATGACCGTAATGCCTACACCGTTCTTTTCACAGATCCTGTACAGTTCCGCCCGCTCAGGTGCAATGCCTCCCAACTTTTCATCATAGCTTTCTTTAAAATACTCAGTCATGTCCTCACTTGCGGGAAGCATGTCAAACGCCGGGTTGATGCTGAATAAGATTATTTCGATCTTACCGCTCACGGCAGCCAGCTTTGCAACTGCCGGGTTGTGGGTGCTCATTCCAATATGCCGGATCATCCCCTTTTCTTTCAGTTCCCCGGCATATACGTAGAATTCCCCATCCATGATTCGATGAAATTCTTCTTCCTCATCCACAAAATGGATCATGCCTAAATCTATGTAATCTGTTCCCAGACGCTCCAGCAGGTCGCTGAAAGCAGCCTTAGCCTGCGCCAGGTCACGGGTCCTTACATACTGGCCGCCCTGCCAGGTGGAGCCCAGGTGTCCCTGGATGATCCAGTTTTGTCTCCTTCCTTTGATTGCTGCGCCGATATTTGACCTTACATTCGGCTCTGACATCCAGCAGTCCAGAATATTGATTCCCGCTTCCTCACAGTGCAGGACCACCTCTTTTACCTCCCGGGCATTATGCCGCTCCAGCCACTCTGCACCCAGGCCTATCTCGCTGACCTTTAGTCCTGTGCTCCCAAGTTCTCTGTATCTCATCTTATCCTCCCTTTCCTTCTGATGTTATTTTTTGATACTGAATTTTCCAATCAGTTCTTTTAAGATCTGCGCCTGGGCGGAAAGCTCCTCGCTGGCGGCAGCACTCTCCTCCGCGGTACCGGAGTTTACCTGAACCACGCCGGAAATCTGCTCTATCCCCTGTGATACCTGTTCTGCGGAATGGGCCTGCTCACCGGATGCCTCTGAGATCTTGTCAATGGCGTCAGCCACCCCGCCAACTCCTTCTACCACACGTTTCAGTGTCTTTGCGGTTTCGTCCGCAAGCACCGCTCCATTTTCCACGGCTCTCAAGGAACTCTCTATCAGCACCGTGGTGTTTCTGGATGCCTCCGCGCTCTTGTTGGCAAGGTTTCTCACCTCCCCTGCAACTACAGCAAATCCCCTGCCGCTCTCCCCGGCTCTGGCTGCCTCCACAGCGGCATTCAGCGCCAGTATATTGGTCTGGAACGCAATGTCCTCAATCGTCTTGACGATATTGCCTATTTCCCGTGAACATTCATTCAGCTCCTGCATTGCTGCCAGCATTTCCTGCATACGGGTGTCGCTGGCCGCTGCCTCCCGACCCACAACTGCGGCTTTTTGGCTGGCTTTTGCAGCACTTTCCGCATTAGCGGCAATCTGTGCGGATATCTCCCCGATACTCTCTGCCAGTTCTTCCACTGCGCCCGCCTGTTCCGACGCGCCCTGGGCAAGGGACTGTGCCCCCTCTGAAACCTGCTCTGAACCACAGGATACCTGTTCGGCGGAGACATTGATCTGCCCCAGTGTTATATTCAGTGACTCAATGATCTGTTCCAGTGCCTCCCGGATAAACCGCAGATCGCCAATGTAATTGCCATTCACCGTCACATCCAGATTGCCATGTGATATCTCACTCAAAATATGAGTGATATCATGTATCATTTCTTTCAGCGTGCTGACAGAGGAACGAATGCTGCCAGCCATACGTCCAATCTCATCATTGCCGTATTCTTTGATCGTAACCTCCAGGTTTCCGGCGGAAAACTCCTCCATATTGCTGCTGATCTCCGCAAGGGGCTTCATCATCCTTCTGGTAACGGCTATCACAATAACTGCCAGGAGTCCGAGTATGATAACCGACAGCAGCACAAGTACAGCGATCAGATAATTCCGGGTTGCATTTACCTCTGCCAACGGCAGTGTGGCAGCGGCCAGCCAGCCTGTTGTTTCACAGTTTCTGAACATGGAGGTATAAGCAGTATCACTGTAATGAAAATCCACGGTTCCATTGTAACCGCTTTTTACTTTTTCTTTGTAGTCATTGGAGATATCCAGTTCTTCCACATTTTTCCCCATTGCTGCGGGGTCATCGCTGTATATGTAATCCGAATCGTCGGAGATCACTTCCAGATAGCCCTCTTCCCCCACCTTTATCTCTGAGAGAAGCTGTGACAGGCTGCTCACAAAGACATCCAAACCGGCATATCCCGCAATATCCGCACCATCCTCGGAAAAAACGGGTGAAACCACAGACACAATAGATTCTCCTGAGGCGGGATCCAAGTAAGGCTCTGACACCACTGTTTTCTTCCCGTCAAGCAGGGGCTGGCGCCATATGACGTTTTCCAGATTTGCATCCACTGCCTCACCGCTTGAAAGAAAGTAGCTGTCCGTCCTCTCGTCTGCGGCCCATACCTCCATGACCATCTGGTCAGACATACGCTCCAATGCACCTGATAGTTCTTTTATTACCACATCCCTGCCCTCATACCGATCAAGATCCTCCGCCGTATTCACGGCTTCAAAGTAATCCTGCAGAATAGCGTTCTCCTCAAACATACTGACTGATGCAATCTTACTGCTGAAAAAATCATCCACAACAGAAACCGCATAATCTGTCTGCACATCCAAAAGTTCTTCATTAAGGTCTGAGATAGCACCCGCTGCCATTATGCAGGAAATAACAATTAAAATAGCCAGTGACGGAGTCAGCACCAACAGCAGGCTCCTGATGATCTTCCCTGAGACAGACCTTTCCCTCTTTTTCACAGGCTCGTTACCATATTTATTTTCTCTGCTTGAAATATTAGACATTATTCTCCTCCAAAATCATGGCATCGGCCGGTCCTTACGGACAGCAGCTCAATTCCGAGCTTTTTAAGCTTCTAATTAAAATATTTAACTTACATACCAAGTATTATACCATGTGCCCACCAAAAGGCCAATAGATTCCCAGTCAATATCCCTGCCCGTGAACCGATAGATAGGTATGCCCATTATATAATACTTTAGCCTTCTTTGTTCACATACCTAAAAATACTCTTGCAAGTATAACAAAACACATGAGAAATTGCAATATTCCGGGAGGATATGCACGGTTACTGTACACAGGCTACAGTACCAGGAGGCGTTTTCATGCTGAAAGCATGAAAATCCCGAGGCAGCCAGCGCGATATGGGGCAGAATGCCCCATATCTGTGCATCGCAAAGCGTGTTACCGGACATGGAGTGAACAGTAACTATGCACGGAATCTCCGCATAGCGCACAACTTAATCCTGTGGTAAAATATTTATGTTCATGCTATACTGATTTTAAAATACTGATGGAAACAAAAGGAAATGAGGTAAGACTTGTGAAAGATGATACAGAACTGTGCAACGTAGTTTATGGTGTATTAAAAACTCACATTCAATTTGGGGTCTACCATTATGGTCAAACACTTCCCACAATGGAACATGCTGCAGGCAGCTTTTTTGTCTCACTGGATACCATACGCCGGGCTTATCTGCGCCTGCAGAAGGACGGCTATATTACTATCTCCCAGAATGTGGGGTCTGTGGTCATAAAGGATTACAGTGAACAGCAGATAGAAGACAATGTCCAGCTCTTCTTTTCCCAAAGAAAAAATGCCCTGATCGATTTAAGTAAATCAATAGGACCGCTGACAGGCCATGCCCAGTGGCTCGGACTTAAAAATGCGCCTGCAAAGATGCTAAGCAGTATGCAAAGGTCTGATGCCAATCATACATATCCTCCGACTTTTGCGTTCGACTACATTATGACAGCTTATGCTTCTTTGGGAAACGATCTTCTCCTCCGGCTACTGTGGCAGATCTTTACCTTCTTTGAGGCACCTTTTTTCAGTACACCCGAAAACCCTTGGCATATGTCAGTCGTCACGGAATATGCGCCGCGCTCTTTAGAATCCTGCCTGAAAAAAGACTGGGATTCTCTGCACAATTCGATCCGCAGCGCACAGGACTCCATTTCCCTGTCCCTATGCCGGTTTTATGAAGAAAGGATCACCATGCCCGGGCCGTCCGAGGAGATCCCGTTCACATGGAGCCCGTATAAAAAGGCATCACAAATATGCTACTCACTGGCAATGGACCTTCTCATCTCAATCAGCCGGGGCCAGTATCCTGCAGGCACCTTTCTCCCTTCTCTGAGCCAGCTTTCCAAAGAGAGAAATGTATCTGTGAGCACGGTCCGCAGGGCACTTTCCCTGCTCAACGGCGTGGGTGCCACCAAATCCTTCAAACGGATCGGAACTAAAGTGCTGTCTTACAAAGAGACAGCAGAAAACTGCGATTTTACAAAACCCGCTGTTCGAAAACGGATGTTAGATATGGCACAAAGCCTGCAGATCCTGGCCTTATCCTGCAGGGAAGTCTCGGAGATCACCGTATCTTCACTGGATACCAATGCCATACAGGATTGTCAGGAACGACTGTCAGGCCTGAAAGACCGTCAGCAGTATGAGCTGATCACTTATGCCACACTAGATTTGCTGAGACAATATTCCCCTTATGAAACTATCCGCACCGTTTACACGGAGCTCCTGCAGCAGCTTTTCTGGGGATACGCACTCTACAGTATATGGAAAAGGAGCGATGATAAACAGAAGCTGTATATTTCCTGCTTTGAAACCTTTAGCCGTTCCCTGGAAGAAGCAGACGCCGTCCGTTTTTCTGAGAAACTGGAAGAACTATTGATGCATGAGTTTCATTTCACGATCAGCAATCTGGTCCTAACAGGAATAAAAGAAGCGGAAGAACTTCTGATCCCTGATCACTGACAGGCATCTGATTCCAGACGAAACTGTCCAGTCAGATCTTTCAGAAGCTGTGCCTGCGCTGACAGCTCTTCACTGGCAGCCGCGCTTTCTTCCGCCGTAGCGGAATTCGTCTGCACCACCTCGGAGATCCGTTCAATTCCCTGTTCTATCTGAAGGATGGAATCTGCCTGCTCTATGGAGGACGCTGTGATCTGCCCAATAATCTCGGTTACAAGCCGGACACTTTCCAGCACAGAGTCAAGCGAGTGGGCTGTCTCATCCGCAATACGTGTACCGCTTTTGACGGTATTCAGGGAATTCTCAATCAATGCGGCAGTGTCTTTGGATGCTGCCGCTGACTTTGTGGCAAGATTGCGGACTTCCGCTGCGACCACGGAAAACCCTCTGCCTGCTTCCCCGGCTCTGGCAGCTTCCACTGACGCATTGAGTGCAAGAATATTGGTCTGGAACGCAATATCCTCAATTGTCTTAATGATTTTGCCGATCTCTCTGGAACTGGTGCTTATATCTGCCATGGCTGATACCATATCCTGCATCCTGCGGTTGCTCTCTACGGCCTCGCTACCCGCCGCATTTGCACGCTGGTCTGCCTCTTCCGCGTATTCTGCATTATGTTTTACATGATTGGATATGCCTCTAATGGTCTCCGCTAGTTCTTCAATGGAGGACGCCTGTTCTGCTGCCCCCTGTGAAAGAGCCTGGGCTCCTGATGACACCTGGTCAGCCCCTGATGACACCTGGTCAGAAGACAGATTGATCTGCATCAATGTATTGCTTAATGAGGTTTTGATCTGTTCAATAGATTCCAGCACTTTGCCAAAGTCCCCTACATACTTTTCCTCCGCTTTTGACCGCACATTAAAATTACCATCTGCCATTTCTCCCAGTAAAGTACTCTCATCCTGTATAATGGTTAAAAGTGAATCCACCACACTGCGCATACTGTCAGCCAAATGGCCCAGTTCGTCTTTTGCTGTATAACCGATAGCTGTAGCCCTCAGGTTTCCACGGGCCAGGTTATCCGCAGCCTGTTCCAGTTCCCAAACCGGCACAGTGATAGCCCTGGTAATATAGGTACAGAACAGAATACTGATTAAAATACTGCAGATTCCCAGAAAAATCAGCATAATTATGGCATTCCTCTGGTCTGCACGTATATTTTCTATCAGCTCTTCCCCTTTCATATTGCTATTCTCGCTCAACAGATCCAGTTCTTCCTGGGCCGCTTTTATGGTGGGAATATTGTTGGCCTCCATATATGATGCCGCTTCCCTTTTTTTATTCTGAGCCGCCAGTTCCAGGACCTGCTGTCTCATAGGGGCCAGCTTGGTGAACTGCTCCTCCAGTCTGGTTATGATCTGTTTGTCGCCAAGAAAATGTTCCTTCACAATAGGGAGCTGTTCCTGTATTATTTTGGCAGACTCTTTGGCATCTTCTATGGCCTCACCGGTGATTGCCTCCTCCTCATTGGCGATTGAACGGTACACTGCTTTCTGCATTCTCTCAAAATTGGAGTTGATTATATCGGCACTGCCTTTTACAAGAAACGGCCCGTCATAAAATGTCTCAAGTTGTTTGCTGAAATCTACAAGATTTACAATACTGACGGCCATTCCCGTAATAAGGAACAGAAGTATAACAGCATAAGATATAATAAACTTTTTACTGATTTTTAAATTTTTCATTTTCACCTTCCCCGTGCAAAAAACAATTGTTCCCTTCTTTGCTCATATACACAAATATTATGTTAAGTATAACAAACCATGGGAAAAATAGCAACGTTTTACCATGGTTCATGTTTGTTTTTGCCGTAGTTCCGGTCTGTTTTTCTGCCAATTATCCGAGAATATGTGATTCCATCGGCGTATATCTTATTCCGTGGGCAATTTGTTCCGAATCCGTATCTGTGAATCCCAGATGACGGTAGATAGAAACCGCGTATGGTGATGCGTTCACAGTCATCCGCCCGCTGAAATTATCCGCTGCCGCAAGTGCAAACAGTTTTCTTCCGATCCCATGTCCCTGATATCTCCCATCCACAAAAAACAATGCGATATGGTTCCCGCCGCAGCGCGTGGCAATGATTCCAACCAGATCGTCCTTGAAAAAAGCACCGTACAGACGCAGTGTCTCCAGATACTGTTTGTCATGGATGGACCTGTAAAATTCTGCGGTTCCCTGTTCACTGTAGTCCGGGGATTCAAATTCCAGGAATACATTCCATACCAGATCCAATGCTTTTTCTGTTTCCGTTTCATAAAGCTCGCGATATACCATAGACTCATGATGTTCCATATAAGCTCCTTTCAGGCATCTAGTGTGTGTTTATCCGGCTGGGCGACCGAATCGGATCCTTGGTCCATTTTGCAACCTAAACACTCTGATTTTCCGTCTCCATGTTGTTCAGAACATATTTTTCCAGATATTTGGCCGCTCCATCTTTGTCATTACTGTCCGTCACCTCATCAGCGGCTTGTTTCACTTCATCAATAGCATTGCCCATGGCAATCCCTCTGCCGCAGATTTTCAACATTTCTATATCTGCATAATCATCTCCAAAAGATATGATTTCATTCGGAATCAGATGAAGGACCCCTGCAATTTCACGCAGAGCGCCGGCCTTTGTTGCACTGGCCTTTGTGAATTTATACCAGTCGCCGTCTGAAAATTTAATAAAATCACAGTCCCCGATACTTTTTGCAATTCTCTCAGCTACTTTTCTGTCTGATGTTTCAACACATATTTTAAGTGCCTCCTCATTAAAATTACGATAATCCGTATATACCACTTCCCCCCAGTCAGGGTATGTCTCATGAGGGTCAATCTTATAATTCCAGTAATGGCAGGTCCTTGTGTCAACTGTTATTTCACTTTTTCCATTTGTAATGGATTGAACTGTGTTTAAGATTCTTTGTGTCTCCTCCGAGGTAAAGGCGGATGCATAGATGTAATTGCCTCTGCAGCTTACCAGTGCGCCGCCGCTTGATATGACAACCTCCGGATTAATCTTTGAGATAAAATGTTTTGCATTTGTCTCCCCGCGTGCTGTGGAAATGCCGATGAGGATGCCTTTTGAACGGCATTTCTCCAGGGTATTTATCGTGTATTGGGAAATGGATTTGTCACTGTGAAGTAGGGTTCCGTCTAAGTCCAGTATGATTAATTTGAACATGAGAATCAGCTCCTTGATAGGATAGGTGGAGGTTGATAAGTGACGTAGAGATGTGGATGCGGTTTAATGGCAGCTTATTGGATTCATTTAGATAAATCTTGTTTTTGTCCAGACCACAAAGCTCCATGTTATGTAAATCTATGAAGCTACAGACGAAGTATTAGTTTCTGGCATGGATAATCGAATACTGTCAATTTTTCATCATCCGTAAACCCGCAGGCATGATAACAAGCTCTTGCAGGAATCCCTTTGGGATCTCCATCCTGGAATGTGATTACCTCAATGATATCTCCCGCTGTAAACCATCGTGACATTTCCGAAATCAGCCTTTTCGCCACACCCCTTTTTCTGTACTTGGGATGGACAGCAAGAAAAGTCAGTTCTTTTTCTTTTTTAGAACACATAAGCAGACCTGCTATCCTGCCGTCTTCCGTCTCCACGATTGCTTCCTCATTGCTGACAGCATTGTGTACTGCCTCTAAAAATTCCTTTTCTTTGTACCCGGCGAAGTCATCTTTTACCAGTTCCATCATGGATAATATCTGACTTTCATCGCTCTTTACCGCATATCTGATCATTTTCTTACCTGCTTTCTGATTCTGCTGCTGAGTGATACGCAGCAAGCTGTATGTAGTATATTTTACTTTACTTTGTAGACTTTAATTTTGAATTTTCCGGTAAAATTATTACACTGTGCATTTAATGTATAGGTATCTGTCTTTTCCAGGGTGTAAAACGTTTCTAATTCTTTTGCCTTATCTAATCGGTATACTTCCCTGCCCTCGGAATCATGCAGGATCATTTCCAATTCCCCCTCCTTTACATTAGATGCCAAGGAGAATTTTATTTTATCCCCTGCCTTCCCTGAAAATGAAATGGTGGAAGTTATGGTTTCCTGCTCTGTATAATTGCCATTTATGTTGCCTAATGATTTCGGGCGGGTCAGTAGGTAAATGCCTGTTATAAGAATAATTATACATATAGTGCTTATGGTTATGATTTTCTTTTTCAATTTTTTATACCTCATTTATGAATCATAGCTTTTACATAGAATTATTATCTTCCAGATTGCTTAATCCTCTTTAATATCACGACATGAATCAATAAAATCTTTACTCAATCCATGCTGCTGAAACAAAGTCAGTATTTTTTCATCTCTCAGTAAAGCATCCCTTATCAAATTATATGTGCACTGATATTCGGGTATCATTTACCAAACTGTGTTGTGATTGAATCAGTTCAAAATATGAGTGACCTTCGTTTAAAATTTTGCGCAGTTTTTCTCTATCATCTTGGATAATTTGTTAAAACACAACTCCATTTTCTCCAAACACCCCCGCAAAAATCAAGGCTTCCGCACGAGAAGCACGACGGTTTCAACGTGCGGTGAAAGTTTTTTCTTATACTACATTGCAAAAATATTTTCATTACATAATGGTGGCGTAAATTTCTTCAACGATTTTACCCTTCTTACCCCTTTTGAACGAAAATCACCCCTTTACGAATAAATTTACCCCTCCCACCAAAATTACACTTTCTTTAAGTAAAATTAATTTGATTTTTCTTTATCATATTCCAATGCTCTATACTCTCTTTGCAATTCCTGTGACAACTATTCTTCACTTGGAAGATATAGCTTATACTTTGATGCAAAAATCTGTGTTTCAGTTTCCGGCAATGTATACTTTACTACAGATTCACTTTTATCCGCACAAAGTACAATTCCTATCGGTGGATTATCTCCCTCATTCATCAATTCACGTTCGTAATAATGCACATATATCTGCATCTGTCCCAGATCCTGATGTGTCAGATCTCCAATTTTTAAATCAATTAATACAAAGTATTTCAAAATAATTATAAAAAACAAGGTCAATATTCGAAAATGCTGACCATCAAATATAATCCTCTACTGCCTAGCAACAAAAGAAAATTCTCTCCCCAATTCTAAGAGAAACTTTTGCAAATGCGTTATCAATGCTTCTTCAATGTCACTCTCATAAAAATTGTCATTTGAATTCACTCCCAGAAACTCTAATACATATGGATTGCGGATAATATCCTCTGACACTTTTGCGGACTCCAATTTCTGTATTTCTTCTGAAATTTTTTATTTGTTCTGACTCAATAGCAGTCCTTCATAAAAGAAAGAATTTATTTGCCTTTCTAACTGCCGTATGCTCCAATTCAATTTTATGCTTCTTCGGTATAGAATTCACGGGCATTTTCATTTACCACGCGCATAAGCAGACAATAATGTGTCCAACTCAATTCGTCACGCAGTGCGTGACTATTAATTGTACTGTAAGACTTTTTATGGGAAAGCAGGGCACACGTTTCTAATGCAGTGAAAGTTACTTCATAATTTAAATAACAAAACCAAAACTTTTGTAAAAAGGTTTATCCCCCACTTAATGAGGTAGCTTTCACCCTGGTTATCATATATAAATCAAACAAGATTATTAAGTAAATTATTTGCATAGAAAATACCTCTTATTGTGTGTACATCATTTTTTATTAATAATCCTGTATGTGCACTCTTTCTACGCAATTGATTTACAACTTGTAAATCTGACAAATATAAATTATAAGGATGTATATTATTTGACGAAATTACACCGATTATCTGTCCTAGCATGTGCACACTGCTAGGTATTTGACTTCCCAACAGTACCCTTAATTGCTTTTCAACTACCTTACTATATTCCACTATTATAGGTGCAAAATCGATTATACTCGTTTTATGTATTTCATAAAGAGTCTCTGCTGTAATCAAAAATTCCTTAGCATCTGCATCAAGATGCGCATATGTTGAATTAACCCAACTTTGACTATTTCGATATATTATACTATCTTTATTTACCGCCTGGATCATTCGATTAAGAACTTCGTCCATTTTTTCTAAGTATTTTTCCCAATCATCATTTTCGTCCAAATCTAATTGCTCAGAATAGTTCTGAATCTGCATCAATTGAAGTGCCCACTGGCGAATAGAACGTTTCTGTTCTACGGCTTTTTTACTACTCTGATTAAGTTGCTCCTTAATTTCTATATAACGCTGATTTGCACATTCTATCTCCGGTAAGGTTTGTTCCCATATTCCCCATTCACTTTTTTGGGGCATTCTTTCTTTCGCAATTAACAAATATGCTTTTGCTTGCTCGTACTCTCTTAAAAAACAGTATGCTGAAATAATTCCTTTTAACACCTCAAGCATTATCATACCAAGACTATTATTTGATGCCATTGAATACATTTGTTTTCCATTTATATCTTGAAATCGATAAACGTTCTTATCTACACTAATATGTTCAAGGCATTTTTGATACATAAAAACTGCATTCTCGTATTGCTTCATTTTCATATAAATATCAGCAACAACCAATAGCGTTGTATCGTCCTCTACAATAAAAAGCGCTTTTCGCCCCCACTCCAATGCTTCTTCTAACTTTCCCTGCCTCTTCAACAGTTCTGAATAATTTGAAAAGTTTTGATTACATGGATAATCATTAATCAAATCGCACATTACTTTTTCAGCCGCTTTAAATTGTTCGTTCTCCAGCAAGGCAATAAAATAATTTCCTGTTATATCTTTTTTCAAATTCTCATCTTCAGCCAACTCTATTGCTTTCTCAAAAAATCCAACTGCAATATCTTTCCTATTAATTTCGGATGTTAAGCATACCCAGCCTAAACTATTATAAGTCACCGAATTTGGGTATTCCTCAATACTTCTTTTGCCAAGTTCATACGCTTTAAGCGCATCGTTGCCAATCCCTAAATAATAAGAAATAGCTACGGTGCATAAACCTGCATTCATACCAAATTTTTCAAATAGTGTATTAGTTATTTCCTCTAATCCTTTTTTATTTTCTTCTTTATAATCTTTTTTATTAGCCCATTCTATTGCATTTTGATATTCTTCTACAATCTGCACACTCATAGGATTATATACATTAGTATCTTCATATCTCTCTAATGCCTTATTCGCATCGCTGTATTGTTTTAAATCTAAACAAATACTATACAGCATTTTCAATGCTGCTTGATTATTATGTTTCAACTCAAGAGCATGTAAGCAAAAATCTTTAGCTTCTTCTAAAT
>ENA-UAPG01000240-UAPG01000240.1-human-gut-metagenome-genome-assembly--contig:-NODE-240-length-17438-cov-12.282748_pt1 | contig 17438 bp, 15 predicted proteins | sample MGYA00243478_ERZ654573 | MGnify/ENA primary metagenome ERZ654573 (study PRJEB26926, sample SAMN06164711) | human gut metagenome | biome: ENVO:00009003; feature: ENVO:2100002; material: ENVO:00002003... | reverse complement strand
AGCCTCCTGTTTTATACAAATGGGGGCCTTCCGGCCATACCGCATGGTTCATAGCACCCTTCCAGATCTTTCTGCTCTCACCCACAAGCTGCATCTTTTCCACATCCAGTTCCTGTATCCAGATTTCCCAGTCCCCATTGTATTTTACACCGGCTTTGTTTGGTCTTGTTCCTACATAGTAACAGGTTCCGTCATCATCAAAGAACAGACTCGGATCGATCCCTTCGGCCTCATTCTCCAAATAATACGGATTTGACCAGGGACCCTCCGGTGTTTTTGATGTCATAATAAAATTCCCGCCCTGGTCTATATTGGTGGTGATCATGTAAAAAATACCATTATGCCACCGTAGAACAGGTGCAAAAATACCTCTTGATATCTCACCGCCCTCAAGCCTGATCTGACCCGGACGCTCCAGAATATTCCCAACCTGTTCCCAATGAGCCAAATCCCTGCTGTGAAAGACAGGAACACCCGGAAAATAAGAAAAACTGGAATTCACAAGATAATAGTCTTCCCCTACCCTGCACACCGATGGATCCGGATAAAAACCTTTCAATATCGGATTCTCTTTTAACAACATATTTTTTGTCCTTTTCCTGTTCCATTATTTTTATACGACATAACCAAATCCAAGTATTGTAAATTTCTTTTTTTCATCCCCAATAGCCGGAAGTATTTCCACTGTATGCTGCCTTGTCCGATTTTCGCTGAAAAGGATAACCGTATTACAGTGTATCCATCCGTTTTTCAATGGGTCTGCCGTAAGGACATGCTTTCCGTCCACATATACTTCTGCCCTGCCTGTTTCTGTTTCCCCTGCATCTTTAAAAATCAGCAAAAGCCTGCTGCAGTTTATAGACAGAGTAAACGGCGTATTTATTTTCAGTTCCTGCGTACCGTCATACTGCCAGTTATTTGGAAACTGCGGTGTCCCTTCTATATCTGTATCCATCTCCACACACTGCAGATCCTCATCCTTATGATAAAAGCTGCCGCAGATTATTTCTGCTTTCGGATATGTCTCTTTCCTGTCCAAAAGCCTGACATTCTCAAAGTCACCGCCTATGAGGGGCTGCATATTTATCCCCTGCTCCTCCTTATGGCCGCTCTCATCCTCTATTTTATCTGTCTCTTCAAAAAGATAGTCCAGACACCCGGCCATTATGCTATGCCCGATATTTGACGGATGATACATATCATAGAAAAATTGGTTTTTTGAAACCACTCTCCCCTCCGGCTTTTTCAGTCCAAACTGACCTGTAACCGCGTCCCGGACACTGACCATCGGGATATTATAATAATACCCCACAGGACACAGACGTTCCTGAAGATTCCAGTCATCGGCAAAGACGGAAAATAGCAGAATGACTGCCGGATGCCATGGAAGTCCCAGGACCTTTCTTACCAGACTCTCATAGCAGACTCCTTTTGTCTCATCTCCCTCATCATTCACTGCAAATTCAATAACTACGATATCCGGTTTCTCATTTCCTCGCAGAATATCCCGCTCAAACCTTATCATACCCAGCTCAGAAGGTGTCCCGCCCACACCTGCTTTCAGATAATGAACATTGTTCCCCGTACCAAACCGCTTTGCAAAAGCGCAGCAGGTCTTCCATGCATAACACTCTGTATGTACAGGCACAGCCCCGGCTCCCTGGGTAATAGAGCCGCCTATAAATGCCAGAGTCACATCTTCTCCCCTTTTTGTTTTTTCTATGGCCTTTTTCATGGGCGCAGGATTTCCTTTCCATAAAAGAGAACGGGAAATCATATTCTCTGCATCCCTGCCTGTAAGGTCAGCCTCCTCCTCCTTTTGTTCCTGGGGTACGGAAAAGCCTTCCTGTACATAAAGTTTTACACTGGCCTTTGCCCTATGCCCCGATGTGGGAAAAGTGAAGGATATCTGACCCGGCTCGCTGTCATCGTCAGACCATACCATATCAGAAAGGCCGGCATTCTGCTCCATGCCGTCTCCCTTCACAGACAGGGAAATCTTCGTGCCCCCTCCATAGATATCTTTTCTGCCGTACATCTGAAAAGTAAATTCTATAGTTTCTTCCGGTACTTCTGACTCCACACATACACCGATACTGTGGACTAATCGCCTAAAACTCTGTGTCTGTTCAAGACTCTTCAATATTTTTTCATCACTGATATTTCCGGTAATTTTGGCGCTGCTGACAAGCCTTCCATTATTTTCAGGAATACATTGCATACCTTTACCGTCTTTCTTCCGGGAGCCGAAAATTTCTTTTTCCTTCATAATATAGAAACCCGCCCGTTTTTTTTCCGGATCTTTTGGTGCCGCAGGACCTCCCATATTCATTCCTCCTAACTCTATTTCCGAATAGCAACTCCGAAACCACATTACCAGATACGGTAATTTCCGCTAAGAGCTATCAGTGCAAAAATATAGAGAAAGTTATCATAATACCTTCTGCTTCCCTTGCGCAGAGGCGTATCCCAAAATTTTTCCACACATTCTTTGGAATATACACCGTCTGCTGCCAGGGATGCCTGGGCATTTACGGCAATCACAGCCACCGGATGCAGTGCCTTCTCCTCAAGCCTTGTCCCGTCAATAAGAAATACGCCATCCCAGCAGTCTTTCTGCTGTACACAGTAAAATTTCTGGAATATATCGGCTATCTCACGCTGCCATTCATCTTTTTCAAACCACAGCCAGTCCAGCCCTATGTTTGCCATCGTGCGGTAAGCATCACTGTAATACCAGTCGTGGCGCCCGAACTGTTCCACATGACCTGTATGGGGCTGTCCGTCATAATCTGCATATTCCGCCGATAACCCCGTATCCGGATGACAGGCAAGGTGCAGATATTCTCTGCTTGCCTCAGCCGCCTGTCTCCAGAAATCCCGGTCATTCTCATCTGCCCACAGTGCGAAAAGCTCATAAAAATGAGGGAGATGATAGGATGGGTCTGTAAACTCCACACCCGGAATAAACTTGATTAGCTTATTGTCCCTGTTCCACATAGGTTCTCCGGAGTGTCCTTCCTCCCCTTTATGGATACACTCTCTCAAAATATTTTTTGCCTCCCTGCTGTAGGCAAAGATGCCTTCCCCGTCTCCCCAGCGGTGTGATGCGAAAAATAATGCCATAGCAAAAAACTCTTCCCCATCAGGTGCCGGGCCGTCAGAATTGCGTGTTCCGTCCTTCTGGCAGGACCATGCAAAATAATGGTATCCCGGACCTTCCTGTATCCACATATACGTCCGGACCCACTTCCAGATTCGGTCAAACTCTTCTTTTTTATCTAACTGCACACATACCATCATTCCATAGGACATTCCCTCTGTGCGGACATCATGGTTTCCGGTATCCTCCAGATATCCCATATCCTCCCCTGCCTTATGATAAAACCGTTCATCCTCCGGACCGTAAAAAATAGTCTGAAATACTTCTTCCAGTTTTTTATCTACTTCTTTTTGGCTGTAGCCATATTCCCTCAGTAAATTCCGATATATTCCCGTTTTAAATGCTCCCGACATATTTAACTCTCCTGTAATTTTTTATTTTCGCAAGCAACGAGCCAAGCAGCCATGCTTGCATGGATTTTTCACAGCTGCTATTCACAGCCCCGCAAAAAGCGCAGGTATGTAAATAATCATCTTCCTACTCTTTTACCCCGCCGATGGTAAGCCCTGTCACAAAATATCTCTGCAGGAACGGATACAGGCATATAATAGGAAGCATGGTAAGTATAGTGGCCGCTGCGCGGACAGATGTCGGGGTCACAGTGCCAACCGCATTTTTCATTGCCTCCGCGGAACCGCCCTGGTTTGTGACAGAAGATAACAGCTTCATCAGCTCATACTGCAGTGTTGTAAACTTAGGACTCATCCTGTTATACAGCATGGCATCAAACCAGGAATTCCACTGCCCCACTGCAACAAACAATGCTACGGTTGCATACACCGGCTTGCAGAGAGGAGATATGATTTTTAAAAATATTGTGGTATATCCTGCGCCGTCAAGCTGGGCAGACTCCTCCAAACTGTCCGGTATCCCGGCCATATAAGTACGGATAACCAGCATATTAAATGCACTGACCATTCCGGGTATGATATAAACCATAAAACTGTTGGTAAGTCCCAGGTTTTTATATAAAAGGAATACAGGAATCATTCCTCCGTTTACATACATAGTGATAACCCAAAACAGGGAAAGGGAACGTTTAAATAAAAATCGCTTTCTGCTTACAATAAACGCCAGCACCGCATTGGAGAACAATGCCAGCAAAGTCCCGATAAGGGTTCTGAGTACTGTAACATAAGCACCTGTGATCAGGTTATCTTTCTGCAGAATAGTAACATAGTTCTTCATCGTCCATTTCCTAGGCAGCAGATAAATCCCGCCTCTGAGAGCATCTGTGCCGTCATTAAGGGACACTGCCAGGGTATTCAGTACCGGATACAGTGTGATCACCACAAAAACGATCATAAATAAAGTATTAAACACAACAAAAATCTTGTCTGCTGCCGATGTCTTTCTTTTCTTTTGGCGCATTTCTTTCATTTACCCTTTCACCTCCTAAAACAGCCTTTCCTCACCGTTACGCTTTGCAATCTGATTTGCAATGACAATGAGTATAATACTTACCAGACTCTTGAAAATACCCGCGGCGGTACCAAGCGCGTAATCACCCTGGCTGATACCCCATTTCAATACATAAATATCAATTGTCTGCGATACGCTCTGTACAAGTCCATTACCCAGCAGGTACTGGATTTCAAAACCTGCGTTTAATACATTCCCTACATTCATCAGCAGAAGGATCATGATGGTAGGTTTAATTCCGGGCAGTGTAACATGCTTAATCTTTGCCCAGCGCCCTGCACCGTCCATACTGGCTGCTTCATATAAAGAAGGATCAATGGCAGTGATGGCAGACAGGTAAATAATAGCATTCCATCCCGTTTCCTTCCACACATTTGCGAATGCCACGATGGGCCAGAAGTATTTCGGATGCGCGAAAAAATTCAGCGGCTGATCTAATATATTCAAATTTACAAGTATCTCATTAATAATACCTGTTCCTGACAATGCATCATGAAGGATGCCCGTTACCACGATCCAGGAAAGAAAGTGCGGCAGGTAGGAAATCGTCTGCACCACCTTTTTCCCTCCTCTGGATCGAATCTCATTTAAAAGTATGGCAAACACAATAGCCATGATAAAGGTTGCCACAAGATTGATCACACCCATGGCCAATGTATTTCTGATAACCCTTAAAAAAGTGGCATCGGAAAACAACTGTTTAAAATTGTCTAATCCCACAAATGCGGAATGCAGCAGTCCGTCTTTGGGTTTATAATCTTCAAATGCCATAATCCAGCCGCCCAATGGCAGATAACAAAAGATAATTCCATATATTACAATGACAGCCGCCCAAAAAAGTAATACTTTTTGTTTCTTTATCTCTTTCCATGTAATTTTAGGGATTGGCTCACTCACATTCTCTTTTTTTCTTCTCTTTGCAGCAGAAACCATATTTTCACTCCTTTTCCCAAAGCAGGCAGATGCTTTTCGGCACCTGCCTGCTTTTGTTCATGACAATAGAAAATTTACGTGCTTTCTATTGTTGACCATTTTTACTGATATTTGACAGACTCTTTCACTCTCCGCTCTAACTCAGCCTGTACTTCATCCAAAAATGCCTGGGGATCGCAGCTATTGTACACTTCCATATACTCTTCCCAGCCCTTCTCGAAGTCTTCCGCCATAACTACTTTTGGCAGATATTCATGTTTGATCTCACCCATCTTCGTCCATGCCATACCGCCCGGTGTACTGGTTGTCAGCGTACCGCTGAATGAATATAACGGATACCAGGGTCCGGGAGCTTCACTGGTTCCCAGCATATCTACATAGGTCTCTGCCCCATAGGCTTCAAAACATTTCTTCACATCATCACTCAGTGCGTCAAAAAATTCTTTTGGCTGGTACTGAGGCTGCATTGCATTGATTCCGTCCCTGCTTGTTCCGGAATACTGCGGGAAATAAGAATATGTACAGAGATGTGATGCCTTATAAGCATTGTCGGAAACCTGACGTCTCATCTCCTCTGTAAGATAAAATTCACCGTTTTCATCTACTTCGTAGTCAACACCTTTCTCACCCCAAAAACGCAGGTCATGCACTTCCTGTCCAAGCAGATCATCCACAAATTGAAGCGCTCCCTCTACATCATCACAGCTAACCGATATCCCCAAACCACTCATAACATTTAACACACCGCCTGAATTGTGCCACTGGTTTGTCATGCCTTCTTCTATGGTGATCGGAAGGGGAACATAGTTACACCCTTTTTGATCCAAGCCCTGCTGCTTTAATGCATCATTAACGGAATAAGCAAAATTCCACCACTGGTCAATCATTCCCAGAACACGTCCTGTGGATAATTTGGCTATATACTCATCATATGTCTGTGTAAAAGATTCCGGGTCTACAATTCCCTTATGATACTCCTCATTTAATTTTTTGAAATATTTCACAGCAGTGGGGGTTGTATTATAATCGACTACCTGCTGCTTCTCTTTATCCACAATGACACATCCGTCATTGGGATATCCATCCAGGAACATAGGCGCATTTTCCAGACAAAAATATCTCCAGTCATCACAAAGAATCGTATAAGGAATATTTTCGGTTCCATTCTCCATGGTTGGATTGGCTTTCTGATACGATTCGATTAGGTCAAAATACTGATCCATGGTTTTTATTTCCGGATATCCTGCCCACTCCAGCACACGGGTCTGAATCCAGAATGCCTCATCATTATGTGTGGTTGCCTTTTCCTCACCGTATATATTACTGAATGCCTGAATCCAATAAATATGTCCGTCATCCATACGAAGTTTATCCCACTCTTCTTCTGTAAAAAACTCTTTGATATTCGGATAATCATCTATATAGTCATCCAAAGGCACCAATGCGCCGGCCTCATATAACTGTATTGCAGAATCTCCGCCGTCAATAAAGTCCGGATATTCACCTCCGGCGATCATGGTTCCTACAGCTTCCTCAACGGTCTGCCCTGTCAGCCAGGTTTCCTTACATTTTGCCCCTGTAATCTTTGCAATTTCAGCCTGGATTTCATTGTCATCATTGATCTCCGAACCTGGAACAGCGAAAAAGGCGGTAAATTCTTTCACTCCGTCTTCGTTCTCTTTTTTTTCATCTCCGCATCCGGCAAGAGCAGTTGAAAATATTGCAGCTCCGAGAAGCCCTATAAGCAACTGTTTCCTTTTCATCTTTGTTCCTCCTCTGTTTTTGATATATATAATTCTAACATTTATTCCTCTGGTTACAACCTGACGAAAATCAGAAAAAAGCAGGACAAATTTCAGTTTTTTTAACCAAAATAATTTTGTCCCGCTTTCTCTCATTTATAATTATAGATAACCTCTTGATTTTTTCCTGTAGTTTGTGGGGGTACACCCCTTTACAGAGATAAATTTATTGATAAAATAATCCAAATCATGATACCCTACCTTTTCTGCCACAAGATATATTTTATCATCCGTACGCAAAAGATATTCTGCCGCCTTCTCAATCCTGTAATTATTAAGATAAGTCTTAAAGGAAATCCCATATTGTTTTCTGAACATCTGCCCCAAATATGCGCTGTTTATAAAATATTTCTGACTCAGGCCCTTTAATGTGATATTTTCCTGATAATGCTCCTTTATCTCCTTTTCCACATTGCATAAAACGCCCTTGGATACGTTCCTTCTCAGTTCGCTTAAATATTCTCCGTACTCCTGCATAAATTTTTCAAAATTTTGCTGGCTGCTCCGGGCCATATTGGTCTCAAAGGCATTTTCCCTTATATACTGGATGATTTCATTCTGGTTCAGGCTCTCATCCTGAGCCATGCCCAGATGGGCTAGATTTACCAGAAGATAATTCATATTCATCTGGATCATATCAGAATCCATGTTATGTTTTTTCATTTCCCGGTATACGAGTTTGGACTTTTCCGATATCTTCCGTGAATCATTTTCTTCCACAGCTTTTAAAAGCTCCTCAATTATGTTTCTGCTGAGAATACCGCCCCCGGCCTCTGCTCTGCCCTCTGAATAATATAAAATACTATCCTCTATATTAAATTTCTGAAAACTTTTTGCCATAATGGCAGTGCGGAAGGACTGTGAAATATCTTCTATGCTGTTCACAGTATCTCCTGCATACGCCATAACCCGGACAGGTATATTTTTGCTCACCACATCCAAGAAATGCTGCAGGTACTCCTCCTCATTCATACCGGATTCCCGGGCGGTTCTCTCGTCATACACAAATCCAATATCATACCATTCCTCACGCCCGGCAATATCCATAAATACGAGACATTCTTTTTCCATCCCCAGATACTGCCGGCCGGCCGCATATACCGCCTTCTGGTAATTTCTTATCTCCTGGGGTTCCTGACGGATTTCCCCGGTTTCCAGTTCCATATGAATATATCTGATATTTTCAGAAAAGGATACTTTTTCGGAAATATAAGCCAGCGCTTCCGGCTCTGCTCTTCCAAGAAGCAGTTCCTGCATATATCTCACAAAATATGCCCTGCTCATCTTCTGTTTTTCTGTCTCCTGCTCCTCTCTGGTACTGTACATTTTCTTTACCTGGTCTAAAAGTTCAAAGATCTGCTGCTTCTGTATGGGCTTTAAGATATAATCCGTACATTTATATTTGATTGCCTGCTGCGCATAAGAAAAATCACCATACCCGCTTAGTATCACAAAGAATGCGTCTGACAGATTCTCCTCCCTGATTTTTTTCAACAGACAGATTCCGTCCATAATAGGCATTTTGATATCCGCCAGAATCAGGTCTACCTGGTTCTTTTCCAGAAATTCCACGGCCTCCTGCCCATTATATACCATACCGGCAATTTCATATCCATAGCTTTCCCATTCGATCAGTACAGAAAGTCCCTGTACAATAAACTTCTCATCGTCTACCAAAAGTACCTTCAACATTTCGTCCCCTCCTCAAAGTATTTAACCGGCGCCGAAATCGTCACAATGGTTCCCACACCCACCTCACTTTCCAGAGTAAACCGCACATTTCCCTCTGTTAGCATCTTCAGCCTGAGACAGGCGTTGACTACACCTACTCTTCCTTTTTCCTTCAGCATCTCAATATTGGCATTCTCCATTTTTTCCCTGAGATAGCAGAGGTACGTTTCTGACATGCCGCTTCCGGTATCCTCGATTTCCATAAACAGTTTGTCCCGATTTTTATATACCTTAACAAAAATCCAGCACTTTGCCGCTTTATCTTCAATCCCGTGTACACAAGAATTTTCCGCAAAAGTTACCAGTGACAGCTTAGGAATCCGGTATTCAAAGCAAGCTTCTTCAATATCAATAGAATAAGAAAGCCTGTTTCCGAAACGATACTTCTGCAGATTCAGATAAGCCTCTACAAACCGGCTTTCCTCTCGTATGGTCAGCATATCTGTTCCCCATTCCACGTACTGCCGTTCCATGATTGAAAGTTTTTCAATCATCTCTGCCGTTTCATTTTCATGTTTCAGCACACTTCTCATCCGTATATTTTCCAGAATATTAAACAAAAAATGAGGATTGATCTGCCCGTGCAGAGCCAGCAGTTCCGCTTTTTGTCTGGCTATATTCATGTCCTGCTGTTTCAGACGGCTTTTGTACACTGTCTCAATAAGATGGTTTGTCTCCTTTGCCATAATGTTATAGTTGCGCATAAGGGATGCAATTTCATCCGTCCCCTGGATTTCTTTGATTTCCTCCAGCTTTCCCTGATTCCTATAGTTAAATGTTCTGCTCAGGATTCCAAGACGGTCCACAAACGTTCTGCCCAGAGTCTGCATGAAAATGTAAGGCATAAGGATATTAATAAAAATCAAAAGGAAGATCTGGGGCAGATAATGCAGAATGATTTTGAAAAAATTACTATTTTGGGGAATTACATAAATTTCCAGTTCCTGCCCGTAGAATCCTGTTTTTTCCATATACGCACCCCTTTTTTGGTATATGCCACCCATACGCTCATAATTTTGCTGCTGGCTGGTATTTCCTTTATTAGAGAAAACAATCCTGTCTCTGTTGCACACATAAATGTCATTCTCATAATTGGCCATGACCAGATTTTGATTAATTCCAGCGTAATCCAGATCAATCTTCAGCAGTTTTTCATAAGGGTCTCTTTTATACCTGTCCAGTCTGCGCACAAAAGACGCCTTCCGCAGAGGTGTGAGTTCTGTTGTCCTGTAATCATCATAATAAAAATATATCTGCATTTCCTGGCCGGAATCCATGAACTCCCCATACCACTCCTGATTCTCTATACTGTTTATTTTCCAAAATTTACCTCCGTTTACCAGTGTGAGGTTATCAGCATACATGGTAATGATTGCATTGCTTGTTCCAAGAGAACTGTCAAACAAAGAATCTCTTAATAAATCCTGATATTGGTTATAGTAATCAAGAGGCGACTCAAATTCCGTGTTCAGAAAATTATTGATATATTTATTAAAATATATATTTTTTGACAGGGATACCGCTTCTTCCGCCGCTGTATTCAGGGTATACTCCACTGAACTGATATCGTTTTTCATCCGTTCCTGCTTTGTGTCATACTCATTCTTTACAATGATACCTACAATAACCGTGTCGGTTACCACCAGAGGAAGCATTACACAGCAAAAATACAGCAAAAACAGTTTCTTTTTCATTATTAAATTATTCAAATGCATATCAAGCATTGATTGTATTCGTTTTGCCATATTTTCCCCTGTTTCTCTAAGAATCTTATCTTTAGCTGCACCTGCTTTGTTTATCTATGGTTATCTTTAAGTAAGAAATTCCCTCTCATACAGACAAGATTAGATATTTAACCGCCTGCACGGGAGGGAACCTTTTAATTCTGAATTATCTTAAAAAGAAGCACTTATGAGATACTTTATCCCCTTAAAATTTACTTCTATTTTATCATGTAAAAAGTCTTTTTTCAATCAACAATACATTTTCTGATTATTATCTATACACATGTATATGCCCCGTCCACCACCACATCACTGCCGGACGTATATCCGGATGCACTGCTTGCCAGATATAAATCAGCCGGAACCAGCTCCTCAGTTTTTCCCATTCTGTGCATGGGAATCAGAGGCATCCATGCCTCCTTTAATTCCTTTGGCGTATCCACAGACATAGGGGTTGCTATGTAACCGGGACTCAGGCTGTTGACTCTTATATGATGCTCCGGCCACTCCACTGCCAGGGAGCGTGTCATATGAATGACTGCTGCCTTAGACGCGTTATAGGAGCACTGCCACTGGGGAATATTCACAATACTGCCGGACATAGATGCCATATTGATAATACTTCCCTTTATGCCCTTTTCTATCATGATCATTCCTGCTGCCCTTGCCACAATATATTCACCCGTCAGGTTTACATCTACAACCTGCCTGAATTCTTCTACAGAAGCTTCCAGCGTGTCCTTGTGTAAACAGATACCTGCATTATTAAATACAATATCCACAGAGCCGGATCTCTCCATGATCTGCCTGAAGGCCTCTGTCACACTCTCCTGGGAAGTAACATCTGTTTTTATAAAATATCCTTTACCGCCCGATTCAGACATCTTTCTGAGCGTGTCATCGGCCGGGCTCCTGGACAAGATAACAACCTCCGCCCCTGCCATGGCCAATCCCTGTGCTACAACCTGTCCTATCCCTCGGCTGCCGCCTGTCACCACAGCCACTTTTCCTTTTACCCCAAACAGTTCTTCTAAATACATCCATCAAACCTCTCTTTCCCTTCCCCTCAATAAGGAATCTCTGTTTCCTCACCTGCCATCTCGAAGCAGCCTTCCCATACAGCTTCATCGGTTAGTCTTCTGCTCACCTCGTCCGGCTGGCTGCCTCCAACATAAAGTTTAAACATACCCGGTTCCAGAACACACGTCCCATCCTGCCGAATCACAGCCAGATCCCTGGCTCTGATACAAATGCGGACACGGCTTTCACCGCCACTTTCTACCTGTACTCTTTTAAAAGCTGCAAGCTGCCATATCGGCACCCTCACACTTGCCTCTTCATCCTGTATATACACCTGGACAACAGCCTCGCCGCAGCGTGAACCTGTGTTTTTAACTACAGTTCTGCCTGTCTGCCCGGAAGTCCAAGGTTATCCCTGTCACACTGAACAGCATCCTCTTCCCCTTCTTCTCCTTTCAAAACAGGGGATAATCCCAGGCACAGCACCGCTATATCACTTTTTCTTGCTGCAAGTACGGCTTCCGGTATCAAATCCGTCTCACAGAGATTTCTGTATTCCTTTTTATAAAGGTCACAGCCCTCCGCATAAAGGATCTCTATCCCCCGTTTATCCGCTTCTTCCTGCATGCCTCTCAGCAAAGTCGTGTATCTTGACGGCGTACCGGAATAATTCCCCAGCAGCACATCCTTAGCATCCGCATTTTGTCCAATGACTTGCCCCTGATGAAGTTCTGGATATTATAGGAAAGCTGGCAGAAAAAATAGAGGAAGAAAATAAATCTAAGCAAATAAATGCTGATACTATATCACAGATCCATAAGCAGACACTGCAGAATATCCTTTTGCATATCTATACCAGCCAAACTATCACGGATAATTCCCTGACTGTTTTAATGGACCGGACACTGCAGATACTCACACACTGCATTGATGACTTGAATGGTACATCTGATCCCGCTTATCACCATATTGTAAAGGACTGTCTATCATTTATTGAGGCAAATTATACCGAAGATATCAATATAACCAAAGCAGCATTGGAAATACATGTGAATGCCGATTATATGGCACGTATACTAAAAAAAGAATACGGACTTCCATTCATCCAGATATTGACAAATACCCATCTGGAAAAAGCCTGCTCTCTTTTATGCAATATGGATCTGTCTATCAGTGAAGTGTCCGGTCGGACCGGTTTCCGTGATTTTCGGTATTTTGGACAAGTATTTAAAAACAGATATAAAATGGCCCCAAGAGAGTACCGGAAAACCGTAAAGAAAAAAAACACCCATTAAGACGTCATGGACCACATTCATAACATGGAGATGCCTATGAAATATAAACGTTTAAAATGCTTAAGATCACTTCGGGACAGCATCTATCGCATTCCCGTACAGCATTTGGTTGCAGCACTGCTGATCCTGCTGATCACGGTTTCCACGCTTGCCATAACAGGGATCAGTTACACGCTCTCTGAGCAGATCATCAGTAAAAAGAATTCCAAATACTGTATTGACATACTAAATGAGATCAGCGCCAACATACATACCAAACTAAAAGAAGTCGACAGCCTGACAACCTATATCTGCTACAACGAAACAATCCAGTCCCAGATAAACAAAATGAACCATGCCCAGGGAAACAGTTTCCTGTACGAAAAGAAGATCCTTGAAAAGGAACTCATTAACATGACCGTCGCCATTGATTCCTTAAAAGAAATGACTATATTGACCAGCAGCGGACAGTCTGCCTAGATTTCTCAGCCCTATCCGGATTTTACATCCTCCTCTCCTATTCTTGACGACCTTTACAGGCAGCAGGGAAGTCACTCATAGAAAATTCTATTGTGCATGGATTGGAACAGAAAGCGGGAAACGGAAGGATCCTGATAAAAGGCACTCGGGAAGGGGAGGATATCATCATAGATATAATGGATAACGGCATAGGATTTTCAAAATTATCCCTTGAAAATCTGGACCTTGATTTTATATCCCCGGACGATACCAGGAGTTATGAAGATACCTGAATAAAGGCAGTGGTCTGCTCCTCACCACTGCCTTTCGCCCTCTTTTATCCCTGTATTTTTTCCCCGCAAAAATCACATTTCTTCACACTTCCCCTGTTGACATGATTCAAAACCCCACAGTTACCGCACTCCACAACCACAGTAGATGTGCCCAAAACATTGGTCGTTTTCTGTCCGGGTATATGGATACTGTGCAAAAAAACAAATCTTCCGGTAGACGCATCATAGTAAGCGCCCTTTATATAACCTTTTCTCAGCATTTTCCTAAGTCTTTTTACTGCCACATCCTCCGGTATTCCCATTCTTAAAGACAGATTCTTGACAGACCCATCCGGGTCTGAGGCGATGATCGGGATATACTCCCTCATCTCATGGATCAACCGGAAGCGCAGCACCCCATTAATAACTATAACTGCTGCCATTACAGCTAATATGTACAAAGTCACAACTATATCCAGTTCGGTTTTTCCATCCCCTGTACAGTGGAGTGCCGTCCCGCCAAAAACAAAAGCAGCGGCAAAACCTCCTGCCACTCCAAGAACACCTAATATTTGATTAAATAAGACTGCACCCCCGGAATATCCGTTATCCTGTCTGTTTTCCACTTCCCTGCTTCCCCCTTGTTTATGATCTGCCTTTAATCTTTACATGAATAATTTCAGCTTGTCCTTCCTCGAAAGCCGTTTTATCTCCCATTCTCTTTGCATGGCCTCCTTTTTCGTCCCAAAAGACTCATAATAGGCCAGCTCAACGGGAAGTCTGGACTTTGTGTATTTTGCCCCTTTTCCGGCGTTGTGGCACTTTATACGCCGTTCCAGGTCATTGGTCCACCCGGTATAAAGACTGCCGTCACCGCATTTAAGGATGTAAGTATAATTCATGATAAATCCCTGACCTGCCTTCTATGTAATGGCACCGCACCCGCCTGTGGCAAATACGGCACCTCTATTCCAAAGCTGCCGATGAAAAAAAGTATTTTTCCCATTTGCGGAAATTCGGATAATCCCGCAGAGGAACAGTGAAGCACTGTTCTGATATAAAACCTGTAAAAATCTGATCGGCTGCGGATTTTCTGTTCCGCATAGTTTATTATACTCTAAAGTCTCATAAATGTGAATACAGGGACCGCCAAATGGCCGTCCCTGTAAAAAGATAGTTACTATTCACTCCGAGTCCGGTAACACGCTTCGCGATGCACAGATATGGAGCATTCTGCCCCATATCCCGCTGCCTGCCCCGGGATTTTCATGCTTCCGGCATGAAAACGCCTCCCGGTACAGTGGCCTGTGAACAATAATAAACGATATTCTGATATGATCATTTTAAAAGATATACATTGGTGTAATATACACCCAGATTGTTTCCGCGATTATGATCATTTACAAAAACATCTATGCGATTGCCTTTGATCGCACCACCGCAGTCAGATGCGGTAAAGATGTGTCCATTAATGATCACTCTTGTTCCATAAGGAATAACGGTTGGGTCTACTGCGATGGTATCACCTTCCACAAGAGGTGCTCCGGTGGAGGTAACGCCTGCCCACTGGTCATTACAGCATGCACCGCCGCAGTAATGTGTGATCTTATATGTGCCCAGACATTCGCCATACTGATCCTGGGAAGCATTCACCTCTCCGATATCGCTTCCATAGAATCCATATGTGTCATCCAGAACTCTGGTTGCCCACACTGCGTTTGCAGTATTGACATTTCCTACAATAATTCCTGCACGGCTGTTTGCCGCCTCTACGGTCTTGCCTTCTCCGGCATACATCACAACATGATAAATCTCACTTCCGTTGGAATAGAAGATCAAATCCCCCGGCTGTGCTTCATCAACCGGTATCTGTGTACCGTAGTAAGCCTGATCCTCGGCAACTCTGGGAAGGTCATAACCGTACTGTGCATAAATACTCTGAACAAAACCGGAACAATCCGCACCGTCTGTCAGGCTTGTGCCGCCCCACACATAGGGATTGCCTACAAACTGGGATGCAAACTCCAGAATGGACTGTCTCAGCGCTCCACCCGGAACTCCGCCCTTTATGGAGGTGATGGTATAGTAACATGCACTGTTATCTTCCGGTTTTATAAGCTCTGCAGCTGTCTCCAGATTCTCTTCCCCGCGCTCTTCTATGATCTTGTTTGCTTCATCATCCAGGTAAAGAGAACTCTTTTTAATAAATCCTCTTACATCTCCGGATTCTACATATATCCAATCCTTATCTTTATCTGCAAGTACAAAACAAATGTTATCCAGATTCAAATTACCGATGACACGGCTCTTATCACTCTGTGATTCATGAATGGTTCCAAGTAAAGATTTGCACACTGCATAATCTTTTGAGACTACAGTAGACCTTACAGTAGTCTTTGTATAAAGGAATGCTTTATTTTCCAGCGGTGAAATTAATTCTTTTGCCTGTTTAAATTCTTCAACTACGATTTTCTTTTTGGCAGTTTTGTTTTTTTCTTCAGCTTCCTGTTTTTCTTTTGCTTTTGCGTCTGCTATCTTCTGCGCCTCATCACCTGTTAAAAGTTTTGATTTCAGCACAAATCCTCTGACAGTTCCTGACTCTATGTATACCCATGTTCCGTCGTCCGTATCAATGGTCTGTTCTTCCTCTTCATTACCCAGATGAAGTTTCAATCCGTCATTACTCAGAAGATAACATACACCATCTTTATCCAGTGTTCCGATGACTCTTGCCTGCTCTGATTTTTCTTCATAGACATTCAGATTCTCCAGCGCAAATGCATAGACCTTGCGAATGGTACGGAAACGGAAATTCTCTTTGATATCCGGCATTTCAAAAGCCTGCTGGCCATCAATCAAATTGCCGCTTGTCTCTGCATCCTGTGCCGGCTCCTCTGCCGGTGCCTCCGGCTCTGCGGGTGTTTCTTCTGCAGGCTTTTCAGGCTCCGCTGGTGTTTCCGGTTTTTCAGGATCCGGATTCTCCGGGTCTGGTTTCTCGGGATCTGGATTTTCCGGGTCCGGGTTTTCCGGGTCTGGATTCTCTGGGTCCGGGTTTTCCGGGTCTGGATTTGGATTTTCCGGGTCCGGGTTCTCCGGGTCTGGATTCGGATTTTCCGGGTCCGGGTTCTCCGGGTCTGGATTCGGATTTTCCGGGTCCGGGTTCTCCGGATTTGGATTTTCCGGGTCCGGGTTCTCCGGATTTGGATTTTCCGGATCTGGTTCTACAGGATTTGGATTGTCTGAGTTCTCGGGATTCTCCGAACCTGTCGGTTTTTGGTTTTTATCCTGATCTTTTATACTTGCAGAATCCGTATCCTCAGGCTCTTCAATTTTATTTGTTCCAACCTTTGTCATATCGCCGGCAAAAACAGCGGACGGTGTAACCATTGTCAGTACCACTGTTACAGCCACGACTCTGCTCAATTTTTTTAAATGCATAGAACTCCTTCCATTCCATCTTTTTCCTACTGCAAAAAAGCATAAATTTCCTTATACTTTATATTTTCACACCATTCTTTTCCAATGTCAACAAAAAAATAAAAATTCACTAAAAATTCAAACAAACTAATTAAAAATTTACATTGTATACAAATTTACCTATCTTACTTTAAAATATACCATTTTAGAGGTTTCAAAAA
>ENA-UAPG01000239-UAPG01000239.1-human-gut-metagenome-genome-assembly--contig:-NODE-239-length-17441-cov-9.387093_pt1 | contig 17441 bp, 17 predicted proteins | sample MGYA00243478_ERZ654573 | MGnify/ENA primary metagenome ERZ654573 (study PRJEB26926, sample SAMN06164711) | human gut metagenome | biome: ENVO:00009003; feature: ENVO:2100002; material: ENVO:00002003... | reverse complement strand
GAACTGTTTCCTATGGTGGGCGTAAAACAGAAGGTAATAAGGATAGCGCCCACAGAGAGTGTCCATCTGGAACTGAAAAAATTTTATGAGGATCTTAACCTGATCCTGGAGGATGGTTCCTGCGGCCATCTGGAGTTTCAGAGCAGAGACGGAGGAATCGAGGATATGAGGCGGTTCCGGCTTTATGAGAGTATTATCAGCTATCAGTTTGGGATTGATGTTGTGACCTATGTTATATACAGCGGTCAGGTAAAACATCCTGTCACAAGTATGAAGTGTGGTAAAAATACTTATAAGGTGGTCCCTGTGATATTGTCTGAAAAAGATGGGGACGGACTTTTAAGAAAGCTGGAGGGAAAACAGAGACAGGGCAGAAAGCTGTCGCGAAAAGATTTGGCAAAGCTCTCCCTGCTACCTCTGATGGGAGGGGAGATCCCTCAGAAAGACAGGATTGAACGGGCTTTCCGGCTTACCGCAGGACAGAAGGTTACAAGGGAAGTAAAGAAGACAGAATCTGTTTTGTACACACTAGCAGAAAAATTTCTGGAAAAAGAGGAATTAGAAGAGATCAAGGAGGTGCTTAGTATGACGTGGCTGTACAGTATGCTGACCGAGGATGCAGAACGTGAAGGAGAAAGGCGGGGAAAACGGAAAGGCATGGAAAAGGCGGCCGTGAGTTTTCTTGATATTCTGCCCCCCGAGGTGGTATCAGAGAGATCAGGCATTCCGCTGGAGCGGCTTAAAGAGCTGCAAAGCATGACACAGAAACAGGCATAAAAAAGCCAGCCGGAGGATTCTTCAGCTATCCTCCGGCTGGCTGTAATACTTCTAGGTCCGCCTATGATAAAAAACGTATCAGATTGTCACCCATCACATCATTCCACTCTTCCTGTGTAAGCCCGGCATGTCCTTTGATATCTTCCACAAACATGGAAATATCCATTTCCCTGCATTTGGAAGGATAGAGCAGCAGCGGAAAATCACTTCCGAAAAGCAGACGTTTACTTCCGATCATGGAGATGACAGCCCGAAAACTGCGGATATTATACAGCAGAGGATTCGCGGCTGTGTCGTAGCAGACATTTTTGAATTTCCCGCTGTATTTGGGATTCATTTCATAGAAAGGAAGTCCGCCGCCCATATGGGCCAAAATGAGCTTTAGATCAGGATATTTCTTCACCAGTGCGGGGATAGGAGCCAGGCTGGTAAAGTCCCTGCCGGGATAGGCATGTCCCACCGGTTCCCCGCAGTGAATACATACAGTAAGGCCATAGTGCTGCGCGCACTCCAGCACATCTATAAGATCAGGATCCTCAAAATCATATCCATTTCCACCCGGTCCCAGTTCACCGATGCCGGTAAAACCCAGTTTTACACAACGTTCAATCTCAGCGATAGCCTTTTCACGGAACTTTGGGTTGATGGAAAGAAAACCTTTCAGCCTGTGGGGATGACGTTTCATCATAGCAGCCATGTAATCATTGTGCATGGTCATGAGGCCCTCATCATTCCAATACCAGCCCTGCATAACAAGGCCGTAAATACCGGCTTTGTCCGCGCATTCCAAGGCTTCCTCGGCATTGGCCCAAGCCTCTTCCGTTCCTTTACCGTTTTCCGGCTTTTTTGTAAGAAGGGCAAACCAGTTATCCCTGGCAGCGTATTTCTCCCAGTTCTGATAAATCTCAGGGGGAAACAGGTGCACATGGCTGTCCCAGATCTTAAAATCATGCATGGCAATTCCTCCGCTTCGTTCAATCCAAACCCGGTAATTTTACAGATGGGGGATACCGGTTTCACTTCCCCCGCCACTGCCGTTACTCTTCTTCTGTATCCTCTTCACTCGGAAGATTGGCGATAAATTCATGGAAGCTCTCAGCAGCAGCCATGTACTCATCTTCCCGTTCAATATTAGTTACAACAGGGTTGCCGTCCCCATCCTCTGCATAACGGAACAGATAGGTCTCCCCGGATGTACTCTTGCCGTCTTTGTCAAGGGGAACGAGAGCAATGAACTCACCGAAGTCCTCCACAGGGAAAGTGGTGAGTACGGCACACTCCAGAACCGTATTGTCCTCAAGGGTCAGCTTGATGGTCGGGTTCGGAACTCTTGGGATAGAACCTTTGCCGGCGCTCTGGCAGTCAGAACTGCAGGAAGCGCAGTCACTTGGGTCGCAGCCGCCGATATTTGCTGTGAATGTTTCTTCACTCATATGTGATACCTCTCTTCTTTTCTTTCAGTGTAACTGTCACGTGGTTTTACAGTTACCTCTCAGTTTTCCAAATACGGCTCTGCACCGCATTTGGACTGCTTTCATACTATCAGATTAAGGAAAAGATTGCAACAGTTACGAATTGGCGATTGCAATTTTATGGGGGCACACGTATAATGAGAATAGCTGTAACTGTGAAAATACGAATCAGTTACGGGTAGTCTTTCGCATAAGACGAGGTACCAAAGAGGGAGGAATCATTGTGAAGCGGGACACTTCCTATGTGATTAAGAGAGCAGAGCATTTTAAGTCTATTTTGACAGCAGAAGGGTTTCTGGTGGGAATTGTGGCCGGACTTGTGGTCCTTTTGTACCGGGTACTGCTGGAGTACGCGGGCAGGGGCATGAACATGGTCCTTGATTACGGAAGAAAATATCCCCTGGTTGCAGGGGGCTGGTTTTTGGTATTATTTATTTTGGCCTGTGTTGTGGGGCGTCTGGTAAAATATGAGTCATTTATCTCCGGGAGCGGTATTCCGCAGGTGGAGGGAGAGATGGCAGGAAAATTAAATCAGATTTGGTGGAGAGTGCTGCCTGCAAAATTTTTGGGCGGCTTTTTGTCATTGTTCGCAGGGCTGTCCCTGGGAAGAGAAGGCCCGTCCATACAGATTGGGGCCATGGCGGGGAAGGCAGTATCGAAAATATTGGACAGGAGCAAGACAGAGGAAAAGTTCCTGCTGACCTGCGGTGCCAGTGCCGGTCTTTCCGCTGCATTCCATGCACCGCTGGCTGGCGTCATGTTTTCTCTGGAGGAGATCCACAAGAATTTTTCCGTGTCTGTGCTGGTGTCAGTCATGACAGCGTCCATCACGGCAGATTACATATCTTCCAGATTTCTGGGATTCCGTTCTGTGTTTCAGTTTGAGATAACAGGCTCTATTCCGGCTAAGTATTACGGACATATTATTGTGCTGGGGATCATCTTGGGACTGATGGGAGCTTTTTATAACAAGATGACGCTTTTTTCCCAGTCATTGTTTGGAAAAATTAAGGGGAAGAGAGCTGAGACGACCAGGCTTCTCATTCCGTTTCTGCTGGCTGGGGCATTGGGCTTTATCATGCCGGAAATCCTGGGCAGCGGACATAATATTATTGATATTATCACAGAGGGCAATGTGATGCTGAAAACCATCCTTCTGCTGTTTGTGATGAAACTTATATTTTCCGCCGTCTCCTTTGGCTCCGGGGCACCGGGTGGCATTTTCTTTCCGCTGCTGGTTCTGGGGGCTTTGATCGGCGGGGCATACGGAACATTTGCGGTGCAGTACCTGGGCCTTGATCCGGATTATCTGAACAATCTGATCATGCTGGCAATGGCCGGGTATTTTACAGCTATCGTGCGGGCGCCGATTACAGGTATTATCCTGATCTTTGAGATGACAGGCAGTGTCAGCCAGATGCTGTCCCTGTCCCTGGTGTCTATTGTGGCCTTTCTGGTGGCAACGGCTGTGAAATCACAGCCCATTTATGAGAGCCTGCTGGAAAATCTGCTGAGAAAGCGGGGCGAACCGGTTCCGGAGAAAACAGGGGAGAAGATTTTGCAGGAGTTTGTGGTACGCCATAACTGTGAACTGCAAAATAAAATGGTGCAGCAGATTGAATGGCCGAAAAACTGCCTTCTGGTGGCAGTGCAGAGAAACGGTGTGGAATTGATCCCAAAGGGGCGCACCATACTAATGGCCAGCGATACCATTATTACCATGACAGATGAGCAGGATGCACCGGCAGTACATGACAGGATGGAGGTCCTGTGTTCGGAGCAGGAGAAATTGAAATGAGGTGGACAGCTTGATGAAGAGAAGTGACGAGGCATCAAAGGAGATACAAGCTTTGCCCGTATATCCGGGAAAACCGGGAGTAGCCAGGACAGATAAGGGATATCAGTTTACGGTTTCCATCCCCCATGGGGAGGAGGCATTTCTGCTTCTGTATCATACAGGAGAGAAAGAGCCGGTGAAGGAGATTACACTAACAGATGAGAAAAAGATAGGAAATTTGATCTCTGTCTGTGTGGAAGGTATTTCTCCGGACCGCTATGAGTATAATTACCGTATCGGAAATGAAGTGATACAGGACCCCTATGCGGTCTATCTGTCCGGTACAGGGCCGTTTGGCCAGGAACAGAATGAAAATCCGGATATCATCCGGTGTGGTTTCCGGAAAGACAAATACAGATGGCAGGATGAGGATTTTAAGCCCTCTTCCCTGGCCGATACCATTATCTATAAGCTGCAGGTGCGGGAATATACCATGCAGAAAAATTCCAGAGTGCGTTTAAAAGGAACATTTAAGGGACTGGAGCAGAAGATAGAGTATCTGAAAACCCTGGGGGCCACGGCAGTGCTCTTAATGCCTGCTTATGACTACAGGGAAACAGCAAAAGTGCGAAGCACCGGGAGGCGGGGAGAACCCTCCTTTGCCTATCCAAGCAGCGTGCCAAAGCAGGTGAACTGCTGGGGATATACAGGTGAGGCTAATTATTTGGCGCCTAAGGCATCTTTTTGTGCTACGGACCGCCCTGTGCGGGAATTTTCCCATCTGGTGGATGCACTTCATAAAGCCGGGATGGAATGCCTGATGGAATTCTACTTTGATGGCTCTGTCAGCCCTTCCGTTATGCTGGATATTCTGCATTACTGGAAGATGCAGTACCATGTGGATGGTTTTCATCTCATGGGGAGCGGCATCTGCCAGGAGGTTTTGGTGAGGGATGCACTGCTTTCCAGGACGAAGCTCTTTTTTCATGATGTGGACGGCGGATACCTTTACCAGGGAAAAGAACCTGCCTATAAGAATGTGGCAGAGTACAATGAAGGATTTCTTTACTGCATGCGCCATCTGCTGAAAAGCGATGAGAACATGCTGGAAGATTTCATTTACCGGAACCGCAGAAACCCAAAAGAGACGGGAATCATCAATTATCTGGCGGACCAGGATGGCTTCACCATGATGGATATGGTGTCCTATGATGAAAAACACAACGAGGACAATGGTGAGGACAACAGGGACGGCATGGAGTATAACTGCAGCTGGAACTGCGGGACGGAGGGGCCAACCAGGAAGAGAACGGTCAGGGAGCTGAGACTGCAGCAGCTTAAGAACGCATTTCTGCTCCTCCTGTTAAGCCAGGGAACGCCTCTGATCTTCCAGGGTGATGAGTTTGGAAATTCCCAGAAGGGCAACAATAATGCCTGGTGTCAGGACAATGAGATCGGCTGGGTGGACTGGAATGCCTTCAAATCCAATCAGGAATTGTACGAATTTGTGAAAGAGGCCATTGCCTTCAGAAAGAAATATTATATCCTGCACATGCAGGAGGAGCTGAAAGGCGTGGATTACAGGGCACTTGGTTATCCTGATCTGTCTTATCATGGAGCGCAGGCCTGGTACGCGCCCTGTGAGAGAAATCTGCGGCATCTGGGCATGATGTACTGCGGAGACTACGGCAGGCAGGAGAAAGAGTTTTTGTTTGTAGCCTACAATCTGCACTGGATGCCCCATGACTTTGCACTCCCCAATCTGCCGAAAGGGGCTGTGTGGAAATTTGTGGTGAGCACCGGCAAGCAGGAAGGAAAGGTATTTACAGAGGAAGATGTGAAGACGGCAAAGCAGAAAGGAAAAGGAAAAAGAGCTGTGGAGGTGCCGTCCAGAACCATTGCAATATTAATCGGAAAGCAGGAAACAGCGTAATGCATATATGGGCACATTTCAAGACAATTACCAGCCATAAGCTGCTGGTCATGCGCTACTGTTTTAAAATAGGTCTGTACCGGCAGGGTCTTCTGCACGACCTGTCAAAATATTCCTGGACGGAGTTTTCCGTGGGATGCAGGTATTATCAGGGAAACAGAAGCCCCAACAATGCGGAGCGGGAGGCCACAGGGCTGTCCACTTCCTGGATCCATCATTATGGAAGAAATAAGCACCATTTTGAACACTGGGTGGACTATGGTGTGGACTGCAGAACCGTTATACAGGGCGTTCCCATGCCCAGGAGATATATCGCAGAGATGGTCATGGACCGGATCAGTGCTTCCAGGGTCTATAATCCCGGAACCTATACGGACCAGGCACCTTTGGCTTATTTTCTGAAGAGCAGGGACCGGCTTTGGTTTGTGCATGAGAAGACCAATGAGGATCTGGAGTTCTTGCTGCGCATGCTGGCGGAAAAAGGGGAGAAAGATACCCTGAAGTATATTAAAAACGTGTATTTAAAACAAAAGTAAAATCCGGTATCAGGGGAGAGAGTGGTTTTTACTTGTCCGGGGCCTTTGGGCAGTATCAGGAAGGAAACAGACGTGAAGCGTTACAAATAAATACATTTCAGATAAGGGGTAAGGTGATTAATATGAATCCGGCAGATATTTTAAACATTGTAACTTCCCAGTATGGGAATGTTACGGAAAAGTATACGACGGGAATTATGCTGGCAGGGCTTGTTTTTGCACTGCTGAATTGTTTTATGGGATATAAGCTCAGAAAGATTTGGGGCAGTATCCTTGGACTTTTGATCGGTGCCGCGGGAGGCGGAATCGCGGGATATTATTTTCTTCATGAGGCAAAGTACGCGGTAATTGCAGGGATCGCCGGTGCATTGGTGCTTGGCCTGCTTGCCTGGGTTTTCTATAAATTGGGAATTTTTGTACTGTGCGCGGGCCTGGTGTATGCGCTGGCAAACTCTTTTCTAAGCGCACCTACAAATACCGGCAGGATCATCTGCATTGCCATAGGAATCTTTGCTGCTACCATGGCTATCGGTTATGAGGAGTATGTGATCATCGGGATTACGGGAATCTGCGGTGGTTTGGGCGCGATCAGGATCCTGTTTTCCATGACAGGCAAAGACGGCGGTGCAGGGACCTGGCTGCTGGGTCTGATTCTGGCTTTTTTGGGGATTGCGGTGCAGGCGGCCCCTCTTCTTCGGAACAGGGAGAAAAAGCAGGGACGAGGGAGCAGCAGGGAGCCTTTGTTTAACCGGAAAAAGAGAAAATTCAGCCTTCCTTCGCTGCCGGGCAGAAAAAAGAAGACAAAGAAGAAGACTGTTTATAAGACTACAGAGAAGAGCCGCGGCAATACATCATCCGGACGGACCCCTTCCGGGAGCAAAAGAAGCGGGAGCGGCAGCCAGGGAAGCGGCAGCCAGAGTCAGACACTCCGCAGACAGCCAGAGGAGCCGGGAGAAAGGACAAGGGAAATTCCCGATATGGCAAAACTGCGGGAACAGGACTATAATACCAGACCGAAACCGGATCATTCCTCATACAGTGGTGTGGGAACGGGAATTGACTTGGATGATCTGAGCCGGGAACTCTCCCAGGAAATCCAGAAAATATATAAAGAAGACGAGTGAGAAGGCGAGAGGCCGTTTGTGTAGTTGACAAACGGCCTCTTTCTTAGTATACTTTGAAAGAAAAGATTTGATTATCAAACTATTTGAAGGCATAAAGGAATTCCCGGATAGGATCCGGTGAAAATATGATAGAATAAGAGGTAGGAAGAGTATGGTAGCAAGGATAGCCGGAACAGGCAGTGCAGTTCCTGAAAATATTGTGACGAACGATGATTTATCCAGGGTTGTGGATACAAACGATGAATGGATCTCCACCCGGACCGGAATCCGGGAGAGGAGAATCGCAAAAGAGGAAAATACAACAATACTGGCATGCCGTGCCGCGAAAAAAGCACTGGAGAATGCCAACATGGATGCTGAGGATGTGGAGCTGATCATAGTGGCTACCTGTACGCCGGATTCTTTTTTTCCAAACACTGCCTGCCAGGTGCAGAAGGCCATAGGCGCCTCTCATGCTGTGGGATTTGATCTGAGTGCGGCCTGCTCCGGGTTTGTATTTGCACTGAGTACAGTTCAGGCGTATATAAAGAGCGGAGTTTATAAAAATGCCCTGATAATCGGAGCGGAAACCCTGTCAAAGCTGCTGAACTGGGAAGACAGGAGTACATGCGTGCTGTTCGGGGACGGAGCGGGTGCTGTTGTGGTAAGAGCTGATGAGACCGGGTTTGTGGATATGGTCCAGTGGTCAGACGGCAGAGGTGACCAGGTTCTCACCTGCGGTGCCCGCCAGATGAAAAATGTGCTGGTGCCGGGCATACAGGAGACGGATTATGTAGCCATGGAAGGACAGCCTGTGTTCAAATTCGCAGTGAAGAAGGTACCGGAGTGTATCATGCAGGTGCTTGAGAAAACAGGAATAGAAAAAGAGGAGATCAAGTATTATGTTCTGCACCAGGCCAACAGCAGGATTATCCAGTCTGTGGCAAAAAGGCTGAAGGAGGATGAGGAGAAATTCCCCATGAACCTGGAGCGGCACGGGAATACCTCGGCAGCCAGTATTCCGATCCTGCTGGATGAGATGAACCGTGAGGGCAAATTAGAAAAAGGGGACAAGGTTGTCCTGTCAGGTTTCGGAGCAGGGCTTACCTGGGGGGCTGTGCTGGTTGAATGGTAAAGGAGGAAGGATATATGAAATTACTGATAAAACAGAGAGTGTTTTCCTGGACGGATACTTATGATGTATATGATGAGAACGGAACGCCAAAATATTTTGTAAAAGGAGAGTTTCTTTCTATTGGCCACAAGATCCATATTTATCGTCACGACACCGGTGAGGAAGTGGGTATGGTGAGAGAGAAGCTGATGACGGTCATGCCCAGATTCGAGCTAATAACAGGCGGCAGGGTTCTGGGAAGTATACAAAAGCGCTTTGCACTGTTTAAACCCAAATACGAGATTGATTACAATGACTGGAGAGTGGAGGGAGACTTTCTGGAATGGGACTATGATGTCTATCAGGAATGCTGTCCTATCATGCATATCCGGAAGGAGCCTTTCCATTGGGGTGACACGTATGTGATCGATTATGCCTGCCAGGATGATGAACTGATCGGACTGCTGACCGTCATCGCCATTGATGCCGCCAACTGCAGCGATGGAAAACGGTAGATACAGGGAAAGCAGAGAGCGGGACAGGGAGGAAATCATTTGGAAAATAACAGTAGTAAATTAATCAGTTATATGAAACAAAAGCCAAAGGTCTATGAGCCAAGCACCTCTGCTTTCTGGGATGATGTACATATTTCCAAGTATATGCTGGAAGCGCACCTGGATCCGGATGATGAGGGGGCCACCAGACAGCATGATTTTATAAAAAGATCTGCGGACTGGATTGCAGATTTCTGCGGGGGCGGGACCGGAAAAAGACTTCTTGATTTAGGATGTGGACCGGGGCTTTATGCCGAATTGTTTGATGCGCGGGGATTCCAGGTGACAGGTCTTGATCTTTCCAAGCGTTCTGTCCTGTACGCGGAAGAACACGCTGCGAAGGCGGGCAGGGAAATCCGATATTATTATAAGAATTATCTGGAAATGGATTATCGGGAGGAATTTGATGTCATTACCTTGATCTATTGTGATTTTGGGGTACTGCCTCCAATGGACAGGAAGATTCTTCTTGAAAAAATTAAAAAAGCCCTGAAAAAAGGCGGGATTTTGATTCTCGACGGATTTACGGATGCGGCACCGTTTGAGGAACTTGAAACGGTCCGGTATCAGAAGGAGGGATTTTGGTCCGCGGCCCCTCATGTGGTGATCCAGCGCAATTACCGATACCGGGAAACGGCCAATACCCTGGAACAATATCTGATAATCACAGAAGATGACTGTGCCTGCTATAATCTTTGGAATCAGCGGTACACTAGAGAAACCTTTAAGGCGGAAATAGAAGGTGCGGGTCTTACCTGTATAGGATTTTATGATGATGTGGCAGGGAAACCATATACAGGGAAAGATGTTACAATCTGCGCAGCCGCACAGAAATTAGCCCCAAATGGAAACTAAAAAATATAGGTTTCCATTTGGGGCTATTATATTGCATTAAATCAGCAGACAGACTTCATCATCTCATATGCGCCGTCTTTCTGGATTTTTTTCAGCATATTTGTCACTGCAGCTTCAAATCCGGGCAGGGATGTCAGATCCATATCCCAGAGTGCCTCATTGGTGCAGACTGCGTGTACATATTCTTCCGGTGCATCCTCTTTATGGGCAGCAAAGAAGGTAAGCACACTCCGGTCGTCCGACACGGTGTAAGTGTCACCTTTTGGGCGGCTGGCGGCAAGTCCGGTGTCTGTCAGTTCCCTGCCCTGGTAGAAGGCCAGATAAAATGCAAAAGAGGCGGTGAGGCGGAGGGGCAGTTTTCCTGTCTGTTCCACATAGGCTTTCAGGGATGGCAGTACCCTTGCCTTCCATTTGGAGGTGGAATTAAGGGAGATGGACAGCAGCGCATGGTCTATGAACGGATTTTTAAAACGCTCTGTGACAGCAGATGCGAAACTTTCCAGTTCTTCCTTTGGAAGTGACAGGGTAGGGATGATTTCCTCATAGACCGCCTGATCCATAAAACCGCGGATAACCTCATCCTCCATACAGTCTCGCACAATGTCAAATCCAGCCAGGTACGCTCCCATTACCATAGAGGTATGGGCACCATTTAAGATGCGCACTTTGCGCTCCTTGTATGGTTTGTGGTCATCGGTAATGAGTACCGGGAGTCCCGCCTCCTCAAACCGGAGTTCCTCTTTTAAAGAGGCAGGTCCTTCTATTACCCAGAAAGCAAATACCTCGCCGGTGTCAATGGCTGCATCCTCCCAGCCGTTTTCCTGATTCAGCGTGTCTTCCTCCCCTTTGGGAAAACCAGTCACGATCCGGTCCACAAGTGTGGAACAGAACATGTTTTCTTTGTCCAGCCAAGTGAGGAAATCTTGTTCCAGGTTCCACTGTCTGGCATAGGAGAGCACACATTTTTTCAGTTCTTTTCCGTTTTCAGCGATCAGTTCGCAGGGGAGGATGACGAATCCTTTTCCTTTATTACGGCCAAAGATTTTATAGCGGCGGAACAGGAACTGGGTCAGTTTACCCGGAAAGCTGGCAGCCGGCTTATCCTCAAACACACAGGAAGGATCGTACACGATTCCTGCCTCCGTTGTATTGCAGGTTATGTAGCGAAGGTCCGGATTTTCCGCACAAGCCATAACTGCCTCATAGTCTGCATAGGCATTGAGACAGCGGCTGACACAGGAAATGACCCGCTTATCGCTGACCCTATTGCCATTTTCAAAGCCCCGCAGGTATAAAGTATAGAGCCCTTCCTGCGCATTCAGATCATCAGCCAAACTGTGGCCCGGGCGTTTTGGCCTGGGCTGTACAAGGACTGCTTTGCCGTGAAACCCCGTCTTTTCATTTAATATGTCAATAAAATAGTCTGTAAAGGCACGCATAAAATTGCCTTCTCCGAACTGGAGTACACGTTCGGGAGCCTCCGGGAGAAGATAGCCTTTATATTTTTTCTCTTTTAATATCTGATAACTGAGTTTTTCCATGATTTCTATTCTCCTGTGGGTATATTTACCTTTAAACTGCAGACAGACCCGGTTAATACCCGGCTTTGTGTCTGACTGCAGCAGTGTGGGTTTAGAGGGTCACACCCTGTTTAAAAATCGCCATGTCGTGAAAACCGGCTTCCTCAGCCTTAACCTTCTCCCCGGAAGCTACGCGCAGCACATATTCAAAAAGCTGGCTGCTCAACGCCTCCAATGTGACACCCTCCACTAAGGGGCCGCAGTTGAAGTCGATCCAGTTTTTCTTCTTCTCATAGAGCGCAGAGTTACTGGAAATTTTCACGGTAGGTACAGGGGACGCAAAAGGGGTGCCTCTTCCTGTGGTAAACAGGACAATGTGAGCCCCTGAAGCGGCCAGAGCTGTGGAAGCCACCAGGTCATTGCCCGGAGCGCTCAACAGGTTCAGCCCCTTTTCCTTCACCGGTTCGCCGTAGGAGAGAACACCTTTCACGGGCGCGCTGCCTGATTTCTGGGTACATCCCAGGGACTTGTCCTCCAGTGTGGAGATTCCGCCTTTTTTATTGCCGGGTGACGGATTTTCGTAAATTGTCTGGTTGTGGCTTTTAAAATAATTCTTAAAACCATTGATCAGGTCCACCGTCTTGGCAAACAGTGCCTCATTGGCACAGCGGTTCATAAGCAGGGTCTCTGCGCCGAACATCTCAGGCACTTCCGTCAGAATGGTGGTGCCGCCCTTGGAGATGAGCAGATCAGAGAAACCTCCCACAGTGGGGTTGGCAGTGATGCCGGACAGACCGTCGCTGCCGCCGCACTTCATACCGATGACAAGTTCCCTGCAGCTTATGGGTTCTCTTGTAAAGCTGCCTGCATAATCTGCAAGTTCCCGGATCAAGGCAAGTCCATCACGGATCTCATCCTGGGATTCCTGGGCTGTCAGGAATCGAACCCTTTGGGGATCATAGGCTCCAATATATTTTTTCAGTTCCTCAATATTGCTGTTTTCACATCCAAGCCCAAGTACCAGAACACCGCCTGCATTGGGATGGTTGACCAAGTCTGCAAGTATCTGCCGTGTGTATTCCTGGTCATCCCCCATTTGGGAACATCCGTACGGATGGGGAAATGCTGCGATATCGTCGATGGTGCCGGTCTTATAAATCTGTGCCTGTTTTTCAATGGCGGATGCCACATTGTTGACACAGCCTACAGTGGGGATGATCCAGATTTCGTTGCGGACACCCACCCGGCCGCTGTCTCTTTTGTAGCCTTTAAAGAAGCGGTCTTCTGTAGCCGGAAGTTCAGCCGTGTTCTTATGATACGAATAGGTGAGAAGCTCGCCCAGGCCTGTCTTCATATTATGTGTATGAATCCAGGTGCCTGGGGCAATATCCTCCTTAGCCAGTCCGATTGGGGAGCCGTACTTGATGACTGCCTCACCTGTCCGGATGTCCTTCAGGGCAAATTTGTGCCCCTGGGGAATATCCTCTGATAACAGGAGTTCCTTGTTGTCCAAATGGACAGAAGTGCCTTTTGTAAGCGGTGTAAGCGCTACGGCAACACTGTCATCCGGATGGATCTTCAGATAAGTCTGCATGGGAATTTTCATCCTCCTTCATAAATTGCCATTCCAAATAATAGGAAAGTTTGAAATGTAAGGGCTTACATTAAATCTACAACTTGATGGAGATTTCGTCAACATGAATTTTCAAAATCCGGGAAAAAATAAGAAATTTATTAAAATTATACAAAAATACAGAATGAAACTTGTGAAAAATGTGGCGGCAAAAAGAATTGATTTTTCTTTTTTCTATCTGTATAATGAAAAATAAAGTGTAAGGGCTTACACTTCCGCGGCGAAAGGAAAGTGGAATTATGAATATATACGATATCGCGAAACTGGCAGGGGTTTCCATTGCAACCGTATCACGGGTAGTCAATGACAGCCCAAAGGTAAGTGAAAAGACAAAAGAAAAAGTACGGGCAGTTATGGCGGCCAACGACTACATACCTAATGTATTTGCCAGGGGCATGAGCCTTAACTCCATGAAGACTGTTGGCATTATCTGTCCCAGTGTTTCAGACCATTATATGGCGTCTGCTGTGTCTTACCTGGAGAAGAATCTGAGAAATTATGGGTATGACTGTATTTTATACTGCAGCGGATATGAACAGGAGGACAAGGAGATCTCTGTGCAGATGATCCTGCAGAAGCGCATTGATGCTCTGCTTTTAGTTGGTTCCTGTTATGCAGGGGACAAGGAGTATGGGGAAGACATTACTTATATTAAGAAAGCTTCCGAAGAAATACCGGTCTTTATTATGAACGGCTTTATCAGCGGGGAGAATATCTACTGTATGCTCACAGATGATTACCAGTCTGTCTATGATGCCGCTTCCGCCATGCTTGCGTCCGGCAGGAGGCAGATCCTGTTCCTCAGCGACTCTTATTCTTACAGTGCGATGCACAAATTGCAGGGATATGAGGATGCGTTGAAGGCAGCGGGCATTCCGGTGATTGGGGAGCGCAAGGTCTATATTAAGAATGAGATCCATCTGGTACGGGATATATTGCTGGCCAGAAGGGATCTGGAGTTTGACGGGGTTATCGCCACAGACGACGGCCTGGCAGTGGGCGCTGTAAAATATGCCAGGGCAAAGAGACTGTCCGTGCCCAAGGATATCAGTATTATAGGTTACAATAATTCAGAACTTTCCATTGGATGTGAGCCGGAGCTGACAACCATAGACGGCAGGGGTGATCTGTTATGTAAAATGACGATCGACTCCCTGATGGAGGTCTTAAAAGGGGAGGATGTGGAGCACAGAAAATATGTGCAGTGCCGTCTGGAAAAGCGGTGTACCACGGACTTTTGACAAGAATGAAGAGCAGGATTTTAAGATTTCAGCGGATAGAAGAGGAAAAAGAGTGAAAGGAAAAGAAAGATGAGAGGATTAAAGAAAGCCTTTATACTTGCTTTATGTGTCAGTACAGCCTTGGGACTTGGCGGCTGTTCTTCCATAAAAAGTGAGAAGCGGATCGTCCGGATCTCCCATGCGCAGTCGGAGACACATCCGGAGCATCTGGGACTTTTAAAATTTAAAGAATATGTGGAAGAAAATCTGGGTGACAAATATGAGGTCCAGATTTTCCCCAATGAAATACTGGGTTCGGCCCAGAAAGCTATCGAGCTGACACAGACAGGGGCCATTGACTTTGTGGTGGCAGGTACGGCCAATCTGGAGACATTTGCCGATGTGTATGAGGTGTTCAGTATGCCATACCTGTTTACCTCCGAGGAGGCGTACCATGAGGTCATGGGTGATACGGATTATATGAATCAGATTTACGCGTCTACCGATGAAGCCGGTTTCCGTGTGCTGACCTGGTACAATGCGGGAACGAGAAGTTTTTATGCGAAAAAACCAATCAATACACCCGAGGACTTAAAAGGGTTGAAGATTCGTGTGCAGCAGAGCCCGGCCAGCGTAAATATGGTCAAGGCATTCGGCGCAGCAGCGTCCCCTATGAGCTTTGGCGAGGTTTACACGGCCATTCAGCAGGGAGTCATCGACGGGGCGGAGAACAATGAGCTTGCCCTCACAAACAATAAGCACGGAGAAGTGGCAAAATACTATTCCTACAACAAGCATCAGATGGTGCCGGATATGCTGATCGGAAATCTGAAATTCCTTAACGCACTAAGTGACCGGGAACGTGAGGTCTTTGAGCAGGCAGCTCTTCTGTCCACAGAGGTGGAGATGGAAGAGTGGGACAAACAGGTGGAAGAGGCAAAGGATATTGCACAAAACCAGATGGGCGTGGAGTTCATCGACGTAGATATACAGGCTTTCAAGGATAAGGTTTCAAATGTACAGCAGGAAATGCTGGATGACAACCCTGACATTCAGGAATTATATGACCATATCCAGGAGATCAATGAAAAATACGCAAAGGGGGAAGAGTAAATGAAGACGCTGCATTCGATCAGAAAAGGAATCAACATGGTTTTAAGCTCCGCCTGTGCCGTTATTTTTGCTTTCATGGTATGTATCGGAACCTATCAGATCGTCATTCGTTATTTTTTCAACAGCCCCAGCACAGTTTCCGAGGAGCTTCTGACTTACAGCTTTACCTGGATGGCACTGCTGGCCTCCGCTTATGTGTTCGGAAAGAGAGATCATATGCGTATGGGATTTTTGGCTGACAAGATTACCGGAACAAAAAGAAAAGTCTTGGAAATTGTGATCGAAATTCTGATCATGATCCTGGCTGGAAGTGTAATGATATACGGCGGTGCAACTATTATGAACCTTACCATGACCCAGAAGACGGCATCCCTGGGGATCCCCATGGGTATGATCTACACAGTGGTACCACTCTCCGGCGTGCTCATTATGCTGTACTCCATTTTGAATATTGTGGATCTGTGCAAAGGTTATGAGCAGGAGCATCGGGAAGTAAAAGAATAAGAGGAAAAGGAGTTTCAATTATGAATACAGCATTAGTTTCAGGACTGATCATATTGGTCCTGCTGGTTATCATGCTTCTGGCGGGTGTCCCTATTGCCGTTGCGCTGGGAATCTCTTCCGTATGCGCGATCCTGCCGGTTATGGATACAAGCGTTGCGGTTCTCACGGGAGCGCAGAGGATATTTTCCGGTATTTCCGTGTTCAGTCTGCTGGCCATACCGTTTTTCATTCTGGCGGGAAATATTATGAACAAGGGGGGCATTGCAGTCCGCCTGATCAATCTAGCAAAGCTTATCACAGGGCGTGCTCCCGGTGCGCTGGCTCAGACAAATGTAATTGCAAATATGCTTTTCGGTGCTATCTCCGGTTCCGGTACAGCGGCGGCATCTGCTATGGGCTCCATCATCGGTCCGATTGAGAAGGATGAGGGATATGACCCCAATTTCTCCGCAGCAGCCAATATTGCCACTGCGCCTACAGGACTTCTGATTCCCCCCAGCAACGTTATGATCACCTTCTCCCTGGTCAGTGGGGGAACTTCCGTGGCAGCGCTTTTTATGGCCGGCTACATACCCGGAATTTTGTGGGGACTGGCATGTATGGTAGTGATCTATTTCATTGCGAAGAAAAAAGGTTACCGTGCCAAAACAAAATTTACCTTCAAAGAGGCCATGAAAATCATCTTACAGGCTCTGCCGTGTCTGCTTCTGATCCTTATCGTTATCGGCGGTATCATCGGAGGTATCTTTACAGCTACGGAAGGGTCCGTGGTGGCAGTTGTGTACAGTTTGGTTTTGTCACTGTTCTTTTACCGTTCCATCAGTCTGAAGGATCTGCCGAAGATCTTTAAGGAAAGTGCTGAGATGACAGGCATTATCATCTTTCTGATCGGCGTTTCCAGTATTATGTCATGGGTCATGGCATTTACCAATATACCCACAGCCGTGTCAAACGGCCTGTTGGCGATCAGCAGCAACAAGATCGTTATTTTCCTGCTGATCAACGTGATCCTGCTGATCGTAGGCACATTCATGGACATGACACCTGCCTGCCTGATCTTTACACCGATCTTTCTTCCGGTTTGTACAGCCCTTGGCATGAATCCCATCCATTTTGGTATCATGCTGATATTTAATCTCTGTATCGGAACCATTACACCTCCTGTTGGTACTACATTGTTTGTAGGCGTTAAAGTGGGGAAGGTCAAGATAGAGACTGTGTTCAAACAGCTTTTAATATATTTTGCAGCGATTTTCGTTGTACTTATGCTGGTAACTTATATCCCTCAGCTCAGCCTGTGGCTGCCAAGCCTGATGGGATATGTATAAAA
>ENA-UAPG01000236-UAPG01000236.1-human-gut-metagenome-genome-assembly--contig:-NODE-236-length-17546-cov-11.091418_pt1 | contig 17546 bp, 20 predicted proteins | sample MGYA00243478_ERZ654573 | MGnify/ENA primary metagenome ERZ654573 (study PRJEB26926, sample SAMN06164711) | human gut metagenome | biome: ENVO:00009003; feature: ENVO:2100002; material: ENVO:00002003... | reverse complement strand
GGATAAGTACCAGTTTTACTCATTGCCTATTCAATCTACTGTGGTGTGACACGAACGTACCGAAGGCAGTTCAACCTGCATAAAACGAACGCTGCAAATGAGGAGCTGGTTATCAGTCTATGTTACGGACGCGAAGTCCAGGAAAGGAAGCCGATATACCGATTGCTCCAACATTATAACAGCTTAAGCAACAAGATGGATAATTCCTTACTGGTTGTAAGGGATATTAACCATAAATACATTGTAGTAGAAGGGAGGTAAATCCTCTACTGTTTCATCGGGTGATATAATATCCATCATCTTGTGCAACTCTATCATCTGTACAAAATCAATATTCCTCGGATTATCCAGGGTCATTTGATAAAGTTCCCCATACCTCAGCCCCCATCCCTGTAAGATATCGTCTGTTACCACAAGGTTGAGATTGATACCGCCTAGGGACTGATATGCAATTTGAAGTATAACTGCTAAATCTTCAAACCTTGAATATGGAACGATTTTCAATAGTTCCTCATTTTCCTCTGTGTTCATAAAAGTGGGAATTACCATATCTGCATGAAAAAGCCCCATATCCATCAGTGCACATTTTGTGATCTCATCATAAAAGAAATCCTGTGTTGCTTTCCGTGCAGCGACTCCCCAGGGCATCCCCTGCAAAAACTCCTGGTAATAATCGTAAACTTTAATCGGAGGAAAATCATGCCCTCCACCATGGATTACCACCATAACTTTTTCTCTGCCGCCTGTGTTCTCATACTTAGCCCGCCATGGAACACCCAGCATTTTTAAATTATAGTTGACTTCATGGGTAAATAACTGGATGAATTCTTCATATTCCATCTTTGTCTATCCTCCTTGAGATTTTATCTGCTTTGCTTTTTACCGACCAGCGTTTTCTCATGATTCATAGTTGACTCCAATTTCTGATCAATGACCGCCTGTAATTGTTCTATACCACCCTTGAGCCTGTAAAACTTCCCCTCTGTATACGAATAAACCTGCCTGGACAAAAATAACCGTGCGTCCGTATCCTCCGTATATTCCCAGATTTTCCTATGTACCCACACATCCTGTGTTCGGCTTTCCGGTAAGACGGCTGCTTTCCGTTCTGAATACGGAACGATTATGACCCGCTCATGAAAAGCCTCTTCAAATTGGCGCATCACTTCAGGATAAAATATTGCCCCTGCACCGTTCAGCCCGTACAGATCATATGGCGCATTGTAGATATCTTCTGTCCTTGCGATTACAGGTATATGACCAAAATCAAATGGTTGAATGCGTTCCACCCAGTCATAAGCGCAAGCCCCGATTCTCTGTGCTTCACATCGTTTTATAATATCAAATAATTCTTCGGCTGAAAACTTCCATCTCAGGAGATGTTCTTTTGTTACAATACTTTCCATTGTACCGCCGAAAGGCAGCTCATAATCAAACCTAAAATATACTGCCATGTCATCCACTGCCAAATATGGTATGCCCTTACCCTGCAGGATTTCCTTGCTTTTCTCATAATTTGTTACACAGGCTAAAACATTTTCTATACTTTCCACCTGCTCCCTTTGTTCTGTACCAAACTCCCGGAAACAAGCCAATGTATCCTTCACAATAGAAAACATCGACCTAGCATTTTTGCAGTAATCCGAATAAACTTCCTGAAGGTCTATGCAATGACAGATTTGATTGCCTAAATCCAGGGTTGCCTTTTCCAGCGATAACCCTTCCCCTATCACGACCGGTCTGATGGAGTAACCGCGCTGGTCTAAAAGTTCTGCTATTTTTTGTAGATAAACAACCTTAAATTGGCCATAGTTTATTAAATTCATAAATCCACCTGCCTACCTCATTTTATGTTTCTCAATTTTAGGGAAAACTGCATGGACCAGTTTTCTGCTCTCCAAATCGTATTTAAAAACCCGATCAGAAAGTTTATGGCGTTTCTCCCCGGTTTCTTCTTTCATTTCATTTTCATCGTACAGACCTTCATATAATTTTGATAGACTACTAACGCTTTGTGCATGGACATAAGTACCAAAGACATCATTGGGAATAATCAGCATTTCGTCCCCTAATTTATCATGCACTAATTCCATAGCTTCCGGGTAGAAGATTGCACCACCCCCATTTACACTAAAGACATTATAAACTTGTTTCAGTTCCAATGGCACACCATCTGCCGGTCTAAAAAGAAATGATTTATCATTCTCAAATCTGGTTGTCAGCGAATCGTACATATTTACAATCTGAAGACCTATTTCTTTTAAATCCTTATACCTGGCTTTCTCAAAGAGTTCTTCCACACTACTGATTCCCCATTTTTTCAAATGCTCTTTTGTAACGTCTCCGCAGTACAATCTCTCCCCTTTTTCAATGCAGAATTGAAAAGTAACTGCCATATCCTGATATGGCATATATGCAATGTTTTCTTCCATCAGTTTATCCTGATATTCTGCTAAATTCATAGGATATATAAGTACATGTTCAATCTGTTCCAGTTGTTCGCGCGGTATCCACTCAATCTCATCAAATACGCCGAGAATATGCCTGGCCGCCTGGTCTATCTCGTAGCTCTCATAAACATAACAATTGAGATAAACCAGTTCCATTGGAATACTGGGACATACCAACTCCCCGTCACCTTTCAGCATAATAGCTTCAAATGGCGTTCCTTCTCCTACCAGTTTCAGTTCCTCCCCCTTGTCTCTTAATTGTAGTTGGTCTTTAAATTCATCAATAAAATCCTCTCGCAATTCGTCATATGCCTCGTTCTCACTATAATAATACATCTATCTCCTTCCCTTTCTGGCCGTCTGCGCTTCTCCCGATTAAAGCGGTTTTCATTTCACTTTATACTTTTCAATGGTATGTTCCATTGCCGGGACCAGGTTTTTCCTGCCGGTATTGTACTTAAATATCTTCCCAGAGAGTACAAGGTGCCTATCGCCAGTCACCATTTTCACACGATTGTCCTCCTGTAATTCTTCTTGCAGTTTTGCAGCACTCATAATATCCGGTGTCTGAATATAAGCCGTATAGGTTTCTTCAGGTACAATCAGCACTTCACTGCCCATTTTTTTACTACCTGCTCCATCACTTTTGGATAAAGGGCAGCACCAAAGCCATTGACGCCATACAAAGCAGCCTGCTGTGATTCCTCTGATTTTTTTCCACCTGCTCTATGGTTTTAATTTCGCCCCAAATTTGCTCCAGGTCTTTATACCTTACTTTTTCAAAGAGTTCCTTTGCATTTATCCCCTGCCTATTCAGCCATTCCCTTGTAACATCCCTGCGATACGACCTCTCATTGTCCTCAATGCAGAATTGATAAGTGATCGCCATATCTTCGAAGGGAAAATATGCAATATCATTTTCTTCCAGCTTATCCCTGCAATGTGATAGATTTACCGGAAACACTATTACATGTTCCAGTTGTTCCAGCCGCTCCGGGGATATCCATTCTGCCTCATCCTGAATCTCCAAGATAGCAGATACGGCCTCATCAATCTCTCGAATGGCAAAAATATAGCAATTTCTGTACACCAGTTCCATAGAGATACTGGTACATAATAAAGGTCCATTCCCTTTGTATGTAAAGGATTCAAAAGGAGTACCTTCCGACACTATTTCCAACTTCTCCCTATTTCCTCTGCATTCTAGCTGTGCCTTATATTCTTTAATGAAATCCTCCCGGACTTCCTCATATGCATGGTTTTCATCATATTCGCGCATTTTGGTTCTCCTCTTCGTTTATTTACCATTTCCTGCATCTGTAGACTCCCGTACCGACTCTTAGATCAGGTTTTTTTTCACCAGTGAAGACTGGTGCACCGTCAGGGTTTTACTCTTGAGACTATAATACAAAACCGATTCTGACAACGGATGGCTTACAAATCCCTTTAAAGATTTTTTTCTTTCGAGACGCATCTGAAGGTCAGCAGGTGTATACTGGTCGGCGGCATAGATAGCGGTTTCCTCTGCTGTTACTGGCAGCAGGTACAGATCCGTGTTGACCATTTCTGCAAATTCGTCCAGAATATTCCTATAAAGCATGCCTGCCGCGCCTCCCGGACCTGTCAGCCGCCAGGCACTTGCGCGTTCATTTGTAATCTTTCCTCTCCCAAGCGTAAAGCCTGCATCCAAGCCTTTTCGTATAACGGCTGCAATCGGTTCAATCTGCACACTATACTGGGAGAAAGCATTGTTTGACACGCACGCATACAGTTGATCTACATGCATTCCCCACCGCTGTAAGTCCTCTTCATCTACGGGCATGGTGTATACAAGTTTTTCACTTTCCTCTTTCACACGGAACCGATAAAAGATACACATATCTCCCAGTCTAGTATACGGCAGCTCCAATTCTTCCAGCCTCTTCTGGTATTTGTTTGCATTCACTGCATGGAACTCTACAAACAATGGATTCTTGACCGTATCCATCTTCAATCGGATACCTCCGGTTTCCGCCGTCTGAAATTCCTGCAGTGTCTCCGAGGCCAATATCCTGACTGGCAGCATTTCATACTGGCTTCTCAAAAACAGTTCCTCTATGCTGACCATAGGGCAGTACCTATCATGCTCCTTGAAAGTCATTGTGATTGATTCACCTGGTAGTCCTTCCATAACCAAGTTCAACGCTCCTAACGTTTTGCTTTTCTCCATCAGGTCAATGAACTGATAGAGAAACTCTTCTTTGAAATTAAAATAATCCATACTATCTCCTTGCTTTTATGAAATTATCCGATTGCCTGTTTCCGGTCCAGATTGCTATTCCTGTTCAAATATTGAATCACCGCCTTTTTTCTTTCTGCAACAAGAAATTCATTCCAATCTTTCCCATATGGCGGAAACCGGACTTTAACGTGATATCCCATCTCTATATATTTCTTGCGTATAAGTGCCGCTGCTTTCCGGCCTGCCTTATCATTATCAAGATACAGGCTTATCCGTTTAATCTGTGGATTTTCCAGCAGGAACCGGTCTAATGCCCCGTCCCAGGTTGACCCTAATGCCAACTTGTTTGACTGCCCGTCACGCTTATAATCCATATAAGACATCAGGTCAATGGCTGCCTCAAATACCTTGACTTCTTTATTTTTCTTGTTTCTTACATTGAATCCATAGGTTTTATCGTTGTTCTCCACGTCCCCTTTAAACGGGTTTCCATAATTATCCACCGTCCCCCTCATACTGGCGAACCGTGCTGTACCAAAGGAATCTCTGCCAATAAAAACCACGTTATGATATCTGCGTGTTTCATAGATCAGCTTCTTTTTAACGAACCAGTCAACTACTTCTTTGCTCAGGCAGCGCGTTTTTAACAGATAGGCATATAATCTACGATAATTGTCGTTTGGTTCGGGAAGCACAAACTCCCCTTTCCCTTCTGGTTCTTTATTTTGCTCTTCCTTTCTTCTCTCGTGGTTTTTCCTGCTTGTATCATCCTTAAATGTTTTATCCTCATACCGATATCCGGCCTCGTTCAACAAATAGATAACCGCCTCACGAAAATCCATATAGCAAAATTGTCTCAGAAATTCAATGTTATCCCCGTTGTGACCGTCCTGGCCCTCGGGTACGGAAAAACGCAGCCAGCTCCTACGATTTTTAATCCTTATAGAATCATGCTCTTTCAATGTATAGTAACTGCCTACCCGCTTCACCGTGAAGCCCTGCCTTTCAGCAATAGACACCAGGTCTACGCTTCTGGCTATCTCTAATTCTTCATCTGTAAACTTCATAGCACCACCTCCTGAATCAGAGTTTAAAATTTCATGTCAAAATAACTGCTGATTTCCGGAAAGTCTCTTTCATACTCCTCCAGATACGTTCTGCAGGCGCTCCCTTCTTTTGACAAGTGGCAAAATTCACGGAAGCTCATCTGCTTATACATCTGGGGCTGGTTACACCACCTGGACAGGTTTACATACATTCCCCGGTAAGGTGATTCCTGATATTTCTCATACCGCATGATATATGGATACGCACGCACCCCCATTAGAATCCGGATGCGCTCAAATGCCTGTAAGATATCCTGTTTCCAGAAAATCCAGCAGACAGATCTTCTTTTTCTGTGGATTGTAGAATTCGTCCACTGGGCTTGCAGGAACAGATACTGTTTTATTTCTGTTCACACAAAAGGGGCATTGCCTGAAGCAGCCCCTTGTTAAAAAACCAATAGAATAATCCCGGTAATACTTATACTTCTTACTCTTTTTTCCTTCTTCTCCCTTGCCTTCAAGCCAATCCGCATACAGGCTGTAATCCGGCATGGCATGTTCTATCTCGTATGGCAGCTCCGGAGCCTGGTCTAAATAAAACCCAGTTCCTCCATACTCTACATTCTCCATCTTTAAAACTTCCGGCGGATACCTCGTAGCCGTAAAGACCTTTGACAGATATACCTTGTCAAACTCATTGAAGCCTGAATACTCCGTCAGCAAATGTACCTGATTCCCCATCTGCTTATAGTATCCGCTGATCTTCATGCATGCCAGATTCGGCATGCGGTGCCTGTTCTTATCCAATAAGTCAGCATCTATAATCCCGATTCTCGACTCTCTTCACCTTCTTTACACCAATTTTTTTATCCATCTTTGCTTTTTACATTGCCGGGCTGTTGTATGTCTGCGCCTGGCAGGTGTATCCCAGGAACCACCCCCTGCAATCTCTTTCTCACATTCCCACCCTGCCGCTTTTAAGGAAGCTCCGGATTCAGAGATTAGGATATAAGTGATAATTCGCTCATACCCCATCTCTTTTGCAATTCGGGCTGCCCGCCCGTATAGGAAGCTGCAGGCGTTGGCTGTACCGTCTGTGCAGCAACGCGTTACTTCTAGCGTTTTTCCATCGTCTAAATTCCTGGATACCGGCCTGCCGCACTGTATCACACCACATATTCTGCCATGGTCGGTACATGCGACACGAAACTTATCTCGGTATACTGGGCTATGGTGCCTGTGATTTTGCGCGACATATTCATTTGCCGCCTTTAACTCAATCGGTAATGCTTTCATTCATTATTTCTATATAATTTAGTTCCGGTTGGAACGTAAACCTCCTATTGTTGATTCATTGTTTTAGTCTGGTCCCATGTCCATAAAATCCGCGAGGCATAACTGCCCCTCAACATTTTTATCCTCCATCCACCACCGGAACACGTCCTCTCCGTTCTTCCACTTAGTAGGTTTCCCAGCCGCATGGATTGCCACCAGCATTTTATCAAATGCCCGAATATAAGCTGCCTTGTACTTTGGAAAGTCAGCAAATTCTTTGTAGCGGTTTTTGCCAGCCATCGGACATCCTACACAGCCAACTCTTTTATAACCCATATCATAAAGTGGGTTATAAGGCATATGGTTGGAACGGATATAATCCCAGATGTCCTTATGCGTCCAGTCAATGATAGGGTTCGACACTACCCTGCCACGGATTGCACACCGCTCAATAACCAGCCGCTTATCATCGTTGTCGTTCATTAGAGTGATTCTGTTCTCGACTTTTGGGGCAGCCGCTTCTAACTGTCCCCTTTTGGACCGTTTGGTGCTTTCGTCCCAGCGCACGCCCGTTGAGACCAGTCTGTCCGGCGTTGTGTTCTCTTTTAGGATTTCACAACAGTAGCGCTGCATCCTGGTGGGCGGCATCTTCTTTTTGACAATCAACTGCCACATGCTCAGCGGCGGCATATGGATATAACATGGGATTCCCTTTTCTTTTAAACCTCGAAATTTCTCCCTAATGTAGTACACGGTATTGGGAGCATCGACTGTTGTATGAGAATTGTGGGCCTCAAATTCAACTCCTGACCGGATAAACAAATCCAGAAGTACGTCAGAATCCTTCCCCCCGCTGTAAGTACAGATTATGGGGGCATCATAATACCTCTTTGACATTTCACTTGCTAATTTAATCCGTTCAATGCTCTTCGCCTCTAAATCCAATAAGCGCCGAAGAGACTATCGTTTTACGTGGCCACAACTTCTTATCCCTCCTTTTGCATTTCAATTTAGATTTTTAACAGAGGAATCCATAAAACCTCTTTATTTGAAGGGATTCTGTTGCCTTAATCTGTCCTATATTATGGACATATCCCGGCTCTGGTCATCTGCGGCAGCCGGTACTGTTTCTAACAGTTACTTTTTCTTTCCATGGCTTTATTTCCTGGACCTTATGGATTCTTTCACATATATCAGCGATTCTATGATAATCTGCATCCGACTTATCCAGTATTGCAAGCAATTCCTTAAAATACTCGGATGCTTCTTTGCAGCCCTTTGGTTCGGACAGCCATTGATATGTCTCATGTATCCGGTACTGCGGTGTTTTTTTTACTTCATCCTCGTCCATAAGCCCAAATGGTCCAAGGTCCATCACAAGGTTGTTTACCTCCTCTGCCAATCGCAGGATATCATCCATTGCTTCTTTCTCCATGCGTTTATCCTTTCTCACGATTGCAGATTGGATTTCTTTGTTTTACCGCGCTGCGCTGCTATCTTTCTAATCTCCTGGCGCATTTTCTTTGTGTTATTACTGGGTAAAGCGAATATTTCCGCCTCCTCCACTGTCAGATTATCGTACAGAAACGCCCTTTTTATGGTCCGCATCTGGTAACAGTCAAATTCTTCTTTCGCATAAAATGCCACCTGTTCATAGGCAAGCCCATAGCGGAAACCCGACAAGATTTCTTCAATCTGCTCTTCATCGAACCGATTATCTGTTGCCAACTCCATTTCCTGTATGCTTCTGCCAGTGTAAAACCCATAAAACACTAAATCCATCTGTCTGTAATCGTGTTTTCCATCTGCCACAATCTGAATTTTCTGGATATCCAGTTTCCGTTCCAGTGCCCCGGCTATTGACCGGATTTCCTCCGGGCCGTCTGAATCATGTACAAGACCAATAAGGCTGTCAAAATTTACACCCATCAAATACGCTTTGCGCAAAGCATTTATTTTATTTCTATATCCTCCAACCTCCATAATCTTCTTTACCGTTTCATAGGGTATCTGATCAGAATTTAACGCTTCCTCCGCTAGATACAGTTTGTCTTTTGACAAGAAGATTTCATTTTTCAGGGTATCCAAAGTTTTGTTTTTATCGTACATGCCACTTCATTCCTTCCTAATAACAAAAAGAGGAAGATCTCTGCGTCTCCCTCTTTGGTAACTGTATTTATTTTTACTTTTTTTCTAATCTAGTCTCTGTGGTGCGATATGCCAGTCCGTCCACAAATTACCGCTGATTGTCAGATTATCGGTCAGGTTTAGTGATAACATTCCTGCCGGTGTCCAGGCATCTATTAACCATGTATAGGGTATATATCTGCCATCTGGCATCCATATCGGAGTGAAATGTGTCCTCCGCTTAAATGTACTGTATTGATTTTTTTTGAACTCAAATTCGGAATGAAACCCACCCGACGTCCGCTCCAATAAACGCCAGTATTTCTTGTATTGAAACTCCGGAAAATACGTCACGGCATTTTGGGCCCCAGTCACGGCACTGGACTGATTCGTGCTCACAGAACTGTTCACATATTCGTTAAATCCGTATCCGCTTTTTAATGTTTTGCCATGGGCCGTAGGGGATTTATCATCTGGCTGGACGCGCATTGTTGCGTTCAAACTTGCATGATATCTATCAATATTGAACTTCCACCAGCCATGATCACACCAGTATCCATCATCATCATCGTCACCACTATGCCATACCCAGTAAGAATACCAGTATGGTCGCCAAATACTCCAATCAGCGGACGTTTGCTGACTCTTTGATGGGACTGCCGGCCTCGCATAACTGTCATTACGGTCATCTGCAACTGGATTCGGCGGTGGATTCTTGTCCAGGTTTACTATCTTGACCCGTATAGTCCCTTTGTCTGTACGGCCACCACCTCTTACTGTTACTGGAATTTCCATAGTCTGCTCTGTAGATGGTGTTGTCCACCGAACCCAGGCAAGCTGACTTCCTCCCTCGGGATAATATACGTTGTCCACCTTATAATTTCTCCCTTGTATTTTAAATGTCACAGATACCTTATGGTCCGAATCACTTTGACCGCCACTCACACGGATACTGGTGATAACCTCCGTGTTAGTGCGGTATTCATAATCAAAAGTCGTAACCTCCGGTGATGGTTCTGGCAACTCCCCATTAAAACGTATGATTCCAAGTCCCAACGAAGTTTTGATTTCCTGATGTGAACGCAATCCGGTAGTTGGACCGTTCCACGCAGGATATCCTAAATCAGATTTTTCGAGAAACATTGCAAGGGGCAGATTTTGAAAGGTAACTGAACGTAACCAGGAATATACCACCCCGCCTGCAACCTCATCATATAAAGCCGCTTCCGTTGCTGTCATAGCAACTCTTACTCCCTGCAATGTCACATACGCAATCGGCTCTATCATAATTCTGTACTCGCCGCTGATAAGTATATCAAAATCTATTCCCATATAACCTGCTATCCCACGTAACGTCTGCTCGTCCGTAAAGTACCGCTTTATTTCCGCAATACTTGATGGTCCCAGACTTTGTGAACTTATAATTATGGGAAGTCTCTGTGCTGGTCTTATGTACTGGTATCTTGAACCGGATATACCAATTCCATGACCTGATGTATAAGACATCTTGCTCACCTTTCCGAAATGAAGCCTAATATCAGATGGACTTTTATTGGTAAGGTCAATAGGCGTGCCTACTACTTTATGGTCACTTGTACTTATCACCGATACACGTACCCCTTCATCACCTGGGGACCAAAAATTTTGCGAAGAACCTTGTCCCATGCTGCCGCCTCCGCCGTCCACATTACCTTCCCCTGCCGCATACGCTGGAACCGACATGATCAAAAAACACAGGCTGAACAGTACAATCCTTGTCAGCCAACTTATTCTGCTTTTCAAATTCTCAAATGTTCTCCTTTCCAATGAAAAAGCACAGCCATAAATAGCTGTGCCGAACGATAAAATTTATATCTTTGATTTCTCTCTATGCCTAGCAGTAGGGCGCTACAATTCATAGCCTTTCTGTCATGCATCTATTTAACCAACCTATTGATAATTAATCCATTATCCCAATTTTATTACCGTTTTCATAAATGTTACTGTCTTCAATGCCTTCCCCTTCCCCAATGTCATCAATCCATCCAAAGCCTGGGGCATATATTTTTCCTTCCTGTGACTCACCTTCTGGTGCAGCTCCAGGAACCGTGTCTGTCTCCGGCTGTTTTACTTCATCATGGTTTTCCGGAACCGGCGTGCCCTGCACGCTCTCCCCATCTGGTTTCTGATTAGGATTTTTTAATACTTCTGGATCTGGTTCTTCCGGTTTAGTCACTCTGGGCTGAATATTCTGTACAGGCTGCCCGTTGTCCTTATTTCCCTCTTTTCCCTCCTCTGATTCTTTCTGCTCCTCCGTAGTTTCCGGTTCTTTCTTTGATTCCTCTTCTTTACTTTCAGTCTCTTTTGACTTCTTGTCTAATTCGGACTTTTTGATTTCCGGTTTCACTTCTATTTCTGTAGACTGGCTCTCTGCTAATTTATCCTTTGTTTTTGCTGGCTTTTTGAAATTACTTGCAATCATCACTGCAAGAATAACACAACACACCACGCAACCCGCAATAATCATACCTTTTTTCACTTTATCATTCATATAGTTCTCCTTCCTGGTTCACATTCTGTCGCATCAAACATACTACATTTTTCCAATTCTGTCTATTGAATTCTAAAACACTTCTATATATCCAGCCTGCACTTTTAGCCTGATTTTCATTTCAGGTAGACGTTTTCCCGCAAACTGGACCGGTACTTTTAATGTTACGATTGCATCAATTTGAAATCTCTGTTCATTTTCCGGTGTTCCAGGGGCGAGCGGCGCATTACGTGCAGTAACACTTAAATCCGATATGCTATATTCCAGAACCCCACCTGTATATTTTACATGTCGCCCGGATTCTACTTTTGTTCCAAGGATTTTATCCATTTTTGACAACACATTTCCTTTATCTACACTATACTTAAAACCTCCATTATTGGGCTGATATCCTCCACTGTATCCTTCCCTGACACCGTGATAAACGTTTGCATAATTATCATTTACAGTTATCATGATAGCCTCCTGTGCCGCGTCCCTTACGCCATTGGCTATGATCTTTAGCCGATAAAACTCCAAAAATCCGCACATTATTAACATCAATACCAATGTAACCGCAATCACAAATGGGAAAGAGGAACCACGCCTATCTTTTAAACAGCAAATCAGGCGCTTCATTTATGATATACCTCACTCTTTCCTGTAGCACTAGCCCTTAAGGTAATTGGAAAGGAACCAAAATTCCCAAATAACCCAAGGTCCCGCTGCAACGTCAATTTTACAGTAATCTCCTGATTTAGTTGGATATTACCCTTTTTTGACCACTCAACTTTAGGATTTAGTCCGGTCCGTTCTCGTAATACCTGTTCCCGCCTAGTGGTCTCAGTTCCGACTCTGCCACTCATTTCAGCCTCACGGCACAACTCCACAGCAAATGTATCTAACTGATTCTTAGCCAAAAAAACCGGAAATACGCTGACTGCCAATGCAATCACCAGCATGGCACACAATACCAGTACGCATATGTCTATATATCCCTCTCCACGATTAGTCTTTAATATTTTTTTCAAGTTCCTTGACCTCCTTTCATTTGGAGCTAGAACATACCTCCTAATGACTTAATGATTTCAAACACGATAATCGCAAGGTAAGTCAATAAGAAGCACATCAGCATGAGAAACGAAAAAACCCTGATTTTAGGCGGTATTTTCTGGGCCTCACTTTTTAATTTCTGTAATTCAAGCTGTTTAAAATCATGAGCAAGCATCTGGAAATATACCACGCTGTTATCTCCACGCAAAACCCCAATCAGTCCTCTGACAACATCAGACAACATTGGAGAGTTTAACCGTGCTTCAAATCGAGTAAGTGCCGCCTCATAACTAGAGGATCTCATGTCTGCCACAAGTACACCTAGCTCCTCCCCAAATTCCGCACCGGCATTTTTTCTAAAATTCTCTACCATTGAAAGCACATCACGGTTATTCTGCAGCTCCTGTTCAAGATTAGCAACAAAACGTGGCAGTTCGTCTTCAATTGACTTTCTTTTCGTCTTTAACATCTCGTCTGCGCGCTGAATTTCCTTAAAGTAAACCATGACTGCAAGAAACACAATAACAGGTGTTAGGAGCGGAAAAAGAAACAAACACGGAATAATGCCAGCCATCAGTAAACCAGCTTTTGTAAGTGCATACGCCTGATATACTTCCGGTGTCATTTTAATCCCTGTTGCTTTCAGCACATTTTTCATTCGGCTTTTCCGATATTCGTCCATTCGGATTACATGAGACAATCTCATGGCTCCTTGCAGTAAAAACGCATCTAACGCCGCCGACCCTTTTTTACTATTTCTTCCCCTGTCCAGTAATGCCTTTTCTGTCTTCATATATGGCACTTTTAACAAATCCGCTGCCAGGAAAAACATTCCCAGAAAGAGAAATCCTCCAAATAATAACAGTAATAACACTGACATCTCCCTACCTCCTGTATTCTATCGGTTTTGTCAGCCTGACAACGACCGCAGTAGACACAAAGATGATTGCCGCGGTAATGGCAAGTATCACCTGTCCCATTGGTGTGTGCATCAAAGTGTCATACCAGCTCTTGTTGAGAAAATAAAGCAGCGGGATATTACCAATCACAAAGATTGCCATCGTAATAAATTCTTTCCTCGGCTCCACAATCAAATATTCCAGTTCAGCATTGACGATACGGATATCGCTTAATTTTGTTACGATTGGTGTCAATGTTGTCTTCAAACTCCTATCATACTGACAATCACACAGGGCATCGCACCATTCCTGGAATACATCATTATCAATTTTCTCCCTCAACTCCTTTAGTGCTTCATGAACATCCGGATTTACTAAGTTGATCCGCACAATAAAATCCTGGAATACCCTCTGGACTGGCGGATTCAAATACTGAATATTTTCCTCTATCGCTGTTAGAATGTCCTCCGTCCGCAGATAGCCCGTCGTAATAACGCTTAATGCTGTCTCCAGCTCTGCGGCTACATTTTTTTTGTAATTACTGGCTGACAGAATTACATACCAAAAAGGGAAGAACATAAATCCAACAGCCATCACCGGAGCCAGAAAAAAATTTCCAATCATGATAGCAACCGAGGCCCCCACAGTAAACAACACCAGGGCGGCAGCACAAATAACCGAAAATTGCTTTTCCCTACCCGTCATTTTAAGTACCTGCTGTGCCTCAATGATTGCCTTTTTCAGAAATCTTGCTTTTTTCCTTTTTGTTACTGTATGGATTTCATTCCGAATATTCTCAGGTTCTTTTGCCAAAAAGCCGAACAGTCCATCTGTAAATTCTATTGGTCGAATCCCCAAAAGAAGAAATCCACCCACTATCATACCAAGGCATGCAAGAAGCTGTATACTTGTCAAGATTCCTCTCCTCCTTCTCCCTTTGAACGGAACCGGTTAAGTGTCTCCATTGGCATCCCATTCTCCAGCAAACGCTTATAAAGCCCGTCTGAAATGGCATTCATTACCCTGTGTTTCCCATTAACCACAAAATAATCGCCTTCCAACTGGTTCTCCATGATTTCGTACTGATACAGTGGACGATATCTCCGTGTACCGTCAGGCTTTATCTCGCATTCCATAATCTCCATGATTACCCTCTGCCGGTTTTCCAACTGCTTACAAAAAACTATAATAGGGTATGCTTCGGTCACATATCCCATCAATGTCTCGTCCGACATATCCACGGCACGCTTACACAAGGACACCATACGGCGGTATGTAGCCTCACACGAATTTGAATGGATGGTTGTAACCACCGCCACACCAGTTCTTGCAGCTTCCTGGGCGGCGTTTGCTTCCGCCCCTCTCATTTCTCCGACCACCAGAATATCAGGATTAAATCGAAGCGCAATATCCAAAAGGGCAATCTGGTCAATTCGCTGCCGGTCATTCTCACTGTCTCTTGTAAGAGTGTGGACAACCGAATTTAACACTTTTCCACTTTCCTCCCTTATTAGATCAAGTTCACGGCTACCATTTTCAATAGTAAAAATTCTTTTCCGGTCAGGGATTGTAGTAAGCAACCAGCCGGCCACCGTTGTTTTTCCGGAACTTGTAGCACCTGCAACACACACCGAAATTCCATACCGAATACATTCACTCAAAAAGTCTAACATCTCTCCCGTAGCAGTTCCACCAGAAATAAAATCCTCCTTTTTCATACTCTGGGGATTTACGATTCGTATTGAAGCGGCAAGACCTACCTCTTCATCTACAACTGGGGTTTTTAACACCGCTATACGGATATTTTTAGCCAGTGTTCCAGTCACCACAGGACTTGCATCATCAAGGATAGTTCCTGAAACATGGAGCATCCTGCGGATCACATTAATAGCATGAGAAGGGCTGTCAAAATGTTCTTCCAACTTTTCAGTCCCACCGCCGCTGTACTGGATTTCAATATCCTTCCAGCTATTAATGTCTATTTCTTCCACGCCCTCTCCAAAAATGTACTTTGTTAGAAAAGAAAACTCCGCCATTTCCGTGTATAGGTTGTCAACAAGTTCCTGATTTGACATTCCCTGAACTGCAACCCGGTTTTCCTGAACATATTTTGTAATGTAACGCTTCATCTGCCTTTTTACATCATCATTATTTCCATCAGTCAAAAGGGAGCTGTAACGGCTGGCAATGTGTTCCTGTACCTCCTGTAGCACCGTTGCAAAATCTTTCCCCTCCACGGCTGCAAAAAAGAGGTCATCTGCACTCTTACTCACCACTTCTACCGGCTCTCTTGCAACCGGCTCCACTGGGGCTGCCTGTGTTGGCATAAGTTCCTGCATCCGCGAACCCCACTCTGAATTTTTTCCCTCATTAAATACTCCTCGCGTCTTTCTTTCCCCTAACATCCATATACCTCCTTAACAATCTTATCTATTTCATTTTTAAAACCACGGCTTTTTTTCCCCTCCAGACCAATCAACAAATTCCCAGCCATCCCCTGTTCCGTAACTTCGGAAGCAGACGGAATCTGAAAGCTAACTTTTCCAAGCACCTGTTCCATATGGTTAATGGCTTCCTGCCCCTTTATGTTGTTGATCGTTTTTAAATGCCTCTCTATTCTCCATTTTGGTTCCTGAAGTAACGGTAACTGGCTTGCCAGGTAACTGATAGATTTAAGGTCGCAATTTACTATCTGCAGAACAGCATCTGCTTCCATTAGGGAAACTGCCGATAAAATATCGTTAGATATATAACTGCTACAGTCAATAATAATGTATGAGGACAATTCCCGCAGCCCCGTAAGAAATTCCAAAGCCTGTTCCGCTTCATAGGGGGCATAGCTGTATTCATTTTCCCCTCTTAACATGCCAAGCATTGCCAGATACTTTATTTTTTTGTGGACAATACAGTTTTCTTCTATAAGCCCTTTCGTAACATGCGGCGCTGCCAGTACATTGCCAAGGGACCATATGTTTTCTAACTCGTCCATTGGACAGATGCAAGGGATCATGGGTAAAGTCATATCGGACAGCACAAGAATTACATTTTTCTTCTTTTCCGCTAAATGTTTTGCAATCTTCACAGAAACCGTAGTCTTTCCGCATCCAGGGCTACCCCAGACAGCAAGTATCTGGGCCTGATGTTTTCCCACCTCATGTACTTCCTCGCTCTCAGGCTGATTTGCGCGCTTTTTGATTTTAAAGTTCAGCATTTATTCTGCACTCCCTTCTATCTGTTCCTCGGGCTGTCCAGTTTCCGCTTCCGCCGCCTCCGTTTCCGGCGGGTAAAGTTCCTGCAAAGCATGTTCCTGCTCTGTAATAAACTTTGCTGCATTTTCTTTTGTTCCCCTGTATACAAGAGATATGTGCAGGTTCCCGTCCTTCTCCATCATGGCGAGTATCCTGCTCTGTTCCGGTGTTGCCAAGAGTGTCACCGTACTGGGCAGTTCCTTTTCCTCCGGGTCTTCTTCTCCTGTATTGGCATCGTAGCCACTGCCTGCAGTTACAGCAATAACTTCGACATATTTGAGTTCGGGAGGAATCACTGTTTCACCTTGCTTCTGGTAGTCCGGTGCAATCACAGATACAATATCACCAGATTTGAGTTTTCCGGATAACCCCGTTGCAAAAGATTTGACCGACACGGATATTGCCTGTTTCTCTCCTGATAAATTATATAAGTAGGCATTCTCCGCAGCCGGTTCGTCTGCGACCTTGCTGTTAATGATATAATCGCCTGGAGCCATATCTGCAGATGCATATTTCCCAATGACATTTTCTTTATTTTTCATGACTTCGGACGGCAGATTTAAACTTCCCACCTCAACAGTCCTGACCATATCGCCAGTGATTTTATCCCCGATTTTTATATTCTTTACTACCCGCACAATCTCAACTTTTTTACTGATTTCTTTATTGAACAGCGGTGTGATGCAAAAGCAGATAAGCAGTGATGCTACAATGCAGA
>ENA-UAPG01000235-UAPG01000235.1-human-gut-metagenome-genome-assembly--contig:-NODE-235-length-17550-cov-9.158674_pt1 | contig 17550 bp, 15 predicted proteins | sample MGYA00243478_ERZ654573 | MGnify/ENA primary metagenome ERZ654573 (study PRJEB26926, sample SAMN06164711) | human gut metagenome | biome: ENVO:00009003; feature: ENVO:2100002; material: ENVO:00002003... | reverse complement strand
TATGTATCTTTCCCTCCTGCAGTTCGTCCAGAACCTGCATACAGTTTTCCACACCATCTATACTTAAATAGGTGTAATCTTCATTTTTTCTGATAATCCTCGTAATACCACCGCTCATGGCGCGCATCCTGGAAAGCTTTGGACTGGGTTCCTCCTGCTTATGCTCCACCCGGATGCCGCTTTCCTCCATCCAGGAGTCCAGCTCTTCAAAGGATATAACATAGGCAGAATAATTGTTCTTTTCGGAAATTTCCGCAACCGGAGAGATACAGGGGCTTATGTATACAGGAATACAATCCCTGTTCTTCTCTTTCAGATACTTTGCATGCGTCTGCATAGGGGACAATACCGGAAGCAGATATTTGGCAAGCTTGGGATATTTACTCCGCACCAGACGCACCACCGCGGGACATACAGAAGTGATCATCACATCCATTTGACCCTCCTGGAGGATCCGTTCGTATTCCCTTCTCACCAGATATGTACCTTCCGCAGCTTCTCTGGCATCCGCAAATCCCAGTTTCAGAAATGCTTCCTGAAGTGCCGGAAAACTACCTGGTCCGAATTTCGCCACATAGGCAGGATTCACACTTGCTACAAGCGGATACCCTTCCCCGATCATCCGCTTCAGGCTGGGTACATCATTTTTCTCCGCCTTTGCATGCTGGGGACAGATGATGGTACACCTTTCACAGAGAATACAGTCATCCTGCATGATCTGTGCCTGATGATCCTTGATCCTGATGGCCTTCACCGGACAATGGCGTACACACTTATAACAATTTTTACAGTCTACCGGTTTAAATTTAAGAATCCACATAATTTCCTTTTCCGTCCGCACATGATGATGCAGATTGTTAATATTGCTTAGAATTATCTATTTCATTATACATGAATCATTGGATTTATACAATATTCATTCCTCAATTTTTCTTTTTATTTGTAATTTTCCCACAATAAATGACACCTCGTCATGCATACTGTATCTTTGTAACTGCTCTGACTCTACATATTATACACAAAAAAACGCCCCTTCTGCCGCAGCTTTATGCTCCGCAAAAGGGACGTTATCCTTATCAGAAGATCATTTTTAAGACCTCCATGATACCTGTAAGGCCCAGGCTGTATAGGAGAATTGACCCGGGCTTACCCAGAATGATAATGGCTGTAAATTTCTTTAACGTCATCCTGGTCAGTCCTGCAATATAACACAACAGGTCGTCAGGGGCCACGGGAAGGAAGATCGCCACTGCAAACGCCTTGTCAAACCCATTCCCCTTGCTCAGCCATCCGATGTATTTATCATAATTCTTCTCACCGATCATATTCCGTACGAAAGGTCTGCCGTACTGTCTGGAGAGCAGGAAAGCCAATACAGAGCCAATGCTGATGCCAATGTAATTATATACAAATCCCCACACAGGGCCAAATATCAGCACCCCGCCAAGACATCCTATGGCGCCCGGCAGGATGGGGATCACTACCTGGACGATCTGGATCAGAACAAACAGGACCGGAGCCCACATACCACAGTCATGAAGAAAAAGTTCCAGGGCATCTTTTGATACAAAGATCCTGTTCTGCACCCCATAGAAAATAAAAAATCCCATTCCGATCAGTCCCGCGACGGTACAGAGGTTCATGAGAACTGCTGTTCTTTTTGTCTCCACACTTTTCCTCCTCTCTGCCGCACAGGGACCGGACGCTTTACCTCCGCCGCTGTTTTTTCATAATATTCCTTCCACATCTGCCCAACATGCTCCCTGCTGTAGCATTCATGTCCCGCAAAGGAGGCATGGGCACTTCTCTGATAAAAATCCGGGTCCTCCCTGAGCTGTTTTAACGTGCTCACAAAAGCTTCCATATTGTCTCCTCTGAGTGCGTAATCAAACAGTATCGGATCATAGATCGGAAGGTTCCGCACCAGGACCGGGATTGCACAATTCATGGATTCCAGTATGGTCATGGGGAAGAGTTCCTCGTAGGACGGCAGGAACATCACATCTGCCATATTGTAGATTTCGTTCATTTTCTCCCTGTCCACAATACCCAAAAAACGCACATTCGGCGGAAGATGTTTCATCATTTTCCTGATCTCCTCATACCCGTCGGAAATCCGGCCAAAGGAAAATCCGCCTGCCCAGACAAACATGCAGTCCGGCATTTTTTTAGCTGCCTCCACAAAGTCAACCACACCTTTCCGCTTTTGGAGCTGTCCCACACACAACACGGTAAACGCATCTTTGCTGATACGGTATTCCCTGCGTATACGTGCTCTCTCCTCACGGGGAAGGGGATAAAAATCCTCCTCTGACACCACATTGGGAATATACGTCACCCGCTCTTTCGGTATTCCGTAATGCGCCAGACGCTCAATAAAATAGGGATTGACCGTCACCAGCTTATCCATTCTTTTGTAGAAGGAAAGCATATAGCGGTAGAAGATCTTTTTCATAAATTGGGGCAGATGGATGCTGTTCTCCACGGTCTCAGGAAGAAAATGTACATAACCCACCGTTTTTCCCTGCCGTTTCCTGCGCCCTATGCCCAGATAAAATTCCGGGTTGATAGAATGATAATGTGTGATCTCACAGGACTCCTTTGCGTTGTGCAGCACTTCAAACTTTCCTTTTAAAACCTGTGCCGCCAGAGCCACCTGCTCATCATGGGCGGAAAGGACACCCTGCCCTTTTACCATATCTGCTTTTGACATCATATTTATTTTCATCATATCAGGAAACCCTCCTCATCATACGTTTCATCATCGTCCGTCCCCAGGCAGCATGTTCCGTGTCTCTTTGAAATACGGGAATCTGCTCTTTTTCCTCGCAGGCAGCCCTGTATGCACGTTCTACCATGGTACAGAAGTTCCAGGTTGAAAATTCTTCCGCCATCTCTTTTGCCATTTTTGCCATCTCCTGTCTTCTCTCTTCATTTTCCAGAAGATATAAAAGATGCATACGGAAATACTCATACGTCTCATACTGGAAACCATTGCAGCCGTCCGCTATGACTCCGTCCAGACATTCGTCTTTTCTGCACAGTGCAGGGACACCGCTTGCAAGAGCCTCAATATAAGTAATCCCCTGTGTCTCACTTTTGGAGGCACATACAAAGATGTCTCCCAACTGATAGTAAGCCCACACTTCCTTAGGGGCAACCATCCCGGTAAAGCAGACATTCTCTTCTATGCCCAACTGCTTTGACTGATATTCCAGATTCTCTCTGTCAGGCCCGTCCCCTGCGATCAGAAGTGTAAGGTTTTCTCTGCCTTCCGCTAATAGTCTTGCAAAGTATTCCAGGATTTCCTCCAGATTTTTCTCTTTTGCCAGCCTTCCCACACTGACAAGGACCTTGTTCTGTTTCGGAATACCCAAAGCCTCTTTTCTTGCATCCTTTTCCCCGCGGCTCAGTGTCCCACTGAATTTTCTTAAGTCTATGCCGCTTGGGATCACATCAATGGCCGGCTTTACCTGATAAGTGGAAAGGATATCCTTCACTTTCCCGGTTGGAGCGATCACACGGTCCGTCCGGTTCAGAATGGTTCTGGAAAATTCAGCTACCGCCTTTTTGCCTGCCTTCCGGCCTGCTGTATATCTGCCCAGAACACCCGGAAGATAATGCATGTAGTCCGCATAAATGGTGTGGTAGGTGTGAAGGAGCGGGCATCCGCATCTTCTGCTGATCTTGGAGGCATACTGGAATGTCATAAATTCACACTGGGAATGAACCACATCCGGCTCCCAATCGATCAGCTCACTGATATAAGGATTGCTGTACGGAAGAACCGCTCTGGCATTGGGATATATGCTTCCCAGATCCATAGATTTCACATAATATACTTCATTATCTCTATAAGAAGCTCCGGTCTCGGAGAGTGTCAGAACCCTCACCTCGTGTCCGCGCTCTTCTAATTCTCTCTTCAGATTGAGAACAGAGGTGACTACTCCGTTGACAATAGGTTTGTACCAGTCTGTTGTAATCAATATCTTCATCAAAAGTCCCCCTTTGTTTTCTCCTTGTCTTAGGTTATATTCATCTTAAACGGAAGACTTAAAGAAATGGTCGGCGGATTTTTAAAAATTTTCTAAAGAAAGTCAGAAGAATTCACTGTGTTTCAGTAAAAGACATCAGTACAGGGGATATGTCTGATGAAGAAGCAGCCCAAATGTTAGGTAGAACGCTCAAAGAACAGCAACGGCTCCTGGCAGCAGCCAGAAGCCGTTAACATCATAGCATCTGACTTTGCGGTCGGATACTATTTTCATTTCCGATTTTAATAACTATACAAAAAAACCCGCTAAACAGCGGGTTTCAAATCAGGTATGGAGCATACGGGATTCGAACCCGTGACCTCCACAATGCCATTGTGGCGCGCTCCCAGCTGCGCTAATGCCCCTTAAGATTTACAACGATGTTATTATAGCATATAGTTATCAAAAATGGAAGTATAAAAATAAAATTTTACCAAGGGAACGCCGCGCCATGCACAAGCCTCCAAAATCAGGCTGCGCCAAAATGCAGTGTTCTCTCAAAAGCAGCATCTATAAATATGAAACATATCTTGCCAAATTACCTGATTCAGTTATATGATAGGTAGGAAATATCACATAAAGGAGACACAATATGCCCAAAAAATCATTCCGCCCATCCCGCTGGCAGCTTCTGCCCCCTGTTTTTTCGGGATCCACACTGAAGATCATTGCCATAGTCACCATGCTGATCGACCATATCGGTGCCGTCATCCTGGAAAAAGGATACATGCAGGCCTATCAGATGAATCTGCCCCAGGCCCTTTCCTATGAAAATACACTTCTTATATGGAAAATTGACTGGGCACTCAGAAAAACAGGCCGCATTGCCTTTCCCATATTCTGTTTTCTGCTTGTCGAAGGGTTTATCCACACCTCTGACAGAAAAAAATACGCACTGCGGCTTGCCCTGTTTGCCCTTCTCTCGGAGATCCCTTTCGATCTATGCTTTAACGGCAGCGTCCTGGAGTTTTCTTATCAAAATGTAATGATCACCCTGCTGATCGGATTTCTTACACTCATGGCTATGGATGAAGCCCGCAAAAGAATGCCTGCACTGGCACTTGTGGCTGCCGGGGCCGGTCTTCTTCTGGGATATCTTTTAAAAACAGATTACAGTTATAAAGGCGTCATTCTCATTATCATACTGTACCTGTTCCAGAGCTATCCCCTGGAAAGGACCATTGCCGGCTGCCTCTCTCTGCTGTGGGAAGCACCCGCCTGCCTGGCTTTTATCCCTATCAACATGTATAACGGACAGAGGGGCCGGAAGATCAAATACTTTTTCTACCTCTTTTACCCGGTACATTTGATGCTGCTCTTCCTCATACGCTATGCCCTTTTGAAATACTGATCTCTTTCTCTCTTTGCAACCCTGCAAGAAAGAATACCGAAATGGGGAAACGAATCTAACAAGCTTAAATAACATAAAGAAAAAGGACGGCCTCCTCACATCCGTCCTAAGGATTGGAGTACATATGACAGGAAAAACACATCTATCTGTAGGTACTGCGGCTGCCATCTGCGTAACGCAGCCGCAAACCTTAAGCAGTTTATTATTATGTCTGGGTACAGCCGCCATCGGCTCAGTCATCAGCGATATTGACGTAACAACCTCGGATTCCAGAGAACAGCTAAACAAAATCTCCATACTCACCTTATTGGTCATCGCCGCTCTGCTCTTTGCCGAGTGGAAATGGAATGTGGGAATCCGATACCGTTTTCAAAAAGAGAGCAGCATATACAGACTCGCCGTAAGTTTTCTGCTGTTCCTTGGTGTGTGCACCTTTGGAAAGAACCGGCCGCACAGGTCCTTCATGCATTCCCTGCCCGCACTGGTGATCCTGAGCGGTATTGTGTATGGAATTTTCCCGGACCTTACCCCTTATTTTTTTGTAGCCATGCTCTCTCACATGCTGATCGATATGCTCAACTACAAAAATGTGCGTATTTTATACCCACTTAAATTCGGCATCAGCCTGGACCTGTGCCATGCTAACGGACCGGTAAGCAAAGCTTTGTTCTATGCAGGTCTGGCAGTCCTCTCTGCTATGCTTTTGTTTCTTTTATACCGGATCTATTTTATCTGACCGCATGAGAGCCCCCATGCAAGCCTAAAGGCAGGCAAAGACAGAGAACTCCTCTCCAAACTCCACACCGTTTAAGAAAAGGAGCGTGGTCCTAAAAGGCCACGCTCCATTATGAAAATCCGGCAGACCGGATCGGTCATTGTCCTATTCTTCTATCTTCTCCACCACTTCGTTCTTATTCTTGTAGATACTATTCGCCGGAACCACTCCGCGCACTGAGGACAGAGGATAAATGTTGCTGTGGCTTCCGATCACAGTTCCCGGATTCAGTACAGAACCGCATCCCACTTCCACTTCATCCCCCAGCATGGCGCCGAATTTTTTCAGCCCTGTCTCAATCTTTTCTGATGCACCTTTTACAACCACCAGTTTTTTATCAGACTTTACATTGGAGGTGATGGAGCCTGCCCCCATGTGTGACTTAAATCCCAGAACAGAATCCCCCACGTAATTGTAGTGGGGAACCTGTACTTTGTTGAACAGGATCACATTTTTAAGCTCTGTGGAATTCCCCACAACAGCCCCTTCCCCAACCAGCGCATTCCCGCGGATAAATGCACAGTGGCGTACTTCCGCGTCTTTCCCGATGATCGCAGGACCATTGATGAAAGCCGTGGGAGCAACCTTTGCGGACTTGGCGATCCACACATTCTCCCCTCTTTTCTCATACTCTTCCTCACTGAGCGTGCTGCCCAGTTTTACGATAAATTCACTGATGTAGGGAAGCACTTCCCAGGGATAGGTCTTGCTTTCCAGAAGTTCTTTTGCCATTGTCTGGTTTAGATCACTGTATAATTCACTGATTTTTAACTGTTCCATTCTCTTTACCTCTTTCCGCCGGATTTTCCGGCTTTTTTGTAATATACGGCCGCCGCGTCAAAAAATTGCTTCAGCGCCAGTTGATTTCTCAGTCCCAGCACGCCCTGGGTTCTGCTTCTGACAAAATTCTCCAGCTTTTCCATGTATTCGTCCGGGGTGATTTCCCCCTCAGCCACATAAGTAAGTCCCTTCTCCCAGCTTGCCGTAAGCTCCGGGTTCAGCAGGGAACGGATGGAGGCGTTGACCACATCAAAGATCATCTCTCCCAGCAAAGTGGGGGTGATGACCTGTGTCTTCTTATTCAGGGCCAGATATTTGATGGTCATAAGCTTTTTCAAAATTTCCGCCCTGGTGGCACTGGTGCCGATTCCGCTGCCCTTTATCTGTGCTCTCAGCTCCTCGTCCTCAATGAGCTGCCCGGCATTTTCCATAGCCAGGATCATGGAACCTGAGGTGTAACGTTTTGGCGGGGATGTCTCGCCCTCTTTTATCTGAAAATCCTTGATATCCAGCTCACTGCCCTTTTTAATGGTCTGCAGTATTTCCAAGAAGCTGGTATCCTCTGTCTGCTCCCCTTCCTCCTGGGCGCTCTCCTCCTTCTTTTTGGCAAAGGAGTTCTGCACCACCTTCAGGTATCCCTCTGAGACCAGGATCTTAAAAGAGGAAAACAGTCTTTCCTTTTGAATCACCGACACAATACTCACCTTCTGGTAAACAGCAGGAGGGTAAAAAATACTTAGAAACCTGCGCACCACAGTCTCATAAACCTTCGCCGCAGAGGGATGGAGGCTGCCCAAAGCACCCATTCCCTGTCCTGTGGGGATAATGGCATAGTGGTCTGTGATCTGCTTGTCATTGACATACCTTGTCTTCGCCAGATTCTTATAACTGCCCTCTGCCAGGATCTCCTCCGCAAACGGCTTTCCATGCACATACCCGCGCAGACCGCCGATGTTTTTCTGTATCTCTTTTGCTACCGCGGTGGAGAGCACACGGGCATCTGTTCTGGGGTAAGTGACCAGTTTTTTCTCATACAGCTCCTGGACTATTTTCAAAGTCTCATCCGGGCTGATCTTAAATAAGCGGGAGCATTCATTCTGAAGCTCTGCCAGGTTAAAGAGAAGCGGCGGATTTTTATTTTCCTTTTTCTTCTCAATCTTCTCCACCACAGCTTTAAAAGGAGGATCAGCCGACAAAATGGCCTTCAATTCCTCCGCATGTTTCCGCTCTTTGAATCCATTCTCCTTATAGAGATAAGGCGACCCGAAATACCGGCTGCCCTCCACGGCCCGCCACTCCCCGTCAAAGGGGTGTCCGCCCGCCGAAAAACTGCCCAGCACACGGTAAAAGGGTGTTTTTACAAATTCACGGATCTCCCGTTCCCGGCGCACCACCATGCCCATAACACAGGTCATGACACGGCCCACAGATATGGCCTGGTATTTGCTGCCCAGGTAATTAGATATGGCATTGCCATATTTTAAAGAGAGAAGCCTGGAGAAATTAATGCCCATCAGATAATCTTCCTTGGCCCGCAGATAAGCGGAGGCAGATAAATTATCATAGGCACTTAGATCCTTTGCCTCCCGGATTCCCCTGAGTATCTCTTCTTCTGTCTGGGAGTCTATCCACACCCTCTTCTGATCCTTGTCTTTTACATCTGCCATCATGGCAACCAGGCGGTAGATGTACTCTCCCTCCCGCCCGGAGTCGGTACAGACATATATGGTGGAAACGTCATCCCGGTTAAGAAGTCCGCTCACGATCTGAAACTGTTTGGATACGGACGGTATGACTTCGTATTTAAATTCTTCAGGCAGAAAAGGCAGGGTCTCCAGACTCCACTTTTTATATTTCATGTCATATTTTTCCGGATAGCTCATGGTGACCAGATGACCTACACACCAGGTGACAATGGTGTTCTCTGACTCCAGATACCCGTCATGACGGGAGGTCTGGACTTTGAGAGCCCTGGCAAATTCCTGTGCCACACTGGGCTTTTCTGCGATAAATAAAGATTTATTCATAAAAGCTCCTCTTCCATGCAATCAGACCGGAGGGAGCTCCCCGGTCTGACTTAAAGTTTTATTTTTTTGTGATAAATCCTTTGGCTTTCAGTGTCTCTGCACAAAGGACAGCACCGCCGGCAGCGCCGCGCACGGTGTTGTGAGAAAGGCCGATGAACTTGTAATCATATACACTGTCCTCTCTCAGACGACCTACCGTTACACCCATTCCATTTTCATAATCAACATCCAGGGTAACCTGCGGACGGTTGTCTTCTTCCATATAGCGGATGAACTGTTTGGGAGCGCTTGGCAGGTCTAATTCCTGAGGAGCCCCTTTAAAGTTCACCATCTTTTCGATCAACTGCTCTTTGGTTGGGTTTTTTCTGAATTTTACAAATACGGCTGCTGTGTGTCCGTTCAGCACCGGCACACGCACACACTGGGTGGTGATAACAGGCTCTGCTGCCTTCTCGATCACGCCGTCTTTAATCTCACCCCAGAGACGGAGAGGTTCCTGCTCGCTTTTCTCTTCCTCACCACCGATGAAGGGGATCACATTTCCCTGCATTTCCGGCCAGTCCTTGAAGGTCTTGCCTGCTCCGGAGATTGCCTGATAAGTGGTTGCCACTACTTCGTAGGGCTCAAATTCTCTCCATGCTGTGAGCACCGGTGCGTAGCTCTGAATGGAACAGTTGGGTTTTACGGCAATGAAGCCTTTTGTGGTCCCCAGACGTTTTTTCTGGAATTCAATGACATCAAAGTGCTCCGGATTGATCTCCGGCACTACCATAGGTACGTCCGGTGTCCAGCGGTGTGCGCTGTTGTTGGACACGACCGGTGTCTCTGTCTTTGCGTATGCTTCCTCGATGGCTTTGATCTCCTCTTTGCTCATATCAACAGCAGAGAATACAAAGTCAACGGTGGATGCCACTTTCTCCACCTCAGATACATTCATGACTTCCAGCTTTTTCACAGCTTCCGGCATGGGTGTATCCATTTTCCAGCGGCCGCCTACAGCCTCCTCATATGTCCTGCCTGCGCTTCTTGCACTGGCTGCCACAGTTACCACCTCAAACCAAGGATGATCTTCCAGCAGAGAGATAAATCTCTGTCCTACCATTCCTGTTGCGCCTAAGATACCCACTCTTAATTTCTCACTCATACGGCAATTCTCCTCGTCTATGTATTCTGTGCGGAGGGTTTGTTCTCCCTGTGCGCACATTTGTTTTTCCTAAACAATACTATAACAAATCCAGGAAAAAAGCAAGCATTTTTTAGATTTCTTCCAGATATTTTTTATGCAGTGCAAGAACCTGCTTCATGGCAGCCTCACCAGGAGCACCGATAGTATTTCTTTTCTCCACACAGTTCTTCATGCTGATCGCCTCATAGATATCCTCTTTGAACACCGGACTGATCTCCTGATACTCCGAAAGGCTCATCTCATCCAGGGAGATATTTTTCTCGATACAGGCAAGCACCAGGCGGCCCACAATGCCGTGGGCATCCCGAAACGGCACGCCATGGTTCACCAGGTAGTCTGCGGCGTCAGTGGCATTGGTAAAGCCGTTCTTTGCACTCTTTTCCATATTTTCCCTGCAGAAGGACATGGTAGCGATCATACCGTTAAATAAAGCGATGCAGCCTTTTACGGTATCAATGGCATCAAAGGTAAATTCCTTGTCTTCCTGCATATCTTTATTGTATGCCAGAGGAATGCCTTTCATGGTAGTCAAAATGGACATGAGCGCGCCATAGACACGACCTGTCTTTCCTCTTACCAGCTCGGCAATATCCGGATTTTTTTTCTGGGGCATGATACTGCTGCCTGTGCTGTACCCGTCATCAATCTCCACAAAACGGTATTCATTGGAGTTCCACAGGATGATCTCCTCACAGAAACGGCTCAGGTGCATCATAATGGTGGACAGGCCTGACAAAAGCTCGATCAGGTAGTCCCTGTCAGCTACAGAGTCCATGCTGTTCAAAGTCGGCCCGTCAAACCCCAGAGCCTCTGCTGTAAATTCCCTGTCAAGAGGATAGGTGGTCCCCGCCAGGGCGCCGCTTCCGAGAGGGCAGAGGTTCAGACGTTTTTTCGCGTCCGCCATACGGCTCCTGTCGCGCTTGAACATCTCAAAATACGCGCCGAAGTGATGTGCCAGTGTCACAGGCTGCGCTTTCTGCAGATGGGTGAAACCCGGCATGTAAGTATGTACATTCTCATCCATAACCTTATAAATGGACTCCAGCAGTTCTTTTAAGAGGATGTCGATCTCCCCGATCTCATCCCTCACATACATCTTCATATCAAGGGCCACCTGGTCGTTGCGGCTTCTGCCTGTGTGCAGTTTTTTGCCTACATCACCGCAGCGGCTGATCAGATTCGCCTCCACAAAACTGTGGATATCTTCATACTCAGGGGAAAAGGCAAGTGCTCCGCTTTCTATATCCGCAAGGATCCCTTTCAGGCCTTCCAGGATCGTCCCCTTCTCCTCCTCCGTGATTATGCCCTGCTTTGCAAGCATCGCGGCATGTGCCATACTCCCTGTAATGTCCTGTTTGTAGAGCTTATTGTCAAAACTTAACGACGCATTGAAATTATATACCAACTGGTCCGTCTCCTTGGTGAAACGTCCGCCCCATAACTGAGCCATCTTTATGTACCTCACTTTTTACAAATTGATTTATTTTTTGTTCCGGCTATCCCGGGATCCTGCGCCCCGCTGCAGCCGTAAGCCGCCTATCCGGCTTATGGGTAACAGTTTATCATTATCTTTGGTGCCGTGCAAGAAATTTTTCCATATCACTGCTGCCCCTTTTCCCTAACAGTTCAGACAGGCCTGCGCATTTACTGCGCTGACCGTATGAAAAAGTAGTGCCGGCTTTATCCGGTCCATCGCGAAGCGATTTTCAATGGCTGGATGCATAACCGTTCAGCTTGTCTGAACTGTTACCCTTTTCCGCTTCTCTCTTGTCCCGTTCCCTTTTTGAGAATACACAGCCGCAGAAATCCTGCCGGTACAGGCCATATTCTGTGGAAAGCTCTGTGGAACGCTTATACCCGTTTTTCTTTTTAAAATCTGACGGCAGATGCCGGACATGATATTTCTCTTCCAGCCTTTCTCCTATCTCATTGATCTTTGCCGCATTTTTCAGGGGGCTGATGGACAGGGTTGTGGTGAAATAATCATATCCTCCCTCTGCCGCAAGTCTTGCCGCCTCCTCCATGCGCATTTCATAGCAGGCAAAGCAGCGCCTGCCTCCCTCCGGGATATCTTCCATCCCTTCTGCCATGGCATAAAATTTCTCAGGGCAATACTCCCCCTTTAAAAACTTTGGCTTATGTACAAAAGGCATGGACTCTATGAGCCGCTCAAGCTCCTCCTCCCGCTTCTCATATTCCTTTTCGGGCGAAATATTGGGGTTGTAGAAAAAATCGGTTATCTCAAAATACTGTGACAGATATTCCAGCACATAGCTGCTGCATGGAGCGCAGCAGCTGTGCAGGAACAAAGTGGGAACTCTTTCTTCCTTTTTTATCTGTTCCAGGATTTTTTCCAGTTCTCTCTGGTAGTTTCTTTTCCGGTCCATGTTATGATTCCCTTTTCAGCACTTCATTGCTGTTAGTCTCCCCTTTTTCAAATGCAGCTGCATTGTCCAGGGTAGTCTGGGAAATAGCCGCAAGGGCTTCCTGGGTAAAGAATCCCTGATGGGAGGTGATCATTACATTGGGGAAAGAGAGGAGCCTTGCCGTTGTGGAATGCTCCAGGATTTCATCTGAGCGGTCCTCAAATACGTTCTTTGTCTCCTCCTCGTACACATCCAGGCCTACACCGAAGAATTTGCGGGCACGGATTCCCTCGATCAGATCTTCTGTCTTCACAAGTCCGCCTCTCGAGGTGTTGACCAGTACCACTCCGTCCTTCATTTTTGCGATGGTCTCCCGGTTGATCAGGTGGTAGGTGCTGTCCATCAGCGGGCAGTGCAGGGAGATCAGGTCACTTCTTTTAAGCAGTTCATCCAAAGAGACATATTCTGCAAAATCCAGGTCCGGATTCTGGTATACATCATAGGCAATGACCTTCATACCGAAACCGCGGCAGATTTTCGCCATGGCCGCACCGATTTTTCCGGTTCCCACAATACCTGCTGTCTTCTGGTAAAAGTTAAATCCCATCAGGCCGCTTAAGCTGAAATCATTTTCCCGGACTTTTACATATGCCTTATGGATCCTGCGGTTTGCTGTAAGAGCCAGCGCCATGGCATGTTCCGCCACGGCTTCCGGAGAGTAGCCTGGCACGCGCATAACCCGGATGCCGTACTCTCCCGCTTTCTCCAGATCCACATTGTTAAATCCCGCGCAGCGCATAAGGATCAACTTTACTCCCGCCTCATGGAGCGCTGTCACCGTCTCTGCCCCCACGTCGGAGCTTACAAAAGCACACACGGCGTCAAACCCTTTTGCCAGCGGCGCCGTCTTGGGTGCCAGGTCTGTTTTCAGATAGTCGATCTCTATTCCCGGATAATTTTCCAGTTGTTTATCAAAGGATGCCCTGTCGTAGTTCTTGGTGTCAAAAAATAAAATTCTCATGATTTTGCCTCCTGTTCTTGTCAGATCATGTTTCCGTTACCGGATAGGTTTCCCAATCCGTACTTATTTTATCAATAATCAAAGAAAAACACAAGTGCATCCCATTCCCATATGTCAACCCCCGGCTTTTTATCATATGATACTGTATGTTACGAATTCACAGCCCTGCAATAAATGCGGTGCCGTGGACCGTAACTGCTGATCACCATCCCCAAAAACAGACAGTCTCACACCTGCCTGCCAATAGAAATAAGAAAGGAATGACAACTTATGGATACACCTCTTTTAGAAGTAAAAGATGTCAGTTATGCCTATCATACAAAATCCGGTGAAACACCCGCTCTGTCCCATATATCTTTTTCTGTGGAAAAAGGAGAATTCCTGGCGATCGTAGGTCCCTCCGGCTGCGGAAAATCCACCCTTCTGGATATGCTCTGCGGTCTGCTCACCCCGGAAGAAGGCGAAATCCTTCTGAATAAAAAACCGCTCAGTGAATCGGTGACAAATATCGGTTACATGCTGCAAAAAGACCACCTCTTTGAATGGCGCACCATTTACAGCAATGTCCTGTTAGGGCTGGAAATACAGAAAAAGAACTCCCCAAATTCCAGAGATAAAGTCAATCATCTGCTGGCTGATTACGGCCTGGATAAATTCAAAGACTCCCGCCCGTCCCAGCTTTCCGGAGGTATGCGGCAGCGTGCCGCGCTGATCCGCACACTGGCTTTGGAGCCTGATCTGCTGCTCCTGGATGAACCGTTTTCTGCTCTGGATTATCAGACACGCCTCTCTGTGGGGGATGACATTGGGAAGATCATCAAGCGGGAGGAGAAAACCGCCATTCTGGTGACTCATGATATCTCGGAAGCCATAAGCATGGCAGACCGGGTGATCATCCTTGACAAACGTCCCGCCACCATTAAAAAGATCATCCCCATCGTTCTCACCATCGATAACCGCACGCCTTTTACCTCCCGCAGCGCTCCGGAGTTCAAAAACTATTTTAATGAAATATGGAAGGAGCTAAACCACAATGGCTGAAATGACTACGATGTCCAGAGGACAGAGGAATTATCTGCGGAAATTAAGGCGTGATTCCCAGATCGTGCGGCTTATCCGCATCCTCATATTCCTGGCTTTTCTGGCGCTCTGGGAGGGCAGCGCAAGACTTGGCCTTATTGATTCTTTTATCTTCTCCAGCCCTTCCCAGGTGGTCACGGCCATGTACCACATGATACTGGACGGAACACTTGCCGTACACACGGGCGTCACACTCTGGGAGACCATTGCCAGTTTCGCCCTGGTCACTGTGTTTGGTATTGCCATTGCGGTGCTTCTGTGGTGTTTTCCGAAGCTTTCCTCCATTCTGGAGCCGTATCTGGTGGTTCTGAACAGTCTGCCCAAATCAGCCCTGGCACCGCTTTTGATCGTGTGGCTGGGCAGCAACATTAAGACCATCATCGTTGCCGGCCTGTCTGTAGCGATCTTTGGGGCGATCCTGAATCTGTACACTGGCTTCTGCGGCACGGACCCGGATAAACTGAAACTGATTTCCACACTGAGGGGCACGAAAAAGGATGCCCTTTTTAAAGTGGTCCTTCCATCCTCCGTACCGCTGATCCTCAGCATTATGAAAGTCAATATCGGCCTCTGCCTGATCGGCGTGGTGATCGGAGAGATGATCGGAAGCAAACGGGGACTTGGATATCTGATCATTTATTCCAGTCAGGTATTCAAACTGGATACCATGATCATGAGCATTGTTATTCTATGTATCATCGCTGCTGTTTTATACAGCCTGATCAACGTAGCGGAAAAAAAATACAGGAAACATTTCTGAAAAAACACATGCAAAAAATCCAGGCATACACGGCTCATCAATTGGCCGCTGCCTGGATTTTCTTCATTCTGCCTCCGGTTCCTCTGTGGTGCTTTTCCGACTCCGCTTTCTGTGCTTTACGCATTCGGTCAGCAGATATTCGATCTGGCCGTTGACGGAGCGGAAGTCATCCTCCGCCCACTGGGCCAGGTCATTGTAAAGAGATGCGGAGAGCCGCAGAGGAACCTGTTTTTTTTGCTTTTCCTTCGGTTTGTTTTCCATGAAGGCATCACTCCTGTTACTGTTCACAGTCACTGCCCTGCCTAATACAGGGAACCGCTGTTGACAATGGGCTGGGCATCTTTATTGCCGCAGAGGACAACCAGCAGGTTGCTGACCATAGCTGCCTTGCGCTCTTCATCCAGATCCACGATATCTTTGTCGTTCAATTTCTGAAGGGCCATCTCCACCATGCTGACAGCACCTTCCACAATCTTCTGCCGTGCATCAATGATGGCTGCTGCCTGCTGTCTCTGCAGCATGGCTGATGCGATTTCCGGAGCGTATGCCAGATGTGTGATGCGCATTTCCAAGATCTCTATCCCCGCATCTATCACTTTCTGCTGCAGCTCCTCCTGCATGATACTCGCTACTTCCTGGCTGCTGCCGCGAAGAGAGCGCTCATCTCCGCCTTCACTGGTGTCATATGGATACCTTCTGGCTGCGTTCCTTGTGATGGCATCACACTGGATAGACAGATAGTCTTTGTAATTTTCCACATTAAATACAGCCTTTGTAGCATTTTCCACTTTCCAAATGACAACCGTGCCAATCTCAATGGGATTTCCCAGTTCATCATTGACCTTTTGTTTTTTATTGTCCAGCGTCATGGTCTTCAGAGAGACTTTCTTGTTGGCTTTCGCCTCTGTATTCTTCTGTTCCGCTTCAATCCCCATCCCTTTGAGAACTGTGGAACTGGCGCTGCCCATTGCTCTTACGGTGGGGTTGATACCTGTCACAAAAGGATTCACCCAGTAAAATCCATTCTGGTTCAAGGTTCCGTAATATTTACCGAACAGTGCCAGAACCAGCGCCTCATTGGGATTGATGACCTTCAGGCCCGCAAAACCCACACAGGCCGCACAGAAGATCAGGATTGCCGCTGTTATCCCGATACCGGTAAGCGTGCCGCTGACATCAGAAAGAACCGCTCCTGAAAAGATCATCAGTGCAACACTTCCCACAAGCGCCAGGATCAAAAGAAACAACATACCCATACCTGACATGGGGTGCAGGACTTTTTCCTCCACATTCTTATCCCTTGGACTGATTCCGTCTTTTTCTTCCATGATCATTTCCTCCTCTTGAAAAGACTGCTTGCTGCAGTTATTAATTTGATATCTTTTTGATATCATCATAATACTATATTATTCCTGTCTTGTCAATGAAAACCTCTCTCTGTGTAAAAAATAAGACCATCTGCCCCGTTTCCGGTTTTCGATGGTCTTGTTTCTTTTATACCTCTTCCAGTATATCAATCGTATTCAGTTTGTCACTGGCTTCCTCTTCCTTATGTCCCACCGTTCCGGCAACCATATAATAGCCGAACTTGGAATCATAGAAAAATTCTTTTACCAATGAAAATCCCTCAATCTTCCCTGTGCTCTCCACATGCATCAGGGGGCCTGTACAGGAAATGACGTCATCTCCGATCTTCACATGCTCCTCGTCATAATAGGTGATAGGCAAATCCCGATCTATAAGCTCTTTCATCTTCTTCTCAATCTCCACCAGGTCAAAATTCTCCGGTTTTTCCGAGTAATCCAGCATAAACCCGTGGCGGATATCAGCCCGGACATAGCTTGGCCGCTCAATATCTCTCACTACATAGCCGAATAGATCCTCCGCACTGTGTGCCATTTTCCTGTAGATCAGGGATTTGAACACAATATCCGCAATATTCTGCGGCAGCGGGCCGAACAGGGACGGCCGCGTCACAATGACCTCCTCGCCGATCCCGATCATCAGATCCGCATTCCTTTTCAGGATCGGATACAGGATCTCAAAATGCTCCACGATCACTCTCTTGTGCTGAGAAGTCACCCTTATGATCGCCTCAGCGATGGTCTCCAGCTTCACATATTTTCTTGCTGCCCTGGCATCCACATGGAAGGTCCGGGGGGTATAGAAT
>ENA-UAPG01000234-UAPG01000234.1-human-gut-metagenome-genome-assembly--contig:-NODE-234-length-17567-cov-9.555105_pt1 | contig 17567 bp, 12 predicted proteins | sample MGYA00243478_ERZ654573 | MGnify/ENA primary metagenome ERZ654573 (study PRJEB26926, sample SAMN06164711) | human gut metagenome | biome: ENVO:00009003; feature: ENVO:2100002; material: ENVO:00002003... | reverse complement strand
AGAGACTGCATGTGCCGCCAGCTTCAGATATTTTGAAAGAATATCCATATCCTGTTCCTCCAGGATCGCTTTTCTGAGTTCATCGGGTACTGGGCCTAAATCCTCCAGCAGAAGCAGGACAGATTCTGCCTTTCCTTTTGTTTTCCCCATGGCCAGTCCTTTTGCTTCTCCCCCGGCACGTTCATCTCTCAATAACTCTTCCAGCAGCATGAACTTCTCCTCCATTTCCCGGCTTCCCTTAATCTTTGCTATAGACTCCTGGATTTTTCTGATAAAATCATCCTGATAGTCCCGGGTACTGTCTGTTAAGTCGGCTTTGACAAATTTCAGGAATTTTATAAGATTTTCCGGCACTTCCGCTTCATTTTCCCCACAGGTGCTCAAAAAAATGGTAGTGCTCCCGTCAGCCATAGACAGCCCGGTTTCCCTGCAGACATTTTGGAAGATATAACGGTATCTTTTCTTATCAAACGGGTCAAAATCACAAATAAAAATCACATAGGAAGCGGGGAGTAATGTGTAGTCTTCTCCCGTCAGCAACAGCTCCATATCCATCTGACTGTGATAATATCTGGCTCTTTTGCCCAAATGGGACTTTTTTGCCACTTGCATCTCCACATTGTAATGTGTGCTTTTTTCATCTCTGGCAATAATATCAAGCCGTATACCGCGGTATTCCGGGTGGTAGATCATGCTTTTCTCTTTGCTGATCTCTACTTTCTCAATCGGAATACCCACCGCCATTTCCAAAAAATTCCGGCAGATTTCCTCATTTACCATAACTGCACCAAACATAAAATTATCTTTAAACATCAGTTGTGCCAGTTTTCTGTTTTGGTTCATAAACAACCTCCGCATGAGCAGAGGAATTCTGGTTTGATTATATCACATAGTATTTAAAATTTCCATAATAAAATTTGCGTTTGCAAATTAATTTACCACATTTTTTCATTCAATCTGTAACGAAATACAAAGTGGATTTTTTTGAATCCCTGCATAAAGCAAAGCCGTCTTTTACTTTTTATTTTTGCTTATTATCTTTCCTGAATAGTAACTTTGATTATATCACCCGGCTGTTTCCCGATCTTCTGCCTGATCTCTTTTCTTATGCCGATAATATGCCCCGGTGTTTTCATCCGCACCAGGCTTCCGTCATACGGTTCGCTGTCAAATGTGGCATGTACCTTCACTCTCCCTTTGCCAAACTCCTCCCTCACATCAAAAGGAAATTCAATATATGCCCCATCTATATCGGGAACCTTTTTTATAACAGCCTCAAATTCATATGTCTTTGTGTTCATCTTTTTTTCCTCACTGTTCTTTTTGTTCAAATAAAGCCCCGTCTGTGATTTCGATCCCCATATCTTTCCGGATCAGAGAGACATCCGCCGATTTTTCTTTTCTAAATTTCAAGGTGTTCTTATCCACCACGTCAAAGACATACTGACAGCCTTTCTCTTTATCTGATGCCACCAATTCACCGTCCGCGATTTCGTAGGTACCCGTAGGAATATAAGAGTTGAGGATATCATAACTAAAAACAAAATTTTCCTTATCCAGAAGTGTCAGGCATGGAAGGCTCTGCTCTGTTTTCCCCAGTTCATCGGCATTCATGTAATACGTTTTTGCCGATGAAGTCTCCACGCGGTCAAGCGCCGGATTTGTGTCATCCAGAAGACAGATTTTATTTACGCTTTTTATCTGAGCAGGGTAGGTTTCCTGTACTTCCCCGGAAAAAGTAACCGATATATTTTGTCCCGGCACAAAGTCAGACAATGAGATATCAGTAAAATGCCACTCCAATTTTGTGTTGGAGGTAATGTACAGATAAAACTCACTTCTGAAATTCACGTCATTTTCCTTCAAGCCGGATACCCGCATAGAATTTCCGTTAATCTCTTTGATCTGAGCATAAAAAGTAATGGAATCGCCTTCATCTGAAATTCCTTCCACGGTCTTGTTCTGTCCTACCGTATATCCTGCCCAAAAGATAAGCAAAGCAAACAAAAGTATAATACCGCATTTAATAAGATTCTTCATGGATAATCTCCCGTTTGATCAAATGACAAAATGCCAGGAAAGGTGACCGCTTGTGATTTCCGCATCACAATTATACCCTTGATAACAGCCGGATCCTTTCTTTTATGGGACCCGGCTGTCACTGTGTACAAGCAATATTTACAAAAACTCATTCATCCTAACGGTTCTTTACTAACAATCCCCGATGAATGTATCCGTATTCCATCTGTTCTTTTTCCGGCAGCGGACATGTATCGGCCATATTATACTTTGCATATATTCTTTTTTCTATATTGGAAAAAAGGATTGGCACCCCTATGCAGGAGTAAAAGTGGGCCGTGCTTTGTATCTGAAAATGAATGTGTGGTTCCGTGGTATTACCGGAATTGCCGCATTTGGCGATCACATCACCTCTTTTTACGGTCTGCCCTTTCTGCACCAAGACACTCTCCGGCATAAGATGGCAAATGGCACTGTACTCGTGCGGAGCATGTTTGATAATAACCCGGTTACCGCCAATATCTGGCGTATCCGGATCAGGCTGCCCGTCACCCATGATACGGCAGTCAGGAAAGTGATTTTTAACGGAAACAACAACGCCTTCCGCAGGGGCAAGGACGTTTTTGCCGTAGCAATAATAGCTGTGCAAATCCTCTTTATCTCCACAGTAGCTTTTGCCTTCTTCATCCATAATATTAAAATCATAGGCAAAACGCTGTGGCAGAATTTCCCACGAATGAGACGTATCTTTTGTAACACCACCATTTGCTGTATACCATTCATCCTCAAACGGCAATGCATACGCTGCTTCCGGTATATAGTCCCCAATACTATTAATATCTTTGTCTCTGTATTTTACTGTAGCATAAAGCAGACCGGCCACTTGTAATACAGCCTGTCCCAGAAATTGTAGCTTCATATGATATTCCTCCTACGTGCGGATTCCCTAATGCAGTTGGTGTTTTCTTAAATATCTTAAAAACACACCCTGGTCCCGCACCGTAAATACTTGCCAAAAGTTATTAATACCATATCAGCAATTCCTTTCCTACGCCTGTTTTGATCTAATCCATTATATCATAGCTAAATAAAAAAAGCAGTATTGAATAATTATATGTATCTATTCAAGTAACAATTCAGCCGTCCACTGTCCCGCGAGGTGTTGCCTTGCAATTGCAGGGCAATCACGAGACAGCCACGCGCCAGACTGCGATTTATGCAGTCTGTACCCTAAAGGGCAGAACTGTGCATGCTTTTGTTGCTGTGAAGCCTGAAGGCTGAATAATAACCTATTCAATACCGCTTTACGACGGTTTGCTCCCATTTAAAACTATGATCTTGACGATCTACAAACCGGCAGGCTGGTTCAGCTTTTCTGTAAAATCAACCATCGCCTTGGCTATTTCAATCTGCTGCGGGCATACCGCCTCACAGCTCTGGCATCCGATACATGCATGAGGGCGTTTATCCTCCGGCATAGCTTCCACTGCCATGTGCGTGATCAGCCCATTGGCAAAACGCACCTCATTATAAAGTGCCAATAGTGTGGGAATATCCAGTTTCTGAGGGCAATGTGTTGTACAATAACGACAGGCCGTGCATGGCAGGATATCCAGCATACTGTCCGTCACTTCCATCAGCGTCTCCATCTCCTCATCCGTCACCGGTTTATCCTCCGCAAAAGTGGCGATATTTTCCTTCATCTGCTCCATGCTTGACATGCCGGACAATACCATAGTCACTTCCGGAACAGACTGCAGGAAACGGAATCCCCAGGCCGGAATCTTTTCATCCGGGCGCAGAGCCTTTAATTTCTCTTCGTTCTTGGGCGAAAGACTTGCCAGCCTTCCTCCCCTGAGAGGCTCCATGACCCATACGGGAATGTTATATTCCCGGAGCAGCTCCACCTTAGCCTTAGCATCCTGGAGCTTCCAGTCCAGATAATTCAGCTGAATCTGACAGAATTCCATCCTGTCTCCATAAGCTTCCAGAAAACGTTTCATCGTATCGTAACGCCCGTGTGCAGAAAATCCCAGATGCCTGATCCTTCCGTTCTCCTTCTGTTTCATCAGATAATCCATAATACCGTATTTCCGGTCCATATACGGCTCGATATTCTTTTCATAAACATTATGGAACAAATAAAAATCAAAATAATCCACATTACATTTTTTAAGCTGTTCTTCAAAAATAGCTTCCACTTTATCCATGTTCGCCAAATCGTATCCCGGAAACTTGGTAGCCAGATAAAAGCTGTCTCTGGGATACTCCCCCAGAACCTTTCCCATCACAACTTCCGAATTTCCATCATGATAGCCATACGCCGTGTCAAAATAGTTGACACCATGTGCTATGGCATAAGCCACCATATCCGCCGTCTTTTTCTCATCTATGGGTGCATCCGGATTCCCGTCCGCAGTCGGCAGCCGCATAGCGCCAAACCCCAGCGCTGAAAGCTTCAGATCTTTATAATTTTTATATACCATATTCCTATCCTCCTGTGATAAATTTTTCCTTTCACGAACCCATTTTTTAATTTCCGCAGGCACAGTGCGCATCTTGCCCGCTGCGGGTTCAATAAGATTGTATTCCTTGAAGTTAACTCCAAGTCAATACCCTTTTTCAAAAAAACACAGCCCAAAAGCCCTCCCGGACTCCTGTGCTGTGTCGTCACGATCACATAGTTTCTTTCATATATAGATCCATGGCCTCCGCCACCTTCTTGGAATGGGCAACCGCCTCCACAACGGTCCTGGCGCCATTCACCACATCCCCGCTGGCAAAAATCTCCGGCCGCGAGGTATGGCCCGAATCGTCTGCCACAAGCAGCCCGCACGCATCTGCATCCAGACCCCGGGTTGTTCTGACAAGCTGGTTTCGGGGTCCCTGACTGATGGACACGATCACACTGTCCGCCGGATAAAGTTTTTCCGTGCCTTCCGTCTCCCCGGCATCCGCAAAAATCACCCCTTCATCTGTTATTTCCACCGGTATCTTGCCGTAAACAAATTCCACGCCTTCCAGCACAGCATAATCAAATTCACTTTTACTGGCAGCAACCGAAGCATCCCTGGAAAAACACTGCAGATACCGCACGCCTTTCCGCATTGCGGTCCTGGCAACATCCATAGCCGCATTCCCGGCTCCTATGACGATCACTCTCTCCCCCAAATGAAAACTGTCCGGATTATTCAGATAGTGGATCCCGTAATGCACATGTCCCAGTGTTTCCCCTTTTATATGAAGTGTATTCGGTCTCCACACACCTGTGCCGATAAAGATGGACTTATACCCATCCCGAAGCAGATCCTCAATGGAAATTGCCCCGCCAACCGCAGTGTTGGGCCGAACCTTAATATCTTTCAGCCGCAGATGACGGTATTCAAAATCATCCAGGATACTCTTGGGCAGACGAAACTCCGGAATGCCGTATCTTAAAACACCGCCGATCTTATCCTTGCTCTCAAAGATGGTCACCTGATATCCCTTTCGGGCCAGCAGCACCGCTATGGTAAGACCTGCCGGACCGGAACCTATGATCGCCGCACGCATCCCATTAGGAGATGCCGGACCTTTCACCATCTTGGAGCTGTAGGTGCTGGAAATATAGTTCTCAATAGCAGAAAAATGTACGGGCGCACCTTTTTTTCCAAGAACACAATGTCCCTCGCACTGCTTTTCATGGTCGCAGATCAGACTGCAGACTGTGGTCAGGGGATTATTTTCAAAAAGCTTCCATCCGGCCTCATCCAGATGGCCTTCCAGCATCAGCCGTATCACCGACGGAATCGGGGTATGGATGGGACACCCCTTTTGACACTGGGGATTTTTACAGTTCAGACACCGGTTCGCTTCGTCCAATACATGTGCAGCCATCCTTTTCGCCCCCTCTTATCTATCTTCTCTCTTGGTACGGAGATATTCTACATTTGCCTCAACTTTCTTTTTGGAAAGCGGGTACACAAAGATCAGCATAAGTGCCACACAGATAAAAAGGATCCCGGGAACGATGGTCGCCAATTTGTAAAGTCCGCTTAAAACCTCCGCACTCTGGGTCTTGGCGGTTGAAACATAACCGATCATTCCCAGTGCATAGCCTCCCAGCCCTCCGGCAAGAGCCTGACCTACTTTTCTGGCAAAAGAATAGACTGCGTATACGGTACCGTCCTCCCTCTTGCCGGTCCTCACTTCCACATCGTCAATGACATCAATGATATTGGCCCAGATGATCAGGTTGAAATAGCTCACTCCCAAAAATCCCACTGCTGCCACGATCACAAAGACCCATGCGCTTTTTACATTCATAAAACCTAATACCAGGAAAACAACTCCTGTAAAAATAGTTGCCACAGCCGCGGATTCTCTTTTTCCAAACTTCTTGACCGTGATGCCTGTAATGGTGGCCATGAGCAGAGAACACAGCATGGTGATCATGTTATATGAGGACAGCGCCTTTACATTTCCAAAATAATCGGCATACAGATAGGTATTGACACTGGACATCATAAGAGAACTCAGCAGCAGGAAAATGGCAGCACCCACGATACCCAACAGTGCACGGTTGGAAAAAATAGCCCCGAAGGTCTTAGCCAGTGAAATCTTCTCCGCATTTGGGTCCGGCTCAATCTTGATACGCTCTGTGGTGCATTTATAACAGATAAAATAGCAGATAATGGCACAGACAGAGAAAATGCCTGCCACAACCGGGAAGATTTTTCCGTCATTGCGGATAACCTGTACACCGCTTGCATCTGTAACATAGATGATCATAGGGCCTCCCACACCGATGACAAGCTGTGCCAATGTGGCGCCGATGCTTCGGAATGTGGAGAGGGCCGTACGCTCTTCCGGTACATCCGTGACCGCTGATGCCATGGAGCCGTAGGGAATGTTGATTCCCGTATAGCAGATACTGCCCCAGAGAATGTAAGTGACATACATATAAACCATTTTTACAGCCATGGATGCATCTGCCAAAGCGGACTGATACATGAGAAAGCTGGCAATTGCCACCGGCCCGGCCATAATGCGGATCCAGCGCTTGAATTTTCCGTCTTTCCCCGGTTTGCAGGTATCCACAATACGGCCCATAGTCACATCCGTAAAAGCATCCACAATTCTTGCCACCAGAAACAGAGTTCCCACAGCCCCGGCGCTGATCCCCAGGACCTTCATATAAAACACCATCAAAAAGGTGCTGGAAAACATAAACGTGAAATCGTTGCCGAAATCACCGAACATATATCCGATCTTATCCTTTAACCCAAACGGTTTTACTGTGTTTTGATTCATTTTTCTCACCCCTTAGAATCTGGTTTCCCATCTTCCGCAAAATACGTTTTCATTGTATCTTCCCTTGAATTCACTTTTACCCATCATCTTTTCCAAAGCAGCGGCAAAGCTCTCATGATGATCCATATAAGAATTTATGTAACATCTGGCCATAGGAACATCAATCAGATTATTGGTATTGCTCAAAGATACCACAACAGTGGGCAGTTCTGACATATACCATGGCTGTTTTACAGGCTCATCCCATTTTATCCGCATGGTATTGTACTGGGCAAATCCCTGTATATTGAGGATCAGCAGAACACAGTCATATTGTTTTTTGAACTCTTCTATTTTTCCCTTTTTTGCGGAAACCTCTGCGTCCACTTCAAATCCGGCTTCTTCAAGCTGGGACACAATATCCGAGATTATGTTTTTGTCATTAGATTCAAATTTCATGCCGGCGATCACAGTGGCTTCAGAGCCAATATACACAAGCTTGATCCTCTTATATTTCTCCGGTGTCATGGGGAGATAATGCAGGCGGTCTTTTACAAGGGTCACATACTTATCGGCAAATTCCCTGGATGCTCTGTGGTGTTTCTCACACCCAACCACAGCCAGGTTTTCTTTGGGTGCCACCAGTTTTCCTTCTTTCTGAAGCCTGTGAAGATTCAGGGCTGCTTTTACTCCAAGAATCCTGTGAAGGGCATCCTGCAGTCTTTCCTCTGTGATGGTGCCGTTTCGATAGCCTTCCATCATATAACCGAAATCTTCCTCCCTGTCATTGAAGAACAGGTACATGTCACATCCTGCGGCAATCGCCTGGGGAACCTGCCGGCTTCTGGGAATCGTGGCCCCGAACATACCGATCATATGGGATGCATCTGTGACAACCAGGCCGTTGAAGCCGAGCTGGCCCTTCAGCAGGTCTGTGATCAGTTCCGGTGCCAAGGTTGCAGGACGGATTTCTTCATCTCTGATACCGGGGCGCAGTTTTCTGGAATATGCAGGGAGTGCAATGTGGCCTGCCATAATGGTCATGACACCCTCGTCAATCAGCTCCTTATAAACTTTTCCGTATGTCCGGTCCCATTTATCACAGTCAAATTCATTGATGCCCATAAGCAGATGCTGGTCATTTTCTTCTGTGCCGTCCCCCGGAAAATGCTTCATACAGGTAGCAATATTCTGTGTCTTCATGCCTTTAAAAAAGGATTTGGCATAACGGATGACATCGTCCGGGCTGTCGTTAAAGGCACGGAGCTGTACAATGGTATTTCTCCAGTTATAGAGCAGATCAACCACCGGTGCAAAATTCCAGTTGCAGCCAACCGCAGCCGCTTCCCTGGCTGAGATCTCTGCCATTTTAAATACTTCCTCCGGTGCATCTATGGCTGCCATGGCAGCACCGTTGGCAATAGGCGTTCCGCCCTGGCAGCCGCCGTTTCCCCCTGCCTCACAGTTGGAAGCGATCAGCAACGGGATCTTTGTGGTGTTCTGGAGACAGTCTGCCATTTCCCACAATTCTTCTTTGGGTGCATTGTGATAGCGGATGGCTCCCGGATGATAGGCATCCAGTACCTTCTTGATATTTTCCGGCTTTCTCTCCTCTGCGTCTGCCACCATATTGACAAAAAGCTGTCCTATTTTTTCCTCTGTAGTCATACCGGAAATGGTGTCTTCCACCCACTGTATCTGTTCATCATTCAGATAATAAGGTTTTTCTCTTAAATTTACCATGTTATTCCCTCCAAATTTTATTTCATAAGATTTTCAACAAATGTTTGTATCAGTTCTTCCTGGAAAGCACCGCCGAAGGTGCCCTCTTTCATTCTCTCCACAGCATTTAGGATACCTGCCCAGCTTCCGCTCTCCCTGGATACCAGGATGGGATAATAGAATACGCCGTTTCCTTTTGCCGCGTCCATATCGCCCGGCGCATCCCCTGTCATCAGAACCTTCTCTTTTTTATATCCGCAAGTGAGCAGTTTTTCTATGCAGCTCTTCTTGGAGCCTGCGTTCTGTGCCAGTAGCACATCCACATGTTCCATAAGGCCGAACCGGGTCCACTCTTCCTTTACCGCCTCATAGTTTGCGGAGGAGACAATGGCAATATCACACGTTTTATGAAGTATCTCCATACTTTCTTTTACATGTGCAAAGGGGTTGATATCCTCTTGGGGAATCTGTTTTATGGCCTCATTCACCGCCTCTGACCAGTTCAGAGCCTTTTTCAGGATTGAACTGCCTGTTGAAGCTATGGCTTTTTGTAAGGCGGCATTTGACAGCTCATCCGTTTCCTCCGCCCACTGTACCAGGGTGTCCACATCCTCAATCTGCGTATATCTGCTGTCAATTTCTTTCAGGGCTTTTGCAAGACCTTTAAAACGGTTGATCCCCCTTGTCATAGAATACAGGTTTATCTCATTCCAGCGTTTCAGAATCTCCTTTTCATATGTCTGAAGATTCCATTCTTTTACCATGCACGGGCCAAAACAGCGGATATGTTTGATATCCATGCTGTCAATGGCACAGCCGTCTGAATCTATGCATATGAGATGATCCTGTTTCTTTGTAAAATCTGTAAAAGGATGGTTCATGTTCTCATGTCCTTTCGTTCTCTCTTTTGATATATTTAAGATACAATGTTTACCGGTTTTTAAAAATAATAATATCCATTGAATTTAGCACAATTTTATGGTATTTTATTTTGCAGATGAATATTATATTATTTTTCCGTAAAATCATACTAAAATATGTATCACACGGTAACGCTCGCGCAGATACCCACAAACACTGCGCTGGCCGTAAGGAAATCCCATTGGGTATTGTGAGGTAAAACAGATGGAACATAAACAATTGGAACTTTTTCAGCAGGCCGTCACAGCCTGCAATGTGGGATGTCATATTATTTTCAAGGACAGCTCCAATCTCTCCCAGACGGACAAAGGGCTTCGCCTCCGTCTGTATGAGGATTATAACTACCAGCCCCTTCAGGTTTTTCTGGAACAGTATGTGACAGCCGGGAGTATTGTCCGCTATGAGGACTCCTTTGGAATGTACTATACTCTGCTGCATATTCCCGCTGCATATCTCTATGACTATGAATCTTCCCATTTTGTCATCGGACCTTACCTGGAAAACCAGTTGGAGACTGCGCAGATCCGGAAGATCATGGAACAGCGCAGGATACCGGACAACCTTTTTTCAGATATCCGCCTGGTCTATTCCTCCACACCGGTTCTGCATAATATGGAGAGCTTTGAGGCACTGATCGTGAATCTTGCCCGGGGATTATTTCATGTAGAATATAAAGTCTCTCATCTGCCTGACAAAAATGAGATATTTATGGAACATTCTCCTCTGATCTTAAAGCTGCGCAAAGAACCGCAGATTTCCATCAGCACCATTGAGGAGCGGTATGAAGTGGAAAATAAAATGCTGGAGGCAGTTTCCAAGGGGGATGACCGGCGCGCCCATGAATTTTACCAGAAATTCCAGACTTATCAGTTAAGGCCAAGAACAGATAATGCCCTGCAGAACAAACGGCACGGCGTCATAATCCTGAACACTCTGTTTCGCAAGACTGTGGAGTCCGGAGGTGTACATCCTTTATATATTGATGATCTGTCAGGGAAATTTGCTATTCTGATCAATGAAGCGCGCACCGAACGGGAACTGGAGCATCTGTCCACAGATATGCTCCACAAATACTGCCTGCTGGTCAGAAACCATTCCATGACCGGATATTCCCAGGTGATAAAAGAAGTGATCTCTTATATTGATTTTCATTATGCGGAGGATCTCAATCTGACTTTCTTTGCCGAAATGTTCAGCCTGAGCAAAAATTACCTGTCCGGGCTGTTTAAAAAAGAGAGCGGCATGACTCTGACGGATTATATCCATCAGGTGCGCATCCGGCGGGCTATCACAATGATCAACTCCTCCTCCCTTCCTATCACCACGGTGGCCGCTTCCTGCGGATATAATGATATGAATTATTTTATCAGGCTTTTTAAACGGACCTATGGAATGTCTCCGAAACAGTATCAGAAATCGATTCTGCATCCTGAGTAAATATAACATTTATAGAAATATTGTAACTGTTCAGTACCCTCACAGTTACAGGCAAAAATCCATGCAGAATCGCCTTTGGCGATGGAATTTCTGCTTGGCTGCGGAATGTTTTCTTACGGTCAGCGCAATGAATGCGCAGACCTACTGAATAGTTACGAAATATTGCCTAAAATTGTTTGCATAAATTGGTAATTTTCTCCCTTTTGTGTTAGAATATATGCATCAGAGTTAGAAAATACTAAAGACAAAGGGTCTTCGTCAGGAAGGAATGAGAGTATACTGGTGAAAAAACAGATAAAACTGAAAAAGCAAACAAAACCGCTGCTGTCTGATGAGCAGGAGGAGAAAAAAGACCGCAGGATTCCAACCACCCGGTATAATCCGGATTACAAAACCGGGCTGACAAGTCAGCAGGTACAGGAACACAGGCTTCACGGCTGGACCAACAAAGCTGTGGACCCGCCGTCCAAGACAACGAAAGAGATTATACATGACAATGTCTTCACATACTTTAACTTGATCTTCGTAGTGCTGGCAGTCCTGCTGTGTATCGTAGGTTCTTTCAGGGACCTGACTTTTCTCCCGGTCATCATTGCCAACACATTGATCGGTATCATACAGGAGATACGGGCCAAGCAGGTTCTGGATAATCTGACCATGCTCAACGCCCCCAATGCCTCTGTCGTGCGAAACGGCAAAACCTCGGTGGTAAATGCAGAGGAGCTGGTACTGGACGATATGGTCATCTTTAAAGCCGGCAACCAGGTCTGTGCTGACGCTTTGGTAAGCGCCGGGGAAGTCCAGGTCAACGAATCCCTGCTCACCGGAGAAGCGGATGAGATCACCAAGAGAAAAGGCGACCAGCTTATGTCCGGCAGCTTCATTGTGTCGGGGCAGTGTCACGCAAAGCTTGATAAAGTCGGGGAGGACTCCTACATCTCCCGTCTGACGCTGGAGGCCAAGGAAATGCAGAGCGGGGAGCAGTCCGAGATGATACGTTCCCTGGACAAACTGGTAAAATTCGTGGGTATTGCCATTATCCCTATCGGCCTTGTACTTTTTATACAGGCATTTTTCTTTCAGCATGAGGCTTTCCGCTCCAGTGTGACCTCCATGGTGGCTGCTGTCATCGGTATGATCCCTGAGGGCTTATACCTTCTTGCAAGTGTTGCCCTGGCAGTCAGCTCTATCCGGCTGGCACAGAAAAAAGTCCTGCTGCACGATATGAAATGTATTGAAACCCTGGCAAGAGTAGATGTGCTCTGTGTAGATAAGACCGGAACCATCACAGAAAATTCCATGGAAGTCCGGGAGGTCATAGAGACAGAAGAATACGATTCCAATGAGATGGAGCCTCTGTCTGTGATGATCAGTGATTTTGCGGCAGCCATGAGCAGCGATAACATCACTATGGCAGCTATCAAAAAGCATTTTAAAACTGCCACGAAAAAGAAGCCTATCAGTAAAACAGGATTCTCCTCTGCAACCAAATACAGCAGCGTCACCTTTAAAGATACTGCCTATGTACTGGGCGCTCCGGAATTTGTCCTGAAGGAAGACTATGATGACTACAAAGAGGAAATTTTAGAATATGCTTCCAAAGGCTCACGTGTCCTGGTATTCGGAACTTATGATGAGGAGATTGACGGCAAGGCACTTGCCGCCCCCATTATACCTTTATGCTATATTCTCCTCGCAAACCCTATCCGCAAGCAGGCAAAAGAAACTTTTACTTACTTCGCCGAACAGGGTGTGGAGGTGAAGGTGATATCCGGGGACAATCCTGCCACCGTTTCTGAGGTTGCCAAACAGGCCGGCATAGCCGGAGCAGAGAATTACGTGGATGCCTCAGAATTGGAGACTGACGCAGAAATACAGGAAGCGGTTCTAAACAACGCTGTCTTCGGACGTGTCACACCAAACCAGAAACGGCAGTTTGTACAGATATTAAAAGCTGCGGGGAAAACCGTTGCCATGACAGGAGACGGTGTCAACGACGTGCTGGCACTGAAAGATGCGGACTGCAGCATTGCCATGGCCTCAGGCAGTGATGCCGCGGCTCAGGCCTCCCAGCTTGTACTGCTGGAATCGGACTTTTCCTGTATGCCCCAGGTGGTATTGGAAGGAAGACGGGTGGTAAACAACATCCAGCGCTCTGCCAGTTTGTTCCTGGTCAAAAATATTTTTTCCTTCCTGCTCTCCCTGTTCTCTGTTGTGTTTATGCTGACGTATCCGCTGGAACCCTCACAGGTATCCCTGATCAGTATGTTTACTATTGGCATCCCTGCATTTTTCCTGGCACTTGAGCCAAACAAAAATATTATCAAAGGGCATTTTCTCACCAATGTTTGTCTGAAAGCCATGCCTGCGGCACTGACGGATGTAATCGCCGTAGGGGCGCTGGTGGTGTTTGGAAGGACCTTTGGTGTAAGCTCCACGGATATCTCAACCGCGGCTACCATGCTGCTGGCGATTGTGGGATTTATGATTCTTTACAAAATCAGTGCGCCTATGAACAAGATCCGTGTGGGGATTTTACTTGGAAGCATTGCCGGACTTATATTCTGCAGCTTGTTCTTGAACAATCTGTTTGCATTGACCGGCATGTCCACGAAATGCATCATGCTCTTTGTGGTTTTCGCCATTGCCACAGAGCCTGTGCTCAGATATCTTACACTGGCGATTGAAAAATGCCGCATCTTGTATCTGCGCCTGAAACAGCATAGTGCGGACGAATTATTATAAAACCCAAGTAACTGTTCAGTCCCCTCACAGTTACAGGCAGAAAAAGTTACGGCCAGATACCGGATTCGTATCTGACCGTAACTTTTTTCTATCTTTATTTTTCCTCATGGAAAACCCTTTCCAGAACCTCTGTGGCTTTCTTTACAGGGATGATCTCCAGTTTTTCCTTTACCTCCTCTGCCACTTCCTCCAGATCCTCCACGTTTTCATAAGGGATGAATACTTTTTTCACGCCGGCTCTCTGCGCTGCCATGAGTTTTTCCGGAAGACCTCCAATGGGCATGACGCCGCCCCGAAGGGAAACTTCCCCTGTCATGGCATATTCAGGAGCAACTGCTTTTCCCGTTACAAGGGAGGACAGCGCTGTGACCAGGGTAATACCCGCAGAGGGACCGTCCTTTGGAACTGCTCCGGACGGAACATGGATATGAAGGTCTTTTTCATCAAGCTGCTTGGCCTCTTCCGGGTACATGGCTTTTACCAGCGTCAGGGCAATCTCAGCGGATTCTTTCATCACATCCCCCAACTGTCCGGTGATCCGCACTTTACCGCTGCCTCTCGTGAGCGTGGTCTCCACGAACAGGATCTCTCCTCCGGCTCTGGTCCAGGCTAATCCTGTCACCACACCCGGTGCAGCCTCCTTGAGTATGCCCTCGTGATGCATGGCGTTTCTTCCTAAAAACTCAGGGACACGCTTTTCACTGACCGTGATACTCTTCTGCTCTCCTTTTACCAGCTTCACTGCCGCAAAACGGCATAAGATATCCATCTGTTTTTTCAGACCGCGGACTCCCGCTTCAGCCGTATAATCGCTGATGATCTTCCCGATCGCTTCATCTGTCACTTTCAGATTCTGAGCCTTGATCCCCATGCTCTTCATTGCCTTGGGAAGCAGATGTTTTCTGGCGATATGGGACTTTTCTATGGGTGTATAACCCGGAAACTGAATCACTTCCATACGGTTCAGAAGTGGTTCCGGTATGGTATCCGTGCTGTTGGCCGTACAGACAAAAAATACATTGGAGAGGTCATAGGGCACATTCATATAGTGATCTGTAAAGCTGTTGTTCTGTTCCGGATCCAGTACCTCCAAAAGGGCACTTGCAGGGTCTCCGCCATAATCCTTTGTGAGCTTATCCACCTCATCCAGCACCATGACAGGGTTTTGGACACCGCTTCGTTTCATACCCTCCATGATCCTGCCCGGCATGGCACCTACATACGTCCTCCTGTGGCCTCGGATCTCAGCCTCGTCACGGATGCCGCCCAGGCTGATCCTCACATATTCCCTGTGCAGGGCTTTGGCTATGCTCTGCCCGATACTGGTCTTGCCTGTTCCGGGTGCTCCCACAAACAGCAGAATGGAACCGGACTGTTTTTTATTCAGAGCCATAACTGCTATCTGCTGGATGATCCTGTCTTTTACCTTTTTCAAGCCATAGTGCTCCTCATCCAGGATCTTCTCCGCTTCCTCCAGATCTATCTCCGGTAATTCCTCTGTTTTCCAGGAAAGACTTGTCACAAAATCCAGATAATCATAGAGCAGGCCATACTCATGGCTGTCCTTGCCCTCCTGTTTCATCCGGTTCAGAACCTTTCCGGCCTCCTTTTCTGCCTCCTCATTCATGCCCGCTTCTTTTATTTTAGTTTCAAATCTGCGGACATCGGAAATATTCTCCGGATGCATCTCATCCAGCTGGTTCTGCAGAAAATCAATCTGTTTTTTAATGGCTGACTCCCTGTATGCCTGTTCATGGGTCTCCTTCTGGGCACTCTGGGCTTCCTCACTGACCTTGAACAATTCAATAAATTCATAGATTGCCTTTTCAATCCGTTCACAGCGCTGTCCCCTGGTCTCCGCCTCCAAAACGGCATATTTTTCAGGCCAGGAGAGATTCAGATAGCCTGAAAGGGCACAGAGGATCTCGTTCATATTTTTCCAGTGCAGGATAAAGCTTCTCGCCCACACACCCCACTGAAACATCTGTACAAATTTCAGCAGATCTCTTTTGAGCGCTTCAAAACGCTTCTGCATCTCCTCGTCCGAGATATCCTCCACCTCGCCACAGATCGCTGCTGAAGCGGAGATGGACTGCATGGTCACTTCCACATCCGTGATCAGGACACGCTCTTTTGTATGGACACGAATATTGCCTTCCTCGTCTATACTCTCGATCTTGCCGGAAACCCCGATAGGGCAGATGTCCTCCGGCGACATATCTTCCCGCTTCTTATCCTGCTTCATCATCAGGAACAACACATCCTCACCCACATGCTCCGCAGTGATCTCCCGGTCTGTGAAAATGTCCTTTTTGAAAAAGAAGGTAACGCCGGGCAGTATCATCATATCGTAAATCGGTATTGTAATCATAGGTGCATCCTCCTCGTATTATCAGCACTCATTCAAATCGAGTGCTAGCATCAAGTTAAAATATATAGCGAATCCGTTGGAATCCGCCAAGTATTGTGATATAATTCTATCATTAAATAAACATTTTACAAGTACGCAGTATTTTCATACCAGGTATGTTTTTTCATACCTACTATCTCATTAAGGAAAGGAAACCGGTTATGTATGCAGCAACAATGGAAAAAGAGAAAACGGAAGCTGTCTGTCCGCTGAAATATGCGTTGAATCTGGTGGGCGGAAAATGGAAGCTTCCTATTATCTGTATTCTGGCACGTGAAGAATCTGTGCGTTATAACAGCCTGAAACGAAAGCTCTGCGGCATTACCAACATGATGCTGTCCCAGTCCTTAAAAGAGCTGGAGGAAAACGGCATTGTCCACCGGGAGCAGTATAATGAGATCCCGCCCCGGGTGGAATATTCCCTCACGAAAGAGGGACGCAGTATTTTAGAGCCGCTTGACAGCCTGTCCGAATGGGGGAAAATGCATATGGACAGAATACAGACGCAATCCCCATACTGCGGGGAATGCAGGGATACAAAATAGGCGGCTCCCTACAGGCAGTCAGTCATTCTCATTCACCTGTTCAAAAGAAGCCTGTTCTGCTATCACATCAAATACCAGCCCGCCTCCTGACCAAAACTCATATCTGACACGGCAGGACGGGCTTTCTCTGATAATACGGGTCATCTCACCGCACTCGGGTGCCTTCAGGTCATGGGAGGCTTCCTCCAGTCTGCGCACCTTCAGACGCATCTTTCCCTGCCTGATCGTCACTTTGCCGTCCCCATACTCTTCTATGCGTACTCCCAGGTAGGTGGCCATCCTGTATTCTCTTCCACCGCAATGCACTGCGCAGATACAGCCTTGAAAATGAGTGCCGAAAAACGGAATATCCGCAACAGACAGCATCACACTGCTGCTCTTACCAAACCCGCATTGCGTCCAGAGATATGTCTTTGGAAAGGAGCGTCCTTTGTCTGTCTCTATATATCCCCGTCCTCCTGTCATGGAGATCTTTCTGCCTTTTACAAGGAGGCTGC
>ENA-UAPG01000232-UAPG01000232.1-human-gut-metagenome-genome-assembly--contig:-NODE-232-length-17645-cov-9.544173_pt1 | contig 17645 bp, 15 predicted proteins | sample MGYA00243478_ERZ654573 | MGnify/ENA primary metagenome ERZ654573 (study PRJEB26926, sample SAMN06164711) | human gut metagenome | biome: ENVO:00009003; feature: ENVO:2100002; material: ENVO:00002003... | reverse complement strand
TAAATGGTGTTGTCTTCCTCCACCAGTCTGATTTCATGCTGTTCCATGTTTAAACACCCCTTTCCCTATTATACTATGGCAGAACCGGTTTTTCGTCATATCCTGTATAGTGGAAACATAAGGTTTAAAAAGCGGAAGTTTTGGAAGGAGCGAGAATGGAAGAACATAATATTCTGGACGAAATGATATCGGAGGATCAGGTAGAGATTCTAAAAGCGGCCATGCCTTATCTTCCGGCGCAGGGCCAGAGGCTTATATCCGTCTATGCCAAATTTCTGGAGTTATCCAATACCATACGTCTTTTCTCACGGCCGCAGGCAGATATGCAGATGCATGCCCAGGAACAGATCAATGCAGATCCACTGGAAATGCTTTCAGCCTGCAGTAAAGTATGCAGCGGGCCGGCAAAAGAAAGAATAGAGAATCTCATCAACACCATGGCTATGCTGCAGCTCTTCGAGCTGGCACAGGATATGCCGAAACAGTAAACGGAGGTAAATATGAATAATCAGAATTACAGGCAGAATTCTAAAAATCCTGCCGGAAAGCCCGGGGCAGACGAGCCGCAGCAGGCCAATCACCGCCAGGGCGGTTTAAACAAGACCAGCTTCCGGCAAAATGGTCCCGGTTATCCCCAGGGAAACCAGCAGCCCTATCACGCCGGCCCGCAGCCCGGTTCCCAGACAGAATCCACGGCTTATCCGAACAACTCCCCGTCTGGTTCCCGGCCATTTCAGAACAGTCCTCAGCAGGGCAAGACGTCCCGCCCAAATAGTTCCCAGCAGGGAAATACATCGAATCAAAATGGTCCGCAGAAGGGAAATGCCTCTTATGCTAACGGCTCCCAACAAGGAAATACCCCCTACCCAAATGGGCCGCAGCAAGGAATCCCACCTTATCCAAACGGCTCACAGCAGGGAAATGCCTCTTATGCTAATGGCTCCCAACAAGGAAATACACCTTACTCAAATGGCCCACAGCCGGGAGCCTCACCTTATCCAAGCGGCCCGCAGCAGGGAACTCCACCTTACCAAAACGGCCCACAGCAGGGAACCCCGCCTTACCAAAACGGCCCGCAGCAGGGAACACCACCCTACCCAAACGGCCCGCAGCAGGGAACACCGCCTTACCAAAACGGCCCGCAGCAGGGAACACCGCCTTACCAAAACGGCCCGCAGCAGGGAACTCCGCCTTACCAAAACGGCCCGCAGCAGGGAATTCCGCCTTACCAATCCGGGCCGCAGGCATACGGACAGTTCCAGCAGAATGCGCAGCAGCAGGGAAATACACAGCAGCAGAGCAATTCACAGGACAACTGGATGAATAATCCTAATCTGAAAGGCATGGACCCGGAAAAACTGAAAATGCTCAACAATATTGCAAATCAGGGCAGTCAGAAGGGAATGAATGAATTGATGCCCTTTCTTATGTCAGCAGTTTCACAGAACAAAAATCAACCCGGGGGACTTGATTTTTCGCGTCAGGAGATGGACACCATAATAGAGGTATTAAAAATGGGAAAATCACCGGAAGAAGTGTCCCGCATCAACCGTATGATGCAGATCGTTAAAATGATGCATTGATATAACCGGGCCGCAGGTCTGCGCCTTCATTAAAAACAGCCGTCCGGCATACAATACCGGACGGCTGTCTGTACAGCTGCTATTCTCTTACGTTCAGCGTCTTAACGACACAGACCTGCCGAACCGTTACGCTTCGTCTTCATTGCGGCGCTCAAAGTTTTCCAAAATACACTCTCTTAAAAGGATCAGTGCATACGTTGCTGCCTGCTCCCTGATCTTGCTGCGGTCTCCGCCAAAGTGGAATTCCCGCACCACAGTCTTTCCTTTTAAACAACATCCGATAAATACTGTGCCCACAGGAGCCTGCTCGGTACCGCCGTCCGGCCCGGCAAATCCGGTAATGGAGACTGCGGCATCGGAGCCAGTGATGAAGCATCCGCCTTTTGCCATTTCCTTTGCGCATTTTTCGCTGACTGCCCCATATTCCTTCAGGGTACTTTTCTTTACCATGACGTATTTTCTCTTAGCCCGGTTGGTGTATGTGACGAATCCTTGTTTCAGTACATCAGAAGCGCCCGGTACATCCACGATCCTGGCTGACAGGGCACCGCCTGTGCAGGATTCTACGGTGGTCAGGGAAATATCCTGGTTTCGGAGCAGGTCCACCACAGCACACTCCAGGGACTTGTCCTCGTCGGTGGTGTAGATATTGGCACCAAATCGCACCTTCAGTTCACGCACAACCGGTTTGATCAGCTTTCTTGCCGCTTTATCATTTTCCGCCTTGGCTGTCACACGCAGGTGTACCTCCCCTGTCTTGGCGTATGTGGCTATCGTCGGGTTGGACTGCTTCTCGATCAGATCTGCAATATCTGTCTCCACCTGGCTCTCACCAATGCCGCAGACCTTGACCATCTCGGAGGCGATCACTTCCGGCTGCTTTTTCCTGAGATAAGGATAGATCTTATCCTCAAACATGGGGATCAGTTCGTTTGGCGGACCGGGAAGCAGGATCAGAATGGTTTTGTTTTCCTCCATGATGATCCCCGGTGCAGTTCCGTTTTCATTGTCCACTGCAATGGCCCCCTCCGGGAGAAGTGCCTGCTTCCAGTTGTTTTCTGTGATCTTGGTGCCCGGATGGCTTCTCACATAGTTTTCCATATAGGCCTGGATGCGCTCTCTGGAGTGTTTATCCTCTGCCAGCTTTTTCCCCATAACCTTTGCAGCCACCTCTTTTGTCATGTCATCTTTGGTTGGCCCGAGTCCGCCGCAGAGAATCACCACATCCGAACGCTTTACCGCGGTCTGGATCGTCTCCTCCAGACGTTTGTCATTGTCACCCACAATACTCTGATGATACATAGAAAGCCCAAGGGCGGCGCATTTTTTCGCCAGGTAGGCCCCATTCGTATTCACAATATTGCCCAACAGCAACTCTGTTCCCACACATATTAATTCCGCTGTCATAAGTCTCTCTCCTTCCCAGGCAGCATAGCCGAAGTTTCTCTTTCTTTAGTCCTGCATGCTTAACACACTTTTGTTCTTCATAATATAATCCACAAGAGAAATCAGGGTGAGCGCAACTGCGATTACCACAAAAATCTGAATCAGGATCTGGAATGCCTGATTCTGGATATCCATGATCATGAGAATGATCATGATCATCTGTGAAACGGTTTTAAATTTGCCCCAGTAACTGGCAGCGATCACAATGCCGTTGTCCGCAGCCACCAGACGGAAACCGCTGATGATGAACTCACGGGCTATGATAACAATGGTGATCCAAGCCGGCAGTTCACCCAGGCCGGTAAAGCAGATCAGAGCGGAGCAGACTAACAGCTTGTCTGCCAGCGGGTCCATGAACTTGCCGAAGTTTGTCACCAGATTATCTCTCCTTGCCAGATATCCGTCCAGGGTATCTGTGAGACTGGCAACAATAAAGATAGCCAGAGCGATCCACTTTCCGGCACTGCCTGCAATATCATACATTAAAAAAGCCACAAAGAACGGAATCATAACGACTCTTGCGATCGTCAGTTTATTCGGTGTATTCATCTTTTAACTCTCCTATCAAATCATATTCCAGAGCGCCGGTTATATGCACCATGCACAAATCTCCTGAGATAAGCTCCTTATCCGTATTGACAAAAATATATCCGTCCACACCCGGTGCATCACCGTATGTGCGGCCCACATAAGCATTTTCCTCCGCCACCTTGCCTTCAATCATGACCTTAACTTCCGTGTGGATCTTATCCTGGCCCTTATCCAGAGAAATCTCCTGCTGAAGCTCCATAAGCTCTGCCTGACGGTCCTTTTTCACTTCCTCGTCAATCTGATCCGGCATAACAGCCGCAGGGGTATCCTCCTCCGGCGAATAGGTAAAGACGCCGAGCCTGTCAAACTCTATCTCATCAATAAAGTTCATCAGCTCCTCATGCTCCTGCTGCGTCTCCCCCGGAAATCCGGTGATCAGTGTGGTGCGCAGTATAATATCTGGAATCTCCCGTCTGAGAAGTGAGATCATATCCACAAGCTCCTGTCTGGTGGTGCGCCTTCCCATACGTTTTAAGATCCTGTCATTGCAGTGCTGTATGGGCAGGTCCAGATAATGGCAGATTTTCGGCTCCTCCTTCATCACTTGGATCAGATCGGGATAGATTTCTTCGGGATAACAGTAGAGCACACGGATCCAGGCAATCCCCGGGATACGGCACAGCTCTTTTAAAAGCTTGTGCAGTGATTTCTCCCCGTACAGATCACAGCCGTATATGGTTGTCTCCTGCGCCACTATGACCAGTTCCTTGACGCCCTGCTCTGCCATATATTCAGCCTGTTTTACCAGTTTTTCCATGGGCACGCTGCGGTATCTGCCCCTGAGTTTCGGGATAATGCAGTAGGTACAATGCTTGTCACACCCCTCTGCGATCTTCAGGTATTCGTAGCAGCCCCCTGTGGTGATCATCCTCTTTGTATCCACATCCGGCAGATAGGAGATATCCTTGAATTCCAGGTATTTTTCTCCCTCAAAAGCTTTATCAAGTGCCTCAATGATATCATCAAAGCTTGTGGTCCCCAGAACGGCATCCACCTCAGGGATCTCCTTTATGATCTCCTCCTTGTACCGCTGCGCCAGACAGCCTGTCACCAGCAGAACTTTCAGAGAACCTGTCTCCTTATACTTTGCCATTTCCAGAATGTTGGAAATGCTCTCCTCTTTGGCATCATGGATGAAGGCGCAGGTGTTGACAACCGCCACATCAGCCTCTGTCTCATCATTTACGATGGTATAGCCATGCGCCACAAGCATACCCAGCATTTCCTCAGAATCCGCCAGGTTCTTGTCACATCCAAGAGATATAAATAAAACTTTCCTCATGCATACTCCTTGTCAGTAATGGTAGAAAGGACTGCCCGCATCTGGCGGCAGTCCCCGTATCACTCATAACCATAAAAAGTCCGCCAAGCGTACTTTCTATCATATCTTAGTTTTCTTCGTTACCTTCTTCTTCCTCCGGATCTTCCGGCATGATCCTCACCTTGCCCTGATAGATCTCTTCCACGGCTGTGGAAAGCGGCTTCTTGCCTGAAGAGTGTACCATAGCCTCACGGCCTGCAATAAGCTGTCTGGCTCTTTTGCTGGTAGCCAGTACGACAGAGTAACGGCTGGTGACTAAAGGTTCGTCCTCAATATTGCCCTCCTCATTGATTGCGTCCATTAATTCTGTGTAAGACGGATGTATCATATCTCATTCTCCTTTCGCAAATACTGCTACTTCACTTGTTATTTTTTCTATAAAAGGCTCACTGTTTTTTACAGTGTTGTGCTGGCTTTGAATAATGCCGTGCATCCTGTCAACGCATTCTTCCAAATCGTCATTGATCAACACATAGTCATAGAGCGGCATTCCCTTTGCTTCCTCAGATGCTCTGCGAAGTCTGGATCCTATCACTTCCGGTGTTTCCGTTCCTCTGTCAGTCAGGCGGCGTTTCAGCTCCTGGGCTGTGGGGGGAGTGACAAACATCAGCAGGGTATCCGGCATTTTTTCTTTTACCTTCAGTGCACCCTGGATCTCAATTTCCAGGATCACATCCCTGCCTGCTTCCAGCTGCTTTTCTACATATGCCTTAGGTGTACCGTAATAGTTTTCCACATACTGGGCATATTCAATCAGCGCATCCTGGGAAATCAGCTCCTCAAACTCCTTTTTTGTGTGAAAAAAATATTCCCTTCCATGCTCCTCGCCATTCCGCGGTGCCCTGGTGGTGGCGGAAATAGAAAGGGAGTAATTGTCATATTTCTCCAAAAGACGCTTCATGAGCGTCCCTTTCCCCGCGCCGGAAAAACCGGATACCACGGTTAAAATTCCTCTGTTATCCATCCTGTTCCCCTTTTGCATCATTTTCATAAAACGTACCGAAACGTTTTGCGATGGTTTCCGGCTGCAGTGCCGATAGGATCAGCATATCACTGTTTGTGATGATCACTGCTTTTGTCTTGCGGCCCTGTGTGGCATCTATGGATCTGCCGGCTTCTTTTGCTGACTGCACCATACGCTTGATGGGCGCCGCGTCCGGACTCACAACTGCCACTACTTTGTCCGTGTTCACCACATTACCGAAACCGATATTGATCAATTTAGACATATTTTTCCTGCCTTTATTCAATGTTCTGAATCTGTTCCCGGATTTTCTCTATCTCTGTCTTCAAGTCAATGGCAAGGTTTGAGGTTTCCAGATCATTGGCTTTTGACAAAATGGTGTTAGCCTCCCGGTTCATCTCCTGGGCAATGAAGTCAAGTTTTCTGCCGATGCCGTCCTGGGTTTCCAGAACATCCCTCATATGGGAAATATGGCTCTTCAGGCGTACCGTCTCCTCGTCTGTGCAGATTTTATCTGCAAAGAGGATCACTTCCGCTGCAATGCGGCTCTCCTCTATCTGGGTATCCTGCAGAAGTTCTCCCACTTTTGTCTCCAGCTTTTCCCTGTATTCCCGCAGAATCTCAGGGGAACGGGCCTCCACCTGCTCTACTTTGCTGTACATGCCGTCAAGCTTCTCAAGAATATCATTCTTTAAATGTCCGCCCTCTTTGATCCTGGTGTCCACAAACTGCCGGGCAGCTTCCCTTAATGCTTCCTCTAAGGAAGTCCACAGTTCTGTCTCATCCACAGTCTGCTCTTCCATGGTGAACACCTCCGGGCAGCTAAGAAGCCTGGACGCTCTTATGTCATTTTCCAGATGAAATTCTTCACTCATCTGTTGTAAGTATTCTAAATATTGTCCTGCGATCTCCCTGTTGTACTTTACGGAAACACGGGACTGGGTGTAGTCCTCATAGGCGATGAAGAGGTCTACTTTGCCGCGCTGGAGATATTCCTTCAATACGGCACGTATGGAAGCCTCAAAACTGCTCAGCTTTTTGGGCATGCGCATATTGATATCCAGATAACGGTGATTTACGGATTTCATTTCAACCGTAACTTTTTTTTCTTCGTCAATCACCTCGGCTCTTCCAAAGCCTGTCATGCTCTTTATCATGTCTTTCTCTTTTCTGCTGTTTTATTTGCACATGGCATATACCTGTTACTATTCACAGTGACAGTTCCGCGAGGTGTCTTGCAAAGCAAGATCCCGAGTCAGTCAAGCACCGGAATACAATTTATTGCATTCTGTGTGCATCGCGAAGCGTGTTACTGTTCGCAAAGCTGTCTGTGACGGCTTTGTGAATGGTAACATAAACATACATGGTTATTATAAAGCAATCACAATTGCCCGTCAAATCTTTTTTTCATTTGCTTTGTGTTTCCATTTCGTATATAATCGTGATAGCGGAATCGGAAGGAGAATTTATATGGCATTTGACGGAATTACCATTGCAAATATAGTGAAAGAATTAAATGACACCATCGTGGGAGGCAAAATAAACAAGATTGCCCAGCCTGAGGCGGACGAACTGATCCTGACCATTAAAAATAACAGGACACAGTACAGGCTGCTCATATCAGCCAGCGCATCCCTGCCCCTGATCTATTTTACGGAAAAAAATAAAGTGAGTCCTCTCACCGCCCCGAATTTCTGTATGCTGCTGCGCAAACATGTGGGAAGCGGCAAGATCACAGCTGTGACCCAGCCCGGACTGGAACGTGTCATAGAAATAAAAATAGAACATTTAAATGAACTTGGAGACTTGTGTTTTAAGACCCTGGTGGTGGAGATCATGGGCAAGCACAGCAATATCATTTTCCTCAATGAGGAGCGGATGATCCTGGACAGCATCAAGCATGTATCCCTGAATATGAGTTCTGTCAGGGAAGTTCTTCCGGGAAGAGATTATTTTATTCCGCAGACTCAGGACAAGAAGGACCCCCTTACCATCACAGAGGAAGAATTTTATCAGACCGTATACCGGAAACCCTCCAACCTTGCAAAGGCCATCTATACCTCCCTCACAGGGCTGAGTCCCGTGGCTGCGGAGGAAATCTGCACCCGGGCACAGGTACACGGAAGTGACCCGGCAGACGGGCTTGGAACACAGGAAAAAGAACAACTCTTCCTGGCATTCATACGCTTTATGGAGGATGTCCGGACCGGGCGCTTTACGCCCAATATCGTATACAGTGCCTCCGGGGAGCCTGTGGAATTCGGAGCGGTCACCTTAACCCAGTATACCGATTATACGGTTAAGCAGTATGATTCCATCTCCCAGGTTCTGGAACAGTATTATGCCCAGAAAAATATCATTACCCGTATGCGCCAGAAATCAGCGGACCTGCGCAAGATCGTGCAGACCGCCCTGGACCGCAATTGGAAAAAATTTGACCTGCAGACAAAACAGATGCAGGATACAAAAAAAATGGATAAATATAAAGTCTACGGGGAACTGATCAACACATACGGCTACAACCTGGAGGAGGGATGCAGATCCTTCAAAGCCCTGAACTATTACACCAATGAGGAGATTACCATCCCTCTTGACCCCACCATGACTCCCCAGGAAAATTCCAAGAAATACTTTGACAGGTACAACAAGCTGAAACGTACGGCCCAGGCTCTGAAAGAACAGCTTGAGGATACAGAAAGCGAGATCCGCCACCTGGAATCCATACAGGCTGCCCTTGATATTGCCCAGCAGGAAAATGACCTGTCCCAGATCAAAGAAGAGCTGACAGAATACGGGTATATCAAAAAGCACTATACCGGCGGCAAAAAGAAAATGCAGGCCAAATCAAAGCCTCTGCATTATATATCCAGTGACGGTTATCACATGTATGTGGGAAAAAACAATTACCAGAATGAGGAACTGACCTTCAAATTTGCCACAGGCAATGACTGGTGGTTTCATGCCAAAAAAATGGCCGGTTCCCATGTGATCGTAAAATCCGGCAGTGACGACCTGCCTGACCGCACCTTCGAGGAGGCCGGCCGCCTGGCAGGGTATTACTCCAGCGGACGCACTGCGCCCAAGGTAGAGATCGACTATATCCAGAAAAAGCATGTAAAAAAACCAAACGGCTCCAAACCCGGCTTTGTAGTGTATTACACCAATTATTCCCTGATCATTGAACCCGATATCACCGGGATCAAGCAGGCGGACGACTAAAAGCAGACAGGGTCCCTGCGGTAAATGACCTCCCCGTCTTTTATGGTGGACAGGACCCTGATCTCTCTTATCTTCATCTTTTCTTTCTCCAGAGGGTTTTCTGACAGGATCACAAAATCAGCCCTCTTTCCCGGCGCAATGCTGCCTCTCTCCCGCTCCTCAAAATACTGGTATGCCGTATGCAGGGTAACAGCCTTCAGCGCCTCCTCCACAGAGATGCGCTCCTTACTTCCAAGCACTTTTCCGTCCTTTGTGCAGCGGTTCACAGCGCACCACACGGTTTCCAGCATATCCGGTTCAATGACCGGAGAATCCTGGTGGAAGGTGTAGACAACCCCCTCTTTTTGGGCGGAAGCTGCCGGACTTATATGGGAAGCGCGCTCCATGCCGAAATTGGCTGTATGGATATCTCCCCAGTGGTACACATGTGCGGCAAAAAAGGAGGGGATCATACCCATGGCCTTTACACTCGGTATCTGATCAATTCCAAGAAGCTGCGCATGTATCATAACCGGGCGGATATCAGCGGGAAGTACACTGCCATCCATGGAAACAGCCTTTTCAAAAGCATGGATATACTGTTCGCAGGCTGCATCTCCGTTGCAGTGGGCCAGTATCTGCATGTGCTCTTCCATGGCCCGGCGCACAAAAGCGAGGATCTCTTCCTCTGTGTGTACCGGATATCCCCGGTATCCCGCGCCTTCCGCTCCCGGTGTATAAGGAGTCCTCATCCAGGCTGTCCTGCCCTGGGGCGAACCGTCCAGGAAGATTTTGTATCCCCCGATCTTAAAGTGGCGGAAAAATCCTTCTCTGTGTTGTTTCATGGCATCCAGAAATTTCCCTGTGCCTTTCATATCCAGATATCCCACAATATCCAGCTTCAAAATTCCGGCACTTATGATCCCCTGATAAAGAGGGAGCATCTCGTCCACCATAAGCCCCTCCTGAACCAGGGTGATCCCGTGGGAGGCATATCTTTCCTGTGCCTTTTTTACAGCCTCCATAAATTCTTTGGGTGAGGGAAGCGGGATCTTTTTCTGAAAGGTAAGGAATGCATTTTCCTCCATGTACCCTGTGGGGATTTGGTCCTGCACTGCAATCTTTCCCCCCGGTATCTCCAAAAGATCTCCGGTACCGTCCATGGGAATGCCTAACTGCCTGAGGGCCTCTGTGTTAAAGACCCCCATATGGCCGGACTGGTGCTGGATGACCAGAGGATTGTCAGGTGCCGCCTCATCCAGAAGATGCCTGTCAGGATGGGATCTCTCCTCCAGAAAATTGTGGTCATATCCTTTTCCCACCAGCCATCTCCCTTTTTCTATCTGCCTGCTGCTGACATAATTCTTTATGCGGTCCGCAATCTCCTTGAAACTTCCCGCACCATCCAGTGAAATCTGCAGTTCCCCGTTGGCGCAGGCCATAAAATGACTGTGGGCATCCAAAAAGGCCGGCATCATAGTCCTTCCTTCCAGGTTTATCCGCTCTGCATCCGGGGAGGCAAAAGCCTCCACAGCCTCTTTCCTTCCCACCGCCGCGATTTTATTGTCCCTGACAAGTACCGCTTCCGCATACATCTGCTTTTCCATCGTCAGGATCGTTCCATTTTCATATAGTTTCTGTCCCATATTCATACCTCCGGGTCTATAGATCATCTTCTTCTACTTCTTCCATAACCTGTGCAAAATGTTTTGCCGCTTCTTCTATTTTACCCCGGTCCCTTGTATTTAACACCATTTCAAATTTCTGTATCTCATATTCCATCCGCCGTCTGTTATCACCTACAGTCTCTTCATAAAGCCGCTCCCCTTTCAAAAGCAACAGCTTGTTTTCCTCCTGCTCTCTGGGGTGGATTTTCAGATAGGACAGCTCTCTCATACGCTCCTCAATCTCCCGGTCTGTCATGTCATTTTCACGGCCTTTTATAATGCGGCGCTGTCTAAGCCCGCTGGATGTCACACAGACTTCCACTTCCAAGATCGAGTTGATATCATAAGTGTAGGTCACGTCAACACTCTCCTCACCTGCTTTGTTTTTGGGTATCTCAATATCCAGTTCGCCCAGAAGCAGGTTATTTTTGGCGTACCGGCTCTCGCCCTGGAGCACACAGATACGGACACGTTCCTGATCATCATACAGTGTGTAAAAACGCTCTGTGCGGCTGGCCGGGATCACGGTGTTTCTCTCTATGATCGGACAGAAATGCCCCTCATCTGTTTTGCCGTCCTTAAGCCTGACGGCAGTCTCTGTCCCCAGGGTAAAGGCGCAAACATCGGTTAAGATCACCTCTCTGACTGCCTCCTGCCGCTCTTTCATAGCGCCCTGGATGGCAGCGCCCAGCGCAACCGCCTCGTCAGGGTTCATGGCGGTATCGGGAAACTTTTTGAACATGCGGATAATAAAATCCCTTACAACAGGAAGTCTGGTGGCGCCTCCCACCAGCACGATCTCATCAATATCTGCCAATTTCACATGGGCATCCGACAGGCTTCTCTGCACAGGTTTTCTGATTTTTGCCAGCAGGGGTTCACACATCTTTTCATACGCTTTCAGGGGGATCTTAAGAGATCTTTCCTCCCCGCCGATCCTGCAGCTCATAACCCCTGTGGCTGTCCCGCTGTACGACAGTTTGCAGGCCTCCGCCTGGCTGTATATCTGTCCCAGTGTCTTCTGGGTCAGTTCCGTGAGTTTTAAATCCATCTGCTCCATATAATGCTGTACCAACAGCTCTGTGAAATCCTCGCCTCCCAGATAGTTGTCCCCGGCCACTGCCCGGACCTCCAAAATATTCTCAAACAGTTCCAGGATTGAGACGTCAAAGGTTCCGCCTCCCAGGTCAAAAACCAGAAATTTGGTATTTTTCTGTTTCTCATACAGGCCGTATGCAATGGCAGCGGCTGTGGGTTCACTGATGATCCTCTCCACTTTCAGCCCTGCCAGTTCCCCGGCTCTTTTTGTGGCCTTCCGGCGTTTGTCGTCAAAGTACGCAGGTACGCTGATGACCGCTTCCTCCACTGTTTCCCCCAGAAATACCTCCGCATCCTCCTTCAGGGAACGCAGGACAAAAGAGGACAGATCCTGGGCAGTAAATTCTTTCCCGCCTAACCGGTACTTCTTGTCACTCCCCATATCACGTTTAAACACAGAGGCAGTCATGTGGGGATACAGAAATCCCCGCTCTCTGGCTGTCTCCCCCACATATACCTGGTTCTCTTCATCCACGCTCACCACCGACGGCGTCAGATGTCTGCCGAGGCGGTTTGGGATAATCTTCGGCCCCTCCTCTGTAAAATAAGCTGCCAGACTATTTGTTGTCCCTAAATCTATTCCAATGATCAATTTTTCTGTTCCTTTCCGTCACTGCATTCTTCTGCGCCCGTAATTTGCCTGGATATTCAAAAAACCGCTCTGCTCCAGTCTTGTGTAATATGTAAGGGCTTCCTGTCTCTTTCCTGTAAATTCGCAGATAAGCGCCATGAGATGAAGGGCTTCTGCACAGGTTTCCCCATGCGTGCCGCAGCAGACATCTTCACATTTCACAGCGTCCGATATAAGATGTACCTGTTCTAATGCTTTCTCTCTTTGTCCGGTAAAAAGATACAGGATTCCCAGCTCATACAAACGTCTTCTGCGATACTTCCATTTTTTCAGCTCCGCTTCCCCATACTGTGCCTCCCACACAGACATAAGACGATGCGCTGTCTTTTGGGCTTTTGCCTGTTTCCCGTTTCTCATATAAATTTCCGCCATTAGAAAACCGGCGTGGAAATACGCTTCGGTACCTGATTTCGTCTCTTTCAGAACACTTTTAGCCATTTTCAGGGCTTCCCTCTCTTTACGGAGCAGATAGTAGGCATTATAGGAGGCCAAAAGCTTTGTTCTGCCGGGATTTTCCCTGCTTTTCAGGATATCATGGAGACAGAGACCGGCTTTCTCTCCCTCCCCCAGCCTGTAATATACCTGGGCTTTCCTGTAGAGAACCTCCTGTTCCTCTTCATAAGCCTTTCCGATCCAGTAAAATGCTGCGTTCAGATTCCCAAGCCTTATATAAACTTCAATAAGGGATTCTTTTGGAGAACGCCCGCCCGGAAACTGCTTCTGATGCTTCAGGTAGTATTCCTCGGCCTGATGAAAGCAGCCAGTCTCCATATAGCAATCCCCCAGATTGCCGTACACACGGACTTTGTCCTGTTCTCCAAGCACATGCTCCGCTTTTTTTCCTGCCTCAATGGCCTTCTCATACTCTTCCAGCATTCTGCAGCAGACGCAGATATTGTTGTGTGCATACACATTTTCAGGTTCCAGACGCAGTGCTTCCTCAAAATCCTTAACTGCCCTGCAGTAATGTGCAGCGGCCATATGGAGCAGCCCCCGCTCCACATGGTAATAGGCCTCAGGCCGAAGTTCTAACTGTCTGTCCGCAAAGACAAGGGCTTTTTCATAATAAGCCAAATCCTCTTTCTCCTCCAGCAGATCCCGGTAGATTTCTGCCAGTTTACTGTTGGCCCGCCCATTTTCCGGATCGATCTCCAGGGTTTTATTCAAATAGGCGGCAGCCTGTTCCATTTTGCCCAGTCTGTGAAAACATTCTCCGATACGGAACATGACCATATCCCCCTCCGGAAAATCCATTTCGCAGGATTGCAGGATCTTAAGTGCCTCCTGGTATTTTTCCAGATCAAACAAGAAGCTGCCTTTCATCCATTTGAAGAAAGGGCGGTCATCCTGTGCCAAGGCTCTGTTGATATAGGCCAGGGCTGCTTTACCGTCCCCCAGATTGTTCTGCACTCTGGCAGCCTCAGCGTAGATTTCTCCGCGGATCTTGGCATTTTCCCGGGACTCCTCCATACCGGCAAGAAGGGCAGCCGCGTCATCCAGGATTTTTTCTGCTTCGCCTCTGGTCTTTGCCTGCCTGCTGCGTGCACGCAGACGGAACAGGGAAAGCTTTGGTGTGGAGATATTTTCATGCTCCGCCTGTTTTATAATATCCAGTACATCCTCAAACTGCCCGCTGCCGTCAAAGACTTCTGCTGTCATCTCATACAGAGGCGGATAAGCCGCGAAGATTTTCTTTGCCCGGTAAAAATCATCAATGACGCCCTGCCCTTCTTTTAAAGCTAAAAATGCCTCCATCCGGTTCACATATCCCCAAAAGTTCTCCGGCTCTAATTCCAGAAGCCGGTCACAGGCATCACCTGCTTCCCGGAACCGCTTCATCCTGTTTAACAGAAGCGCCTTCTGCAGATAGGCATCCGCATTCTTATCATAAAAGGCAATGGATGTTTCCAGCAGCTTTAACGCATGTTCCTCCTGCTGCATCACCTGCATCCAAGCCCTGCCCATAATATAGTAAGCCGCCGCGATCCGCTCCGGCACACGCAGTTTTTCCTCCTCCGGGAGAGAAGGTTCCTCTCTGCGGATACTTTGAATCCAGGCATTTCCTTCCTCCTCAGCTTTTTCAGGTATCCCGGCAGCAAAATAAAGCCGCTCCAGCACGCTGTGATATCCAGTCTCATTGGCCTCATCCGGCGTCACACCGGAAAGGCAGTCTATTCCTGCCTGTTTTTCCTCATTCTGAAGGCAGCACCAGCCGAATTCAATATAATCCTCCATATCTGCAGTCTGACGTCTGAACTTCTCCTGATATGCTTCTATCAGGTGTCTGTTAATTTCTTTCAGACAGTAAAGCATATCCGGGTCCCGGGAGTTGACGCGGCTGGCACTGCTGATAAACTCTTTTGCCTTTTTGTACTCTTCTCTCCCCGCGTAATAGTTCCCCAGCCGCAGGTTCGTCACAAAATGGTCCGGATAACGGCTGTGTATCTTTTCATAGTTAGCCGCAGCGCGGTCCGTCTCCCCGCATTCCCACAGGATACCGCTGCCAAGGATCAGGATCCTTATCTCGTCCGGGTATTTTTCCAGGAGAAGGGATGCGGTCTGAAATGCATCCTCCTTCTCCCCCTTCAGCATCATGATCCTGGCTCTTTCCATCTCAGCAAGGGGATGGCGGATTTCCATCCCCTCCATATTTTTGATCAATTCTTCCGCCCGGGCTATGTTCTTTTCCTCCACAGCCTCATAGAGTTGAAAATAAGAGGCAGTCCATGCATCATAGTCCGCGTCATCCCGGCCTTCAAAATATTCATAAGGAAAATGTACCTCCCCATGTATCTGGCTCAGCATATACCGCACAAATTCCGCCGGAAGATGTTCCTCAAACGCTTCCTTTTCCTCCTCTATCAGAAAATGCTCATCCAGTATCCTCCAGATATCCGGCAAAAGCCGGAAATGCCCGGCCAGGAATCCAAAAAGCTTTGCCCTTACCTCCTCCTCGTCTGCCAGACTTTGGCATACATCTGCCCTGAGAAGGTCCTGCCAGCACACAGGGTTCATCCGTCTGGAAAATGAGCGGTAAACTGCCTCCACCTGCTCCATCCAAATATCGGTCTCTGTCTTTTCTTCCTGCCGCTGTCCATCCTCCGCTGTGCGGGCGTACTGCAGCGCAGCCTCATAAGCCTGACGCAGCCGCTTAAATCCCTCCGGGTTGTCCTCCGGGTTATTATCCGAAAGAAGCGTTCTGTAAGCCTGCCGGATACATGACTCATCCTTGACCGGCTCTGTTCCTAATATTTGAAAAGCCTGTTTAACCTCCATATGTCCCTCCCGGTGTCTCCCGTGTTTTCTCTGCCGCCTGTAACTGCTTCATCTGCATCTTACAGTTGTACATTTTTCTGTCTGCGTGAATAAATGCCTTATCTATGCCTTCCTCACCGCTTTTCACATAACCGTAGGCAGCGGAGAAAGAAAACGCATATTCTCTGTCCGCTTTCTCCACCTCATCCAGGAATCCCCGGATCCGCTGATCAAATATCTCATCTGTCTCCCCTTCCCCTAAAACGCAGAACTCATCTCCTCCGATCCGGTATGTATGCAGCGGCTGTCCGAAATGCCTGTCCAAAAGCTGCGCAATGCGGATGATCGCCGCATCCCCCGCTTTGTGTCCGTATGTATCATTAATTTCTTTCAGGCCGTTCAGATCCACGATCATAACCACAGGCCTCTTCTCCGAATGTTCTGTCCTGTACTGCTCCATCTGCTTTTCAAATGCCGTTCTGTTTGGCAGATTGGTAAGGATGTCAAGATAGGCTATCTTTTTCAACGCCTCATTTTCGATCATACGGGTCTGTTCCTCTGAAGACTGTTTCACCACGGAATAGCCCAGGGAACAGATAAAGCATATAAGTCCCGCCTGTGTAAATCCCACATGACTCTGCTTGGTCTTCTCAAAATAAAACCGGTAAATGTCCACAGCTCCCAATCCCGCGAAAGCAAAGCAGGCCACAAAGACAGAAATGTCCTCAATCTTTTCCCCCCTTATTTTTTTCCGGATACAGATACCTGCCATTCCTATCACGATCAGCAGGAAGTTTATGTGGTTCATGGATACTGTCTGTGTATAATCCATCACGTTTGCAAGCTGCAGAAACTGCATGACAAAATAGCAGACAATGGAAAACCAGTAAAGCCCTTTCATATAAGTGCTCTTTGAAAAGCTGTCAAAAGTCAGCAGAAAACTGATGGTAAGAACAGGCATCAGGCCGAACAGCAGATAAAGTACGTTCATACTCATCAAGATATTTCCGCTGAATATCTGTCCCACCCCTGATTTAAGCAGGATCCAGGTACAGGTAACAATAGCAAAGATGCCAAGATACCGGATTCGGCTCACGGTCCGGGCTTCTCTGAAGAAGAAGCTGCTCATGATCAGAAGCACTCCCATAATAAACAAAATAAATCCACCAGAAGAGAGACCATCTTCTGCTTTGCCACCATAAATACAAGCGACGTTTTCGTGCCCATATACACAAGCTCCTGCTTGCCGGAATAGGAATCATACACCCCTTTTGTCTCAATGCGCAGTTCCTTTCCTTCCCAATCCGCGGGAAGCCTGGTAAACTGCCATGCGCTGCCCACAGAAAAATGCACAGGCATACTCTGCCCATACCCAAAGGTATAGAGCAGTTCTCCGTCCAGATAAATTTTAATCCTCTGATGGGAGGAATGAAACATGATCATATTGCAGTAGGAATCCTGTGCTTCCAAAGTTTTTGTGTAGGTAACCGTCTCTTTTTTTGACGCAGTGCTGTCCATCGGAAGTGTTACCAATGACTTCTCCTGACTGCGTTCCATTGTCCATCCGTCACGGAGCGTATATACATTTTCATTGTCAAACCCAATATTAATTGCAGCAGTCTCTCCATTCATCCAGATAAGGAGCACTATGACCATTGCCAGTATGAGATAAAGCGCAAACACCCTCAATCTCTTTTTGCTCTTCTCCTTCAACTCTGCTGCCGGTATTTTTCCGTTCTGCCGATCCCTCATAGGCTGCTCCCTCCGCTGCCGTCCTAACCGTTTATCTCTTCATACCTTCCCGGCTTTGTTTTATTAATTATAGCATAAGAAAAAGCATAAAAAAACACCAACAGAGCCTGTTTCTGTCTCTTATACACATCTGACGCTG
>ENA-UAPG01000230-UAPG01000230.1-human-gut-metagenome-genome-assembly--contig:-NODE-230-length-17674-cov-10.484931_pt1 | contig 17674 bp, 19 predicted proteins | sample MGYA00243478_ERZ654573 | MGnify/ENA primary metagenome ERZ654573 (study PRJEB26926, sample SAMN06164711) | human gut metagenome | biome: ENVO:00009003; feature: ENVO:2100002; material: ENVO:00002003... | reverse complement strand
AGTTATTTGATTTTAACAACAAAAAAATGCCGTATTTATGCGGCTTTAGGCGTTTCGCAAACGCCTAGGTATATTATTGATTAGGAGGGAATGTGGGACAGTTTGCAGATAGAGGAATGGATTTTAAGAAACGGATGGAATCCGAGGCCTATCATTTTCTGAGGGAAGATAAGAGGCTGGGGAACCGGATCATTTTATTGGGGCTGGGTGGGAGTTATGCTTATGGGACGTATCACGAGAGTAGTGATGTGGATTTTAGAGGGATCACATTGAACCTGCCTTCTGACCTTTTGGGACTGTCTTCTTTTGAACAGTTTGAGGACAGGGAGACGGACACGGTGATCTATGCTTTTAATAAGATGGTGAGGCTGTTGTTAGACTGTAATCCAAATACCTGTGAAATCTTGGGGCTGGATGAGGAGCAGTATCTGATCAAGACGGAGCTGGGACAGGAACTTCTGGATAACAGGGGACTGTTTTTGTCAAAGCGGGCAGTGAGATCATTTGGGGGATACGCGGGGGCACAGTTGAGAAGGCTGCAAAATGCCTCGGCCAGGGATTCGCTTCCGCAGACAGAAAGAGAGAAGCATATCCTGAATTCGGTCAGAAATGCTCTGGAGGATTTTGAACGACGGTACAGCAGTTTTGACAGGGGCAGTATACATTTGTATATAGACAAAGCAGAAAATCAGGATTTGGAGACAGAGATTTTCGTGGATGCGCAGTATAAGCATCTGCCCCTTCGTGATTATGAAAATATGTGGTCAGCCATGCATAATGTGGTTAAGGATTACGATAAGGCTGGAAAGCGTAACCGGAAGAAGGATGATGATCATTTGAACAAACATGCCATGCACTTAATACGGCTGTTTATGATGGCAATTGATATCCTGGAAAAAGGGGAAATACGCACCAACCGGAAGGACGACCTGGAGTTACTTATGAAAATAAGAAACGGCGGGTTCCAAAAAGAGGATAGAACATTCTCCGGAGAATTTTATGATCTGCTTGCAGATTATGAGGGGCGGATGGAGAAGGCGTCCAGAGAAAGCTGTCTGCCGGATAACCCGGATATGGAAAAGGTGGAGGTGTTTGTGGAGCGTGTGAACCGGATCGCACTGGATATGTGACGATAGTCCGGAAGTGATGGCCATGTCAGTGACTGGCAGATCAGAGATAGAAAAAATGTTCCTGAGAGGGAGTTTTTGGAGGAGGATCCATGCAGATAGAGACAGAACGATTAATACTCAGACCGTTTCAGCCGGAAGACGGGGAGGGGCTTTACGAATATCTTTCGGATGCGGAAGTAGTGCGGTATGAACCATATACCCCCATGAGTCCGGAAGAGGCCAGGGAGGAAGCAGGCAGAAGAGCAAAAAACAATGACTTTTGGGCAGTCTGTAAAAAAGACGGGCAGCTTATCGGCAATCTGTATTTCAGTAAGGGAGATTTTAACACCTGGGAGCTTGGCTATGTATTTAACCGCAAATACTGGGGAAACGGCTATGCCAGTGAGAGTGTACAGGCATTGCTGGATGTGGCATTCAGAGAATGGGATGTCAGACGTGTTGTAGCCATGTGTGACCCGAAAAACACCGCATCCTGGCGGCTGATGGAGCGCCTTGGTATGCGAAGAGAAGGGGAACTGAAGCAGAATGTGTATTTTTTCTGCAATGAAGAAGGGGATCCAATCTGGAAAGATACCTATGAGTATGGCCTGCTCAGGGAGGAATGGATATAGAGATGGATAAAAAGACATATGAAAAACTGGAAAAATATATGAGATCCTGTATGCAGGACAGCGCACACGATGTGGAACATATTTACCGTGTGCTGTATGTTGCTCTGGATATAGCAGAATATGAGAAAGATGTGGATTATGATGTTCTGATCTGTGCCTGCCTCCTGCACGATATCGGCAGAAAAGCACAGATTGAGAACAAGAAGATCTCCCATGCAAAAGCAGGCGCGGAGATGGCTGTGAGTTATTTGAGTGGCCAGGGGAATGACAGGGAATACATTTCTAAAGTAGAACACTGTATTCTGGCACACTCCTTCCGGAAAAGCGGGGGAATACTCCCGGAGAGTATAGAGGCGGAAATATTATTTGATGCGGATAAGATTGATGTGACGGGTGCCTTGGGGGCTGCGCGGACGCTTCAATACGGAGGCCAGGTGTCTGAGCCTATATATACACGCCTGCCCGACGGACGGATTGCAAACGGAGAAGAAGAAACCGAGGATTCCTTTTTCCATGAATATAAGCAGAAACTCATAAAGATTTATGATAAGCTATATACGAAAAGAGGACGGGAGATTGCCATGGAGCGAAAAGCGGCGGCAGTGGCTTTTTATGAGAGCCTCTGCAGGGAAGTGGACAGTGCGTTCCGGAAAGGGACAGCAAGATTGGACGTAACAATCCAGTAGGTCTGGGCATTCACTGCGAAGACCGCAGGAAAGCATTTTGCAGCCAAGCAAAGATCCCATCGCCAAAGGCGGTTCTGCATGGATCTTTGTCTGTAACTGTAAGGGTAGTGTTTCCACCGTTTCGTCTCCAAACTGGAGAAAAGGGCAGATGTAAAGCTTGTGCACCCGGTGTATGAGCATAGCTGGGGACAGCGGGTGGTTCGGTTTTATGATCCGCATGGTCATGTACTTGAAGTGGGCGAGAGTATGAAACTTGAGTGCAGACGTTTTCCGGACAGCAGCTTGGGTGTGGAGGAGACGGCTGAGAGAATGGGTGTGCCGGAACGGCTTGTAAGGAACTGTATGAGATAAGCCCCTTGCAGGCAGCTTATAATAGGAGGAAAGATGGAACTTAAAATTATTGAACAGGATTTTTCTGTATGTAAGATAAAGGAATTTTCACCGGAGCTTTTGAAAGACGGATTCTGCTTTGTAGGGAGAACGGATGAGGAATTGTCGCTGGTATGTGCAGCAAAACAGGTACCGGAAGATGCGCTGGAACGTGATGACGGCTGGAAAGCGTTCCGGATCCAGGGCGTTCTGGATTTTTCTTTGATAGGGATCTTGTCTAAAATCTCTGCTGTATTAGCGGAGAACAAGATCGGGATTTTCGCTGTGTCCACTTATAACACGGATTACATTCTCACAAAAGAAGAGAATTTTCCAAAGGCTGTAGAGTGTCTGAAACAGGCCGGCTACCGGTTCGCCGCATCGTAGGAGGCAGAGTAAAATATGCACGAGGTAAATGCAAAATCCATCCTGTCCGCCCAAAATGGCATGAATCTGTACCGAGGCTGCAGCCACGGCTGTATTTACTGTGATTCCAGGAGTACCTGTTATGGGATGAAACATGATTTTGAAGATATAGAAGTCAAGATAAATGCCCCTCAGTTACTGGAAGCCGCGCTGAGAAGCAAGCGGAAGAAATGTATGATAGGCACAGGGGCTATGAGCGACCCTTATCTGCCTTTGGAAAACAAGCTTGGCCTTACCAGAAAATGCCTGGAGCTTATAGAATATTATGGGTTTGGAGCAGCGCTGCAGACAAAATCCGATCTGGTCCTGCGGGATTTGGATTTGCTGAAAAAGATCAATGAAAAGACAAAGTGCGTCGTGCAGATGACCCTGACAACCGCGGATGAGGAACTGTGCCGTATTTTGGAACCTCATGTATGTACTACAAAAAAGAGGGCCGAGGTGCTTAATATCCTCCGGGAAGAAGGGATTCCCACAGTTGTGTGGTTCTCCCCTGTTCTGCCGTTTATCAACGATACGGAAGAAAATGTGAGAGGGATCATGGACTATGCAGTCAGAGCGAAAACATACGGTGTACTGAACTTTGGCATGGGAGTCACGCTGCGGGACGGGGACAGGCAGTATTTTTATGAAAAACTGGAACAGCATTTTCCGGGCCTTCGCAGAAAATATATTGAGAATTACGGAAATGCTTATGAGGCTGGCAGCCCCAATGAGAAAAAACTTATGTCCGTTTTTTATGAGATCTGCAGAAGGAATGGCCTGGAGAGCAGTGTGGACAGGATTTTCTCTTATCTGCACAAGTTTGAGGAGAAACATAGTGCCAGCCAGATGAACATTTTTGATTTTATGCCCATGTAAGACAACAAACCCGCAGGCAACGGGGGTGTTGATCTTCGCGGCAGTCCCCAAATGTACATACAAGTATGCCCGCCTGGCTCATTGCCCGCGGGAATAAAATCTCAGGGAAAGTGAAAACTGCCCTGGGATTTTAATATTTGCAATCCCGGGGCATGTAGGGTATACTGTATTGAAAGAATTCGGCACTGCCTTTCAAAGGACAGAAAGTGGATTCGGACAATAACATAACAGAGGTGATACCACAAATGGACAAGTTTCAGACGAGCAGCCTTGTATTATTGCTTGTATTTTATGGCATCTATTTCGGCAAAATGCTGGGTCAGAAAAAGAAAGGGATCAGGACGAACCAGATCGCAAAGGGGGAAAAGGCGGAGGAACTCATGTACATAGAGTTCATCATGAAAATAGCCACGATCGGTGTACCTGTTTATGAGTTGGTATCTATCTTATGGGGAATCAATCAGGCATCTGAGAACATGCGGATTGCTGGACTGATCATCGCCACAGCTGGGGTGATGGTCTTTGGGATTTCTGTCTATACTATGCGTGACAGCTGGCGTGCCGGTATTCCGGAGCGCGACAGGACGAAAATGGTATCTGACGGCATCTATTCCATCAGCCGAAATCCGGCGTTTTGCGGATTTGACCTGACTTATATCGGAATTTTACTGATGTTTTTTAATATTCCGCTTCTTGTATTTACCTGTTTTGCAATTCTTATGCTGCATCTGCAGATCCTGCAGGAGGAAAAATACCTGGAACATGCGTTTGGCATAGAATACAAGGAGTACAGAAGACGAGTTTTCCGCTATCTGGGCAGAAACTGCCGGGCGGGGCGGTAAGCGGAGAAAAATGTGTTGGGGGTTTCCTGATAAGATAAAAAGGGTTAGGTAACCATATGAAATATGAAATCAGAGAATTTATTTCTGGTGATATAGAGGATGTAATGGAAATCTGGCTGGAAGCCAACTGTCAGGCACACAGCTTTATACCCTCTTCTTATTGGGAGAGTAATTATGAATATGTCAGGCAGGAACTTCCGGGGGCAGAGATCCTTGTCTGTAAGGCAGAGCATAAGACACAAGGTTTTATAGGGATACAGGATCATTATATTGCCGGACTTTTTGTACGGACAGAAGATCAGGGACGGGGGATCGGTACAGCGCTTTTAAAAGAGGCCTGCAGACGTTACCGTGATCTGTCCCTCAGAGTATATGCAAAAAATGTAAATGCCGTCCGCTTTTATAAAAAATACGGTTTTGCCATACAAAGTTCAGAGACAGATCTGGAAACCGGAGAAATAGAATACATTATGAGATACACAGAACATAGGAAACTGGAATTTGAACAGATATCCGGGCAGGATGTAAGACGGCTGGAGGAATTGTCATAGTTGGCGTCTTCCATTGTAAAGGAAGTCTTCGATCCCATGATCGGAGCCGCACAGAATGACTATATGATACAGTTATTTCAGACCGTTCCTGCTATAATAGAGCAGCTTAATAGCGGATATACCTATTATATAGTAAAGGATGCGTCAGGGGATGTGGGGTTTTTGGCCTTTTATCCCAGGGAAGAAATGTTGTATCTGAGTAAATTTTATCTGACAAGCGGCAGAGGAGAGGGTTTTATGTTGGAAGTAAAATTCTACAGGCAGGCTGAGGACCATCTTTTGAAATTTGCCGTGATCCTGGCAATGGCGGGAGAAAAAATGGTTCTGGTCAGGCACAGGGAACGGGATACCTATGAGATTCCCGGGGGCCACAGGGAGGCCGGGGAGAGTATTGAGGAAACAGCGGCAAGAGAATTGCAAGAGGAGACGGGGGCAATGGCATTTACACTGAAGCCTGTATCCGTCTATTCTGTTACCGGCAAAAACCGGGTCAATGATACCGGGGAGGAGACTTACGGCATGCTTTTTTATGCGGAGATCACTTCCTTTGGCAGAATGGAAAGCGAAATAGAAAAAATTGAGTTTTTTGACCGGCTGCCGGAGGCTTTGACTTATCCGGAGATACAGCCAATACTGGTGGATAGAGTAATGAAAGAAAAGGAGGAGCATGTATTATGAGATACAAACTGGAAGGCACTGTTATGCCGGCGGTGGAAATGCTGCTGAACAGAGGGGAAAGTATCTATACACAGACCGGGGGAATGTGCTGGATGAGTGACGGCATCAGCATGAGCACCAATGCGAGAGGCGGCCTTATGCGGGGCTTAGGCCGTATGTTTTCCGGGGAATCTTTTTTTATGACAAGCTATCAGGCTGAAGTGGATGGGGCTATGATCGCGTTTTCCTCCACGGTTCCCGGGGAGATTGTTCCGGTTGACTTAAGGGCGTACAGAGGCTTTTACTGCCAGAAGGGATCTTTCCTCTGTGCGGAAAGTGCAGTGGAGACTAAAGTGGCATTTACAAAAAAAGTATCTTCCGGTTTCTTTGGGGGTGAGGGGTTCATCCTTCAGGAAATGCAGGGCAATGGCATGGTCTTTCTGGAAGTGGACGGCAATAAAGTGGAGAAAGAACTTCTGCCGGGAGAAGTGATCAAAGTAGATACCGGAAATGTGGTGGCCTTTGAGGGCAGCGTGCAGTATGAGATTGAGATGGTAAAAGGCGGTATGAATATGTTTTTGGGCGGTGAGGGTCTGTTCCTCACAAAACTTACCGGACCGGGAAAGGTGATCCTGCAGACCCAGAACTTCGGGGAATTCTGCGGCAGGATCCGCCAGTACATACCATCACATGACTGATTTCCTGTAAGTGAGATGCGGCTGCGGGTCTGACCGGGAAAACAGCCAAAAGGTTAAGAGGAGGATTGTGTATGAGAGAAGAGGCATCGTCAAAACAGTGGGAGAAATTATATGAAGTCACCTGTAATCTGAAGGCTCTGGAGCCATGGAAATATTTTTGGGATACCCAGCTCATAGCTATCTTTTTAAAAGACAGCGAGGAACCTGTTTTCGCCAGCATTATGGGATGCGGCGGAAACTGTTATGGGATCAGTGTCTATGAAGGGCTGGAAGGTCTGAGGGACTTTGATATGATTGCCTCCACCGAGGAAACGGGGATCCCTCCCGATTATGCAATGCTGGAGCAAAGTTCTCTTACCTGTTATTTTGGAGACCGGGAAGAGGTTCCGCCGGACCAGAAAAAAATCATAAAGGAATTGGGATATAAGTTCAGAGGCCGGGGAGAATGGCCTTTTTACCAGTCCTGTATGCCCAGATTCGTACCCTGTACACCGGATGCGCGGGAGGTGGAAGTGCTCACAGAGACGTTCCAGAACCTGTTCATGGCAGTCCGGGCTGTGATAGAGGAGCGGATTTTTGTGGACTGGGATAAGGGTGAGATACTCTGGAGAGCTTATAATGAAAAAACAGGGCTGTGGAATATGTTTGCAGAGTCTATTCCCATGGTGGAACGGGAATATCCGCTTATTGTGCTGCAGGATGAGGTGCTGAGAAGGCGTCTGAAAAAAAGGCCGAAAGTGGGAACAGAGATATCTGTGGATTTTGCCTATGTCCATGCCAGCATCGAGCTGGAAAAATATGAACGTCCCATAAGCCCCCTTCTGTTTGTGACCCTGGACCACGCGTCAGGTATGGTCCTGGACATGAAGATGGTGAATCCGGAGGACTCGGAAATTGATGTAGTGCTGGATTTTTTTGTGGATTATCTGCAGAAAAACGGAAGGATGCTGCGCCTCAAGGCCAGAAATCCGTGGGTATTTGCAGCACTTCAGGATATCTGCGAGGAGTGCGGCATCCAGCTTGAAAAGGATGAATTGGAAGAGATGGATCAGATCATCTCTGAAATCAGAGAGCATATGTTTGAAAATTTTTAGCAAGATAAGGTGAGGATTCTTCCACCCCTATAGGTGTAGATACGAGTCACGAAGAGCATGATGAATGGCAGTGGTGAGTGGAGAAAAATTGATATCCGTAAAAACAACTCTTTTTCGATAAGCAATCAGAAAGATAATTCTTATCGAAAAGGAGTATTTTTATGCAAAAAAACAAATTTGACAGATTATTTTAGAAAATATCATCAGGGTCATTAACGGCCAGAAAAGATTGAAATGCAAGTATGTGATATTGACTGGTGTAACAGCTTTGATACTATTGGCAATACTGATTCATTTTTAGATGATTCGGAACAGAAAAAACTAAAAGGATAAATAGTGTAATGTGATAGTTACGTGAAAAAAGTAGCTATATAGTATATTTGGAAATAAATATATAAAAATAAGTAACTATAATATTGACTGCTTTTGCGGGAGCACATATAATATAAGTGAAAAGAAAAGCCTTTCAAGAAAGGAGACATATGATCATGGATATGAATATTACAATCGCAAACAATATACTTGCGCTTTTGAAAAAACAAAATAAAAAACAAATTAACTTGGCGGCGGCTTTGGATACTAATAAGCAGACTGTGAATAAAATGCTGAATGGTTCACGGATGATCAATGCCATTGAACTGAAAAAGACTGCAGATTTCCTTGGTGTTAAAATGGAAGAACTGACAAAAATCCCGGAGACTACTGCAGATACTAATATTGCGCTTGCATTTATGGGAAAAGTTTCATCTGAACAAGCAAAAAAAGCGCTGTCAATAGCGGATGAGGTTTCAGATATGATTCTGTTTCATAGTCGTGTTCGTGAGAATGGTACAGAGATGATGAAGTCCTGGGAGGAAAATTGATGAGCAATGTTTTAGACGGAAGTTTATATAAAAAACAGGATAAGCAGTTCGAGAAGATTAATGATCTGTCAAAACATTTTGCAGGGGTATATTGCGGCACAACAATTCTCAGGTCTTCTATCTTTGAAATCGTTTCAAACTATGCAAGAAAGAATGAGGTTGAATTGGAAATCTTGAGATATCCCTTTATGGATGAAGAATTGTGGGCATTTACTTTTGTTAAAAAAGGCAGATTGTTCGTATGTGTGAACTCCCAATTGATTCTTTGCAAACAGATATTTGCAGTGGCTCATGAATTGTACCATATTTATTGTTATGTGGAAGATATCAACCAGAGCACGATTACAGGTGGTTCCCTTTTAAATTCTCAAATAGGTGATGAGGCTGCGGTAACACAGGAAGATTTGGAAGCAAATGCATTTGCAGGACTGCTTTTGATGACAGATAAAGAAATGCGCGAGCAGACCGATATTTTTGGAATTGCAGGAAATGATATCACAGTTGATAATATACTGACTTTGATGGATTTGTTTGCGCTTCCATATAAAGCAACAGTGCTACGCCTTTTTGAGGGCAGGATCATATCCGAATCTACGGCAAAAGAACTTCTTGCAAATAGTGTGGAATATGTTTCGGAAAGAATTGCAGTAACAGGTAAGGCCAGACAGTGGCAGGTTGATAGCAGTGATCAGGTATATTGGGGCAGTCTCTATGATAATCTGGAGTTTAATTCAGAAAATGAATTGCTTACGGATAGTAGAGAAGCGGCTGATAAAGAGTATCTTAAAGAAATTGAGAAAGGCTTTCGGGAAGAAAGATAGGTTGGCATATGACAAACGAAAAATATGCTCTGCTGGATACGGACTTTATTTCTAAGATGCATCTCATCCGTAAAGATTTCCGGCATGAAAACACCTCCCGGTACAGTGGTCTTTGAACAGTAACGGGTGAAGTTTCGGTTGGATTTTTTATTCGGAAACAACTTGTGAAGAGAACCATACAAGTTGTAAAATAAGAACCATAAGGAGGGGCATATGACAAACGAAAACGGAAAGACAAAATATTATGTGCTCATGGAGGAACTGAAGCAGTCAATCTTGAGCGGTGAGATCAAGCCGGGAGAAAAGCTGCCCTCGGAAAACGAACTGTCTGCCCGCTATCAGATCAGCCGCCATACGGTGCGCAAAGCCCTGTCAATTCTCATTAATGAAGGGTATATTGAAGCGGAACACGGCCGCGGAACCTTTTGTTCCCAGCGCATGGGGCACATGAAGAATTCAAGGAATATCGCAGTTGTGACAACCTACATATCCGACTATATCTTTCCCCGCCTGATCCAGGGCATGGATAAGGTGATGACAGCCAACGGATATAGCATCATCCTGAAAAATACGGCCAACAGCCGGACAAAAGAGGAACGGGTCCTGGAGGATATCCTGACTAAGGACATAGAGGGGCTGATCATCGAACCCAGTAAAAGCCAGATTTTCTGCAGGCATACAAACTTGTATGCAATGCTGGACCAGTATGAGATTCCCTATGTATTTATCCAGGGCGTATATCCACAGATGATGGACAAGCCGCACATTCTTATGGATGACTGTAAAGGCGGTTACCTTGTCACAAAACATCTGTTGGACAGCGGGCACAGCAAAATACTGGGGATTTTTAAGGCGGATGACTTTCAGGGGAGAGAACGGCACAAGGGATATGTGAAGGCACTCCAGGAGGCCGGATTTTCCTATGACCCGGATATGGTGGTATGGTTTCACACGGAGGACCGTAAGATGAAACCGGCACAGATGATAGATCTTCTGCTGCAGCAGCAGGTGGAGATGGATGCAGTTGTATGCTACAACGACCAGATCGCACTGGAGGTCATCCGTTCTTTGCAGAAAAACGGAAAGAGAGTGCCGGAAGATATTTCTGTGACAGGGTATGACAACTCTGTCATCGCAGAGGGGACCGTGGGGCTTACAACCATCGCCCATCCCCAGGAAAAACTGGGTGAGATGGCCGCTGAACTGCTTTTGGAAAAGATCCGTAAAGTACCGGAGGAGAAGAGCCGGATTCCGCGCCTGATCCAGCCGGAACTGGTTGTGCGGGGGTCCACCAAAAACAGAAATACGGAGAACGGATAGGAGATTTAAGGCAGATGAAGAAAAAATATGCGATCGGTGTGGATTATGGCACCCAGTCCGGACGGGCAGTCCTGGTAGATGTGTCCGACGGAACGGTAGCTGCCCAGAGCACCAAACCCTACACCCACGGAGTGATGGAGGAATACCTGCCGGACGGAACCAGACTGCCTCCGGATTGGGCGCTGGAACACCCATTGGATTATCTGGAGGTGCTGGATGTTACCATACCTGCTGTTCTGAGGGACAGCGGTGTGGATCCTGAGGATATCATAGGCCTGTCCATTGATTTTACAGCATGCACGGTTATGCCGGTGGACAGGGAAGGCACTCCTCTCTGTCTGCGTGAGGAGTGGGAACACGTTCCCCATGCATGGCTGAAGTTGTGGAAACACCATGCAGCCCAGGAAGAGGCCAATATCTGTACCAGGGTTGCCGGGGAGCGGGGGGAGACATTCCTTTCAAGATACGGCGGGAGGGTTTCTTCCGAATGGATGATTCCTAAACTGATGGAGATCCTGAAAGAAGCTCCTGAAGTCTATGAACAGGCAGACCGGTTTGTAGAGGCTGCGGACTGGGTTATCTTTAAGCTGACGGGGCAGGAGAAGCGCAGCGGATGTGCGGCCGGATATAAGGCTTTTTGGAATAAGAGGGAAGGTTACCCTTCCTCTGATTTTTTCAAGGCTCTTGATACACGCCTGGAACATGTGGCAGAGGAAAAACTTGGCAAAGAAGTCTGTCCCCAGGGAGCAAAAGCCGGGGAACTGACCAATGAGGCGGCAGACCGTCTGGGGCTGCGTGCGGGCATGGCAGTGGGTGTGGCCAATGTGGATGCCCACGTATCCCTTCCCGCGGTAGGGATCACAGAGCCAAACAAGCTCTTGATGATCATGGGAACCTCCACCTGCGGCATTATGTGCAGCAGGGAGGAGAAGATGGTTCCCGGCATCTGCGGCGTGGTGGAGGATGGAGTCCTTCCGGGGCTCTATGGATATGAAGCGGGACAGCCCTGTGTGGGCGACCACTTTGAATGGTTTGTAAAGAATTGTGTGCCCGCATCCTATTATCAGGAGGCAGACAGGCAGAACATATCGATCCATGAGCTTCTCACCGGAAAGGCATCCCGTCTCAAAATAGGGGAGAGCGGACTCCTTGCCCTGGACTGGTGGAACGGCAACCGTTCTGTGCTGGTGGATGCGGATTTGACAGGGATGATACTGGGCCTGACACTGACCACCAAACCGGAAGAGATCTACAGGGCTTTGATCGAGGCCACAGCTTACGGAATGCGTACGATCATTGACAACTTTGAACAGGCAGGAGTACCGGTTAAGGAGCTTTACGCCTGCGGAGGCATTTCCAAGAAAAATGCCATGATGATGCAGATTTATGCGGATGTAACAAACCGTGAGATCTTCATTGGTGCCTCGGACCAGTCCCCTGCACTTGGTTCCGCCATGTTCGGCGCTGTGGCGGCAGGGAAGAAAAATGGCGGATACGACACGATTTTTGAGGCGGCAAAAGCCATGGGACGGGTGGAGGAGAGGACCTACAGACCAAACCCCGAGCATACAGCGGTCTATGACAGGCTGTATCAGGAATTTAAAACCCTGCACGACTACTTTGGGCGGGGCGGCAATGATGTTATGAAGAGACTGAAAAAAATAAAAGCGGAAGCGAGGAGATAAATCATGTTGGAAGAACTGAAAAAAGCGGTATACGAAGCAAATATGCTGCTGCCAAAGTACGGACTGGTAACCTTCACCTGGGGAAATGTAAGCCAGATTGACCGGGAGACAGGCTATTTTGCCATCAAACCCAGCGGCGTTGACTACGACAAGCTGACCCCGGAAGATATGGTCATCATGGACCTGGACGGAAATAAGATCGAGGGGAAATACAATCCATCCTCCGATACGCCCACACATCTTGAGCTTTACAAAGCATTTCCAAACATCGGCGGGATCGTACATACACATTCCCCGTGGGCCACAAGCTGGGCACAGGCCGGAAGGGGCATTCCCTGCTACGGTACCACCCACGCGGACTATATGTACGGAGAAATCCCTTGTGTCAGATGTCTGACAAAAGAGGAGATAGACGGCGCATATGAGAAGAATACAGGCCTTCTCATTGCGGAATATTTTAAGGAGAATGACTATGAGGCGGTCCCGGCAGTCCTCTGCAAGAACCACGGACCATTTACCTGGGGCAGGGATGGACACGAAGCAGTCCACAATGCAGTGGTCCTGGAAGAGGTTGCCAAGATGGCAGCGCGGTGTGAGACCATCAACCCGCAGGTAAAACCGGCTCCCCAGGAACTGCAGGACAAACATTATTACAGAAAACACGGGGCAGATGCCTACTACGGACAGAAATAAAAATCACGGAGGTAAGATTTCATGGGTTTAGATTTGGAAAAGATAAAAAATGTGATTGAAGGCGGAAAGGCAGTGCTGGGTATCGAATTCGGCTCCACCCGTATCAAAGCAGTGCTCATTGGGGAAGATAACGCCCCCATCGCGTCCGGCAGCCACGACTGGGAAAACCGTCTGGAACATAATATCTGGACATACTCCCTGGAGGATATCTGGACGGGACTGCAGGACAGCTATGCGAAGATGGCAGAGGATGTAAAGGAAAAATACGGTGCTGTCATCACAAAACTGGGAGCAGTGGGATTCAGTGCCATGATGCACGGCTATATGGTATTCGATGAAAAGGATGAACTGCTGGTACCCTTCCGCACCTGGAGAAATACCATGACGGAGGAGGCTTCTGACAAACTGACAGAAGTGTTCCGGTTTAATATCCCTCAGAGATGGAGCATTGCCCACCTGTATCAGGCAATCCTGAATCATGAGGAGCATGTTTCAAAAATTAAATTCCAGACAACACTGGCGGGATATATCCACTGGAAACTGACCGGGCAGAAGGTTCTGGGCGTGGGCGAAGCATCCGGTATGTTCCCTATTGATATGAACACAGGAGACTACAATGCCCGCATGATAGAGCAGTTTGATGAACTTGTGGCCGACAAAAAGTATTCCTGGAAACTGGGAGAGATTCTGCCAAAAGTCCTGAGCGCCGGTGAGGATGCAGGCGTCTTGACAGAGGAAGGCGTAAAACTTCTGGATGTAAGCGGAAACCTGCAGGCAGGCATTCCCGTATGCCCGCCGGAGGGGGACGCAGGCACAGGCATGACTGCAACCAACAGTATTGCAAGACGTACAGGCAATGTCTCTGCCGGAACTTCCGTATTTGCCATGGTGGTTTTGGAGAAAGAGCTTTCCAGAGTATATAAAGAGATTGATATGGTCACAACACCTACCGGCAACCTGGTGGCAATGGTGCACTGCAACAACTGTACATCTGATCTGAACGCATGGGTATCCCTGTTCAAAGAATTTGCAGAGGCATTCGGCGTGGAAGTGGATATGAATAAACTGTTTGGGACCCTGTACAACAAAGCGCTTGAGGGTGATGAGGACTGCGGGGGCCTGCTGGCGTACAACTATTTCTCGGGAGAGCATATTACCGGGTTTGAGGAGGGACGCCCTCTGTTTGCACGTATGCCGGAGAGCAGATTTAATCTGGCGAATTTCATGCGGGTACACCTGTTCACAGCACTGGGTGCCTTGAAGACCGGTCTTGATATTCTTTTAAAGGATGAGGGTGTGAAGCTGGACAAGATTCTGGGTCACGGCGGCCTCTTTAAGACAAAAGGTGTGGGTCAGAAAATCATGGCAGGTGCCATTGACGTGCCGGTGTCTGTTATGGAGACCGCGGGAGAAGGCGGAGCCTGGGGAATTGCCCTGCTGGCATCCTACATGGTGAACAAAGATGAGAAGGAAACGCTGGATGATTATCTGACCAATAAAGTATTTGCAGGCGAAACCGGCAGTGAGATGGCTCCCGATCCGGCAGATGTGGCAGGATATGACAAATTTATCAGGAGATACAAAGAAGGCCTGGCCATTGAACGTGCAGCCGTTGATAATATGAAATAGTAGAAACTGCGCATCGCGGGTTTTTTGTTATGGCGAATTATAAAAGAGACACACAGCCAAGTAAAATGTGAAGTGCCCCAATAAGGTGAGGGAAAATTCATGTGGCTGCGTGTCTCTTTTTATTTCATTTATTAAAATGCACAGCTCTCCAGATAAAGAAGACCATAGGTCCTGCGGTTAGGAGAAGAAAGACAGGTGTGAACCATGCCCCCAGATCCAGGCAGAATACGGAACAGTAATTTATATAAAAGAATATAAAGGTGACGGCAAAACGCAGGGTGACAAGCATACTTTTCATATTTCCATAGATCCAGCCTATGTTTTGGGGTGTTACATGGCCGGGTACATTCCAGAGTTCAGGAAATTTCTCTACAAATATCATCAACAGATAGATAAGAATAGTGATAACCGGCAGTATGACCAGTGATCCTTTGGGGCCGTAGGCGTCCGCCTGTCCATTCAGCCCAAAGTGGGTGGGGATTTCATCGGGCAGAGAGTTCCAGCGTAAAATAAGACACAGCAGCTGCCCAATCAGCAGCAGAAAAGACAGGATACTAAGAATGCGCTGGTAAAGTGTAACAGGTAATTTGATCTTCATAAGGCATCCCCTTTCTTACAGGCAGCTAGGTAAGTGTGCAGACCGGCCGCATGGCTGCCGAAAATCCTTCGTTACAGCCAATATAGTCAATAGAGGACCAAAAGTCAAGAAGGGCGGCATAAAAGACAGAAAATAAAGATCAGAAGAAAAAAACAAAGAAAGAAATTGATTTTCAGTACAAAACTGTCTATGATACTTTATGGGACGATTCAAAAGGTTTGTGTATTTATTATACCGGCTGAAAGAGAACATGGGGCAGAAGGTTATCTGCTAAAGGAGGATATCTATGAAACTTACGATACTTGGTACCGGTAACGCTGCGGTGACAAAATGTTACAATACCTGTTTTGCATTGACAGAGGGAAAACGGCATTTTCTGGTAGATGCGGGTGGTGGAAACGGAATCCTGGGAAGGCTCAATGAGGCGGAGATCCCTATACTGGATATCCATGATATATTTGTGACCCATGAACATGTGGACCATCTCCTGGGTGTTGTCTGGATGATACGCATGATCGGCACTGCAATAGAGCAGGGAAAGTACCGGGGTGAGCTGCGGATCTACTGCCATGAAGAACTGAAAAATATATTAACTACGATCACTACACTGACCATACAGAAGAAGGTGACAAAACACTTGGGGGAACGCATCCGTTTTATCACAGTGGAACACGGAAGCCGGGCAGAGATTCTGGGCTGTGAGACAACATTTTTTGATATCTTTTCCACAAAAGCAAAGCAGTTTGGCTTCACTCTGAAAACAAAAGAGGGGGTCAGACTGACCTGTGCGGGAGATGAACCGTATAATGCAAAAGATGAAGGGTTTATAAAGGGCAGTGACTGGCTGATGCATGAAGCTTTTTGTCTCTATTCCCAGAGAGAGACATTTAAACCATATGAAAAGCACCACAGTACCGTAAAGGATGCCTGTATGATGGCGGAAGAATTGGGTGTGTCAAATCTTATCCTGTATCATACAGAGGACAAAAACCTGGAAGAGAGAAAACGCCTTTATACAGAGGAAGGCAAAGGATACTACAGCGGAAATCTTTTTGTGCCGGAAGATATGGAATGCTTTGAGCTGTAAGGAGCGGGAGAGCGGATCGTTAGAGTCCGACATAAAAGAGCAGTCAGAGTCGGGAACAGAGGTACGCGTAACGGTACAATAGGATCACAGCGAAACAAGGAAGGAGGGTGTCTTATGAAAGGATGGAATGAAGGCATTACCAATGCGATCGCATATATGGAAGAAAATCTGACGGAAGATATTGATATAAATAAAATAGCGGAAAAAGCGTATGTGTCGAGCTTTTACTTTCAAAAAATATTTCATGTGTTATGCGGGTTTACGGTTGGTGAGTATATAAGAAACCGCCGTTTGTCACTTGCGGCACAGGAGCTTTGCTCTACACCTATAAAAGTGATCGATGCTGCGCTGAAATACGGTTATGATTCACCGGATAGCTTCGCAAGGGCATTTACCAGATTTCATGGGATAAGCCCCTCTGCAGCAAGGAAACAGGGGAGTAAACTGAATTCTTTTGCACCGCTGAAAATTAAGCTTATATTGGAGGGCAGTACAATGTTAGAGTATAAGATTGTTGAAAAGTCACAGTTTACCGTTATGGGAAAGTCCCGCAAGATCAATACAGAAACTGCTTACAGTGAAATCCCCATGTTTTGGCAGGAGCATATGAAAAGTGGGGGGAGCGAAGTTGTGTGCGGCATGTATGGAATATGTATGGACAATGATGGTAAAAGCCTGGATTACCTTATTGCTGATAATTATATTCCATGGAATGAGGTTCCGGAAGGCTATGAAACCAAAGTGATCCCGGCAGGTACCTGGGCTATATTTCCTTGTCATGGTGCATTGCCGAAAGCTTTGCAGGATGTGAACACAAAGATATGGAGCGAGTGGATGCCGTCCTGCAGAGCATACAAGCTTGCAGGGAACTACAATATTGAGATGTATACACCGCCGTGTGACTCCCCCGATGATGATTATAACGAAATTTGGATACCTGTAGAGAAGGTTTGATCACACTCGATCACGTTCCTTGCCTCTGTATTATGCAGAGAGGTGCGCGTGGCTGTCTCGGGATTGCCTTGCAATTGCAAGGCAACACCTCGCGGGACA
>ENA-UAPG01000227-UAPG01000227.1-human-gut-metagenome-genome-assembly--contig:-NODE-227-length-17696-cov-8.784990_pt1 | contig 17696 bp, 14 predicted proteins | sample MGYA00243478_ERZ654573 | MGnify/ENA primary metagenome ERZ654573 (study PRJEB26926, sample SAMN06164711) | human gut metagenome | biome: ENVO:00009003; feature: ENVO:2100002; material: ENVO:00002003... | reverse complement strand
AAAGACAGAACTGTGATGGTGTAAAGGACCGGTTTCAAATTGGGAAGTGTGATCTTCCGGAAACAAGTCCACGCCCCTGCCCCGTCTGTCCTGGCTGCCTCGTACAGGCTGTAAGGAATGCCGGACAATCCGGCCATCCAAAGCACAATGTCGTACCCCAGGTTTTTCCAGATATAGCTGAATACCAGTATCCAGAAGGCGTATTCGGAATTCATCCAGTCCACGGGAGTCTGCCCCATTTTTTCTATCATGATGCTGAGATATCCTTCCGCGTGGAACGCCACCCTCCATAAAAGGACCACAGAGGCCACAGGAACCGCCATGGGAAGCAGGAAAGCGGATTTCAGAAAACTGCCCAGTATTCCCTGCCTGTCCAGAAATACACTGATAAAAAGGGATAAGCACACAAGGAGGGGGATACAGATCCCGGTGAAACGCAGGGTGTTTTTTGCTGCCAGCCAAAAGGCCGGGGTTTGGAAAAGCGTTTTATAATTTTCCAAACCCGTCCATCCCCTTGTGACCGCGCTCTGGAAAGAGCGCAGTGTCACATCCAGAAAGGGGACAAGGACAAAGAAGCAGACACCTGCAAAACTGGGCAGGATGAACAGGATTCCCGTCAGGGCATATTTTTTCCTCCTCATAGGGATCACTCCGCCAGATAGAGATTGAGTTTTTTCAGGATCGCGTCAACCGTATCGGTAACGGACGCTTCACCGGAAAGACATTTGATGCCCTCTGTGATAACGGTCCTGTTTATCATTTCATCTGTGACGGTGGGGGTTGTAAGCGTGTCCATCACATCTTTCATGGTGTTTATTTCCTCCTCTGTGGGTGAAATAAATTCCATATCAAACGAGCTTCCATCCACATCATTTTCTACGTGGCGCATTCCAAGCGGATAATTGGAAGGCATTTTCAGCTTGTCGGCAAAAGCTGTTTTATTTACCGGCCAGGAGGATAAGGCGGAACTTTGCTGTCCTTCTTTTAAGAGATATCGGATGAAATCTTTGGCAATTTCTCCGCTGCCGGTTTTGGAGCTGATGCCCACAGGGGCAATCGGGATAAATACATCTGCGGACTGGCCCGGTGCGCTTTTGTAGCTGCCGTCACCAAGGTATTTTGCCATGTTCAGGACGTTAGCCAGGCCTTCCACATTCATGAGGTTTCCCAGGGTAATATGGGAGTCCGTGTGACCCATTTCCAGTGCATTAAGCGAGGCGCTAGTCATAAAGGGCGTTATATCCAGGAGCTGTGTATCGGAAATAAGCGGGGACTCATACTCATCGGGTGCATTCTGTGCGTCCGCGATTTTTTTTGCATTTTCAAAGAAGTCCGTTAGTTTCTCTTGGTCCATGGTGCCGTCCTCTGCGATCCAGGAGGGGGAGGAGGGGGGGAGCAGCGCCAGTAAAAGCGTGGTATTTGTCATAGTTCCCAGGACGTGGGAAACCTCCGGGCGGTCAGCCCTCTCCTGTTCTGCCGCCAGGGCAAGATCATCCAGATTTTTAATATTGGACAGTAAAGACTGCTTTCCGATCAAAAGAGGTACCGCAAAACTGGTAGGCACCGCACAGACAGCACCGTCTGATTTATAGGCATCCGTGATATTGGTAAAAAGGCCTTCTTCTTTGTCTGTTTCTTTCAAAATATCCTGAATATCCATTAGCAGTCCCTTTTCCGTATAGGAGGAGATGGGAAGACCGTCCAGCATCAGGATATCAGGTCCTTCTCCGGCCATAATATTTGTGTTCAGAGTCTTCAGCGCATCTGTCCTTGTCACCGCATCGTCTCCTGTCATGCCGGTTTCGTATTCCAGCATCACATTCGGATGTCCGCTTTGAAAGGATGTGATAAGCTGACGGACATAAGGTGTGTCATACAGAGAATATACGGTAAGGGTGTGCTCCGGTTTCACGGATGCGTTGGCATCATAGACGTAACGGAACATCCGCTCCTGACCGTCTATATAATAATGGATGACAACAGTTCCGTCCGTCAGTACAGTAGTGTTTACAACAGAGGATACAGGACTGTTCATCTGTCCCATGGAACCGGTGAAAATTTTCTCCGCAGCAGTCCCGTCTGTCATAAAACGGTAAATACCGGATTGGTTAATAAAATACAGAGATTTCCCGTCAGCACCCGGCATGGAAACGCCAATATCGGATAATTCATTCTGCAGAAAGTCACCCAGAGCTTCCTGCTCTCCTTTTTCCTCCTGCGTTTCCAGGTCATATACTGTGACTTTTGTGTTATCATATTCAATATTGCCGTCATCCGTAATATCCATATCCCTTGAAATGGTGTACAGGCTGTCACCTGCACAGACATATGAGGTATCTCCCATGATCTCCTCTCCCTGTACCACTTCTTTTTCAAAGGTATGCTTAAGCTGAAAGGTTTCCCCATCCAACTGGTAGAGATTTTCAAAGTCTGCACATAAAAAATCCCCAAAATCGGTAAAGTAAGCAAACCCCATGGACTGCCTCATGGCTGACTGCCCGGATTCATCCGCATTTTCGGCGGGAAGTTCCGTATCTACCGTTTGGATCGTTCCGTCCGTCTGTACCAGCTTGTATACGGTCTGCTCTCCTCTTGTTCCATAGAATATCCTTCCGTCCCCGGCTATGGAAAGAAACTCTAATCCGTATTCTACGGACAGGTCATCTTTCATCTCCTGGGGCATCTCCTGCCAGGGCGTCCAGGTTTCGCCTTTGTCAGCGGAATCAAAGATGCCTGTCCTTGCGGCAATCCTCAGGTTTCCGTTATCCAGTCCCTTCATCTCCAGGATAACATCATCCGGTGCGATCCACTCTTCGCTGCTGCTGCCTGTAGTTCGGAAAATGTCCGTGTTGTCAAACTTTATCTCCTGTTCCACATACCTGCCCTTTGGTACACTGCTGCTTTTGGTATCTCCTTTTTTTTCAGCCTGCTGTTCTTTTTCCCCACATGCAGCCAAGGATGCGGCCAGTGTTATGATAAGTGCGGCTGAGATCATTTTTGTCCACTTTTTATTCATGTATCAATCTATCCTTTCCTAAATACTCCCTGTAAGACCGGTCTTCTTACAAAAGCCAGTATAACACAGCAAACCTCTACACATCATCTATTCAATCTCTAATTTCAATCTAATTCCTGAAAAACAGTGTCTAATCACAGGGGAAAATGCTATACTAACCATAGTCTTATAAGGAACCGGCAGTCCGGACGGATGGGCTGCCTGACAGGAAAGGGGAAACATATTTATGAGGATTCTGATCATTGAGGACGATATACAGCTATGCCAGACACTTGCCTATCGGCTGAAAAAAGAAGGAATTCATGCGGATCACTGCCATGATGGCAGGGAAGGACTGAATCTTGCAAGGGAAAATGTCCATGAGCTGATTCTGCTGGACAGGATGCTTCCGTCTCTTTCCGGGACCGAGGTGCTGAAGCGCCTTAGAAGTGAAGGAAACAGCACACCGGTGATACTGGTCACTGCACTGGGAGAAGTGAAGGAACGTGTGCAGGGGCTGGACTGCGGCGCAGATGACTATCTGGTCAAGCCCATTGCCTTTGAGGAACTGATGGCAAGAATACGGAGTATTGGCCGAAGGCCCAGGTTCATAGACCGGGGGGAGAAGCTTCATTACCGGGATTTATCTTTTGATGTGAACGCAAAGGTACTCTCCTGCGGGGAAACGTCCTGCAGGCTGTCACGGACAGAGGGAAACCTGATGGAGGTTTTTTTGAAAAATCCGGGACAGGTACTGGCAAGAAAGATCCTTGTGAATAAGGTGTGGGGCATTGATACGGAGATTGAGGATGGGAACCTGGATAATTTCATTCACTTCCTCAGAAGAAGGCTGAAATCCGTTGGAAGCTGTCTGTCTATCCGGACCATACGCGGCGTGGGCTACAGTCTGGAGGAATAAATGTACAAAAAACTCCGAATGAAAATGACGCTTTTCTGCACAGCAGTTACCGGGGTCATTCTTTTGGCAATGACACTTGCCGGGCTTCTGGCTTTTCAAAATCTTTTAGATGCCAATGACGCGGCGGTGCATGACAAAGAGGTTGATTCTGTGCTGGCTTATCTGGAAAAAAGCAGGGTCATAGATTATGGACAGATTGCCACAATGGCAAATCCGCGTTTTTATACCATAGATCTGTATGAAAACGGAGTACTATACTCCTATGATCCTGAAGAGGAAAAGCAGGAAATGATGGATAAAATAATCCATAGGGCAATGGAGCACTATGGATTTGATGTCAATCATCCACCCTTGGGAAAAGGTATTACTAAACCATTGGAATTTTCCTTTGATCATAAGAAAACAGAACATCTGGTAACTTTCGCATCTGTTCCCTATCCCTATGGAACTTTTTGTGTTGTGATTTCCTACGCAAGAGAAACATTGGAACGGCAGATTCTGTATTTATATGTGGTTTTTACGGTCATTGATCTGACTGCGCTGCTGCTTTTACTTTTATTTTCCTGGTTTTACACAGGCCGTATGCTGGCTCCTATTGAAAAAAACCGGACAAAACAAATACAGTTTGTGGCATCTGCCTCCCATGAACTCCGTTCTCCTCTGGCAGTCATGTTGTCCAGTGCGGATGCGCTGGCAGTGGCCGATGAGGAGGACAGGACCGGATTTCATGAAATCATAAAGGCGGAGGGTCTGAGAATGTCGCGGCTGATCCATGACATGCTGTCACTTGCCAGTGCGGATAATCAGACATGGTCTATGCATTTTGAAAAGATTTCCCTGGATACTATGATCCCTGAAGTATATGAGAGGTATCATATGCTGGCAAAAAGAAAGGGGCTGAAGCTGCAGATCACACTTCCCGACAGTGGGGAGGAGCCGGAGGTCATCTGCGACGGGCAGCGCCTGGAACAGGTCCTGGGGATCTTACTTGACAATGCGGTGAGCTACACACCAAAGGGCGGTATCATTTATCTGGGATATGAAAAGGACGGTGCACGTTGGAAACTCTGGGTAGCTGACAACGGTCCGGGAATCCCGGATGAATGGAAAGAACGGATATTTGACCGCTTTTTCAGAGGTGATATTTCCAGAAAAGAGAAAAAACACTTTGGACTCGGACTCAGTATCGCGGGAGAGATCGTACGGCTTCATAAAGGAAAGATTTGGGTAGAGGATAGGGAAGGCGGCGGGTGTGTCTTTTATTTTTCGGTCCCGGGCGGCTGAGGCAATTCAATGGGAAGTAAAGTTTACAGTAATAATATTATGTAAACTATTAACGAGATATTATGTGAAACTGTCTTTTCAATGAAAAACAATACTATTATAGAAAATTTATTCTATAAAAAACACACATCGGAAATTTGAAACACCGATGTGTGTTTTTGGGTTTTATTCAGTCACAGTCCACAAATCTGCCAATTATTTTATTCAGTCATAGTCCAAAGCTGCATAATTATTTTTTTTCAGTCACAGTTCACAAAGCTGTGCAATTATCTTTTTAGTCATAGTCCGAATTGCTATGTATTGACATGGGTGAAGAATAGCCCTTACATGCCGTCAGGTCTGCGGATATAATCCCAAGGATTTTTATACACGCCGTTTACGCTGACGCCAAAGTGCAGATGATATCCCGTTGCGGCACCTGTCATACCCACATAGCCAATTACCTGGCTGGCTTTGACGGTTTGTCCTTTTTTGACAGCAGGGTTTGAGATCATGTGCATATAGATGGTATGAAGGCCGTTCCCGTGGTCGATCTCCACGTAATTGCCCTCTCCTCCCCAGCCATATCCTGCATTGACTACAGTGCCCCCTGCAGCGGCAAGAACTCTGGAATTGGCCGGTGCAGCCAAATCCACACCTTTATGATTGGTAGAACCGATCCCGCCCGGGCTGTCACGGTTTCCGAATTCACTGGATACATAAGTGATACTTGGACAGGGGAAGCACCACGGACCGTTGGTATTTTCCACCTCTGTCCGGATTCCGTTGGAGTCCAGATAGTAGCCGTCCATATAGGTATTGACAGCCATGGCACCGTTTGATTTGAAATAGTAATAATCCTCTTCTATTTTCTGCCAACCGGTAAGCATGACGCCGTTTTTATCCAGATAATATTTGCTTCCTCCCAGTGTGACCATTCCGGTCTGCATCACACCGCTGCCATTGAAATAGTACCATTTTCCGCTGATCTGCTGCCATCCGGTGAGTGTGATCCCGCTGCTGTTAAGGTAATATTTTTTATCTTTTATAGTCAGCCAGCCGGAAGACATAGCTCCATTTGACGGATTAAAGTAATAAGAACAGCCGCCGATCTTCTGCCATCCGGTAAGCATGGCACCACTGCCGTTGAGATAATACCAAGTATTACCAAGTTTCAGCCAACCGGTTTGCATCACACCGCTGCCATTAGAATAATACCAGGTTTTTCCTACCTGATACCAGCCGGTACACATAGCGCCGCCTGAAGGATTGAGATAGTACCAGGTACCACCCAGATTCAGCCATCCGGTGGCCATGGAACCATTCCCATTCAGATAATACCAGGTACTTCCAACCTTGAGCCACCCGGTCTGCATGGCGCCGCTGCCATTGGAATAATACCAGGTCTTGCCTACTTTATACCACCCGGTCTGCATGGCCCCGCTTGTGGGATTGAGATAATACCAGGTACCACCCAGGTTCAGCCATCCGGTGGCCATAGAACCATTTCCATTCAGATAATACCAGGTATTTCCAATGATAATCCACCCGGTCTGCATGGCCCCGCTGCCGTTGGAGTAATACCAGGTCTTGCCCACTTTGTACCAACCGGTCTGCATGGCGCCGCTGGATGGATTCAAGTAATACCAGGTACCGCCCAGGTTCAGCCACCCGGCTGCCATAGCGCCGCTGCCGTTCAGATAATACCAGGTGCCGTTTAAGTTCAGCCATCCGGTCTGCATGGCACCGCTGCCATTAGAGTAATACCAGGTTTTTCCCACCATGTACCATCCTGTTTTCATGACTCCGTCGGAAGGATTGAGATAATACCAGGTACCGCCCAGATTCAGCCATCCGGTGGCGGCAGCACCGTTTCCCTGTAAATAATACCAGCGGTTGTTGATCAGCCGCCATCCCCCTGCCTCCATAACTCCGCTGCCATTCAGATAATACCGGCTGCCGCCTATTTTCTGCCAGCCTGTGAGCATGATTCCATCTTTATTCAGATAGTACCAGGAGCCGTTTAAATTCAGCCAGTTGTTTGTGTGCAGAGATCCATTGGGATATATGTAGTACCAATGCTTGTTATAACTTACCCAGCCATTGCCGGTGAGCATAGCGCCATTGGAATTTAAAAGATATTTTTTTCCATCTGTACTTAAAAGACCTGTTTTCATTTTTCCGTCAGATGCCAGATAATACCAGACACCGTTTAAATTCAGCCAGCCTTTATTGTAGAGAGATTGATCTTTATTCACATAGTAATAGGTCTTGCCGCTTTTCAGCCATCCGGCTTTGGTATATAAACTGCCGTCTTTATTGATATAGTATAGCTTATCGGATACTTTCAGGATGGTTTTCTGATACATAAGGCCGTCATCCTGGAAATAATATTTCTTTCCGTCAACAGTTCCCCATCCCACGGTTTTCAACCCCTGCTCGTCCAGGTAATAAGTGCCTTCCTTCAAGGTAAGCCATCCGGTAGCCAGGGTACCGTCTTCCTTGTAATAATGGGTACCGTTTTCCTCCTCCACCCAGCCTGTTTTTACAGGGAGCGCCTGACCATTCTCATCCGCAGGCTGTTCAGAGGCCGGTTCATCACCGGGATCCCCTTCAGGTTCATTGGGGTCAGCATCCGCATCATTTTTGTTTTCATCCGGAAGCTCCGTATTATCTGTATTCTGATCAGAATCTGGCAGCGGTTCTTCATTCAATGCAGAATCCTGTTCTTCATCTGAACCGGAAATATTCTGGGATGTACCGCTTTGCTGGGCCTTGGTATTTGTGGTACTGTCCTCCTGGGCCGCATTTATATTCTGCTGGCTTACCATCAGGGATGCACTCAGGATGGCACCGCAGACTGCTGTCTTGATTAATTTTTTATTCCTCATCTTCTCCCCCTTACGCAAATGTACTTTCATCCAATATAATGGTAAAAGGTCCCTCGTTTACAAGTGATACCTGCATCAGCGCACCGAATCTGCCAGTTTTGACTACAGGTACTTGTTCTCTTGTTTTCTCTATCATATATTCATAAAGTGATTCCGCCATCTGGGGTTCTCCCGCATGGAAGAAGCTGGGACGGTTGCCTTTTTTGCAGTTGGCGTACAGTGTGAACTGGGAGATCAGAAGGACCTCTCCGCCCACATCTGCCAGAGACAGGTTTGTCTTACCCTCCGCATCTGCAAAAATCCGCAGGTTGACCATTTTCTTGATATACTGGTCAGCCATCCCTTTTGTGTCCTCTCTGCCGATTCCCACAAAAACCAGAAATCCGCGGTTGATACTGCCTATGCACTCCCCTTCCACACAGACAGAAGCCTCAGTGACTTTTTGAATGACTAATTTCATTTACGCAAAAAACTCCTTTTTTTCTTTTCGTTCTCTTCCTTTTTTTCCTCGGTTACCAGTTTAACCGGTTCCAGGGTTTCCGGATCAATATAATCCACATCCTGATACAGATGATCCTCAGTGGGCAGGTCTTTCTTTTTCAGCCAGGAATTGCGCAGGTATTTGAGACCTGCCACGATCACTGCCCATACCGGTACACCGATGATCATGCCCGGAATGCCTAAAAGGCCGCCGAACAGTAAGATAGCCACAATGACCATGAAACTGGACAGGCCCGTGGAGCCGCCCAAGATCTTCGGTCCAAGAATATTACCGTCGAACTGCTGAAGCAGAAGAATGGTAATCAGGAAATACAGGCACTGCATGGGATTGACCAGCAGGATGATAAAGGCGCTGGGTATAGCACCAAGGTACGGACCAAAAAACGGGATAACATTGGTCACACCAACGATCACACTGACCAGGATCGCATAGGGGGTTCCTATGACTGAGGTCAGGATATAACACAAAACACCGATAATAGCGGAATCTACGATCTTGCCGTTTACAAAACCGCCGAAGGTCTTATTCACAAAACGGCATCCTCTGATGATGTCATTGGCCCTCTCCGCATCAAAGGCAGCGTAGATGAACATTTTACCCTGTGTCAGAAATCCTTCTTTGTCAGCCATCAGATAGACAGAGATAATGGCACCGATCAGGAAGTTCTTGATGAAGACCAAGGCGCCGAACACACCTGTGGTAAACTGCTGCAGAACCTCTTTTAACTGGGGCAGGAGCTGTACATTCATCCAGGTTTCCATTTTGGATGAATAGCTGTTGAAGAAATCAATGGCAGTGGAGCGAAGCTCCGGATTATCCTTCAGGATGGAATTCAGCCAGTTGCCCACATTCTGCACATATCTGGGCATATCATTGATAATACTGATGATACTTTCCACAATAGACGGCACGATCATAGCCATCAGGGAATAAATAATCAGCAGCGCGAACAGCAGCGCAAAAAAAACGCAGATATAACGGACTGCCTTTTTCTTCTTTTTATTAATTTCTATTTTCCTTCTCTTCATCAGAGGAAAGAAAAATTTCTGCTCCAGAAAGTTGACCACAGGGGTCAGCAGATAGGCTATGACCACTCCGAATATTACCGGCATCATAACACTGCTCAGAATCCGGAATCCCCGTATGAGCACATCCATATGAAAAATTCCAAAATAAAAGAGCATACTGGCACAAATGACGGTCAATGCTGTAACGCCCCAATACAAATATTTTTTATCCCAACGAAACTTCATGATTAAGCCTCCGATTATGCATAAACTGGAATCATTATAACATGAAATTTATTATTTGTGTCATAATTCTGTAAAAAAGTTATTTATTTTTTTAATTTTATATGATATATTCAACGAGATAAGTGAGGATTCTCCCACCCCTACAGGCGGAGAGATAAATCACCCAAAATAAAAGTAACGGCAGTAGCGGACAAAGAAGAAAAGAATTATGCTGCGGAGGATATTGAAATGAAATTACAGAAGTTATTGAGTCTTACCAGAAAAGCGGTGGATGAGTTCTCTCTTATAGAGGACGGAGATAAGATCGCGGTGGGTGTTTCGGGAGGAAAGGACAGCTTGTCTATGCTTTATGCCCTCCACGGACTGATGCGTTTTTACCCTCATCCTTTTTCCATAGAAGTGATCACTGTGGACCTTGGTCATCCCGGGTTCCATGTAGAGAAAATAAAAGAGCTGTGTGATTCCCTCTCCCTGCCGTTCACAGTGGTGAAGACAGATATCGCACAGATCATCTTTGATGAGCGGAAAGAGAGCAACCCCTGTTCCCTCTGCGCCAAGATGCGCAAAGGAGCCCTCAACGAGGAGGCAAAGAGACTGGGCTGCAATAAGGTGGCTTACGCCCACCATAAGGATGATGTGGTGGAGACTATGCTGCTCTCCCTTATTTTTGAAGGAAGATTTCATACTTTTTCACCCAAGACCTATCTGGACCGGATGGACTTGACCGTGATCCGTCCTCTGCTCTATGTGGAGGAGGCTGATGTCATTGGGTTTAAAAATAAATATGACCTGCCTGTGGAGAAAAGCCCCTGCCCGGTAGACGGATATACCAAAAGACAGTATGCCAAGGAACTGCTCCGGGATTTGACAAAAGAACATCCCGGTACCAAGGAACGCATGTTTACTGCCATTTTAAACAGCAGTATAAACGGATGGGACAAAAGAACACCGAAATAAACGCCGTAACAAGAAGCACCGCAGAATGCAGATCCTGCGGTGCTTCTTCATTACGATTCCCGTAAACCGGTATTTCTGTCAGCCTTTTTTATTCCTCTTATTATCTCTGATCTCAATGGCCTTTTTGATCATTTCCACACAGCCGTCAATACCCAGTATGCCGCTGTTCAGACATAAGTCATAGCTGGTGGCATCGCCCCATTTTTTGCTGGTGTAGTAATTATAGTAACTGGCCCTTCTCTTGTCTGTCTTCTGGATTCTGTCTTTTGCTGCCGAGTCGGTCAGTTCATGCTTCCTGGCGATTCTCTTGATCCTTTTATCCAGATCAGCATGTATAAATACACTGATCGCACCCTCATAATCAGAAAGCGCATAATCCGCACAGCGTCCAACGATAACGCAGGGGGCTTCAGAAGCCAGTTTTTTAATTGTGTCAAACTGTGCCAGAAACACCTTGTGGTTGATGGGCATATCGGTAAATGCCGCTGAGGAATAGCCAAAGGAATATGTATCCATGACCAGAGAATACAAAAAACTGTTGGTTGGCTTTTCGTCATTATTCTCGAATAATTCCTGGCATAATCCGCTGTCCTTGGCTGCCCTGTCAAGAAGCTCCTTGTCATAACATTTAATACCCAGTTCCTCTGCCAGACGCAGACCAACTTCTTTTCCGCCGCTTCCGTACTGTCTTCCGATTGTAATTACCGTATTTGCTGCCATAATCAAACACTCCTCTCTATTCGATAATCCCTCTCTGAGATTGTTGTAGCAATTCAACAGAGAAATATGGAATTATTATCTTACTATAACTATTATAATCTATTTTATCCAATCTGTATATAAAATTTATATTATTTTATCGGAATTTTATGAGAAGTTTTTCAAAATATTCCGGAAGAGGTGCAGAAAACTCCAGATACTCTTTTGTGGCCGGATGGATAAAACCTAAAATCATAGCGTGAAGTGTCTGGCCTTCCAGACCCGGTACGGGACATTTTTTCGGTCCATATACCATATCCCCCAGAAGCGGATGCCCAATGCTGCTCATGTGCACACGTATCTGATGGGTACGGCCTGTTTCCAGGCGGCATTCCACATAGGTGTAGTTTCCAAAACGTTCCAGAACCTTATAATGGGTGACAGCAGGTTTTCCGTTCTTTTGATTGACAGCCATTTTCTTCCGCTCTGTGGGGTGACGTCCGATGGGACCTTCCACAGCGCCCTCGTCCTCTGTCAGATTTCCATGTACAATGGCACGGTAGCGCCTGGTTATGCTGTGATCCTTGAGCTGCTGCGCCAGATCCCTGTGTGCCAGATCCGTCTTGCATACCAGAAGAGCACCGGTGGTATCCTTATCAATACGGTGTACTATGCCGGGACGAAGGACTCCGTTAATGCCGGAGAGATTTCCACGGCAGTGGTATAAAAGAGCATTTACCAATGTGCCGCTGTAATGGCCTGCGCTTGGATGCACCACCATTCCTTTTGGTTTATCCACCACAAGAAGATGCTCATCTTCATAAAGGACTGACAAAGGGATGTCCTCGGGCAGGATATCCGGTTCCCGGCTGTCAGGTATAAAGACACAGATCTCCTCGTCTTCTGAAAGCTGGTAACTGGATTTTACCGGCCGGTCTCCCACAGTGACGTTTCCCTCCTTAAGCTGCTTTTGAAGAAAAGAGCGGGAATAGTCCGCAAGTTCCAATGCCAGATATTTGTCGATACGTTCCCCTGCCAAGGAGGGGTCAACGAACAGGCAGATCTTTTTCATTTCTTCTTTCCTTTCCCTGATAAAAATGCAAAATCCTCTTCTTTGTAGATAAATAAAAAGGAGATCAGGAACAACGCCATGGAGACTACCACATAGATATCCGCCACATTAAAGACAGGAAAATTTATGGGAGAGAAATAAATAAAATCCACAACATAATTCAGCCGGATCCGGTCAATAAAGTTGCCGATCGCCCCTGCACAGATGACAAAACAGATGATCCGGAGAAACAGGTATTTTTTATCTGAGGGCATATGCCAGAGTACATAGATCACAGCACACAAAATGATGACGGTCATAATACCAAAGAAAAGAAACTGGTTCTGAAAGAGGCCAAAAGCAGCCCCCCTGTTTTCCAGATAATGCAGGTAGAGTACATTGTCAATCAGGGGGATATCCGGCTGATCCTTCAGATGGCGGACAGCCAGGTATTTTGTCCACTGGTCAAGACCTGTTAAAAGTGCCACACTGATGAGAAACTGCACCAGCACAGTGATTTTTTTTGTTTTTTGCTTCATGTTCGTCTCCCTGCAGCTATTCCAGTATTTCCCGGATGGCTGTGAGCAGTTCTTCATCTGTCACAGTTTTATCCACCACCGCGTATCCGGGTTCTTTCATGAGAATAAACTTGATCCTTCCCTGCTCCATCTTTTTGTCTGATTTCGTCACGCTTAACACTTCCTCCGCACGCAGACCATCTGTGGAGACAGGCAGGCCAAAGGCCTCCAGAAGCTTCCTGACCTCTTCATACTCTTCCACTGTGATCATGCCGCGTCTCATGGATAAATATGCTGAGGCCACAGTGCCTACGGCCACGCACTGGCCGTGAAGCAGACGGAAATCCTTTAATTTTTCAACAGCATGTCCAACGGTGTGCCCCATATTCAGCACAGCACGCTCCCCCTGTTCTGTAGGATCATGTTCAACCACCGTCTTTTTGATGACACAGCTTTTGTAGATCATTTCCGACAAAATGTCTGTATCAAGCGCCAAGATCCCGGCACGGTTCTCATACAGCCATTGGGAGTAAGAGGCGTCACGGATAAAGCCATGCTTTACCACCTCACCCATACCACAGGAAAACTGCTCCAGAGGCAGCGTGCACAGTGTACTAACATTCATATACACCATACGGGGCTGGTGGAAGGCGCCTACCATATTCTTATATTTTAAGAAATCAACCCCGGTCTTTCCGCCGATGCTGCTGTCCACCTGGGCCAGAAGCGTGGTGGGGATCTGGATAAAATCAATCCCCCTCAGATAAGTAGCAGCCGCGAATCCGGTCATATCGCCCACCACACCGCCGCCAAGGGCTGCCAGAAAATCTTTCCGGTCAAAATGCATTTCAATTAAATGCTGGTAAATCCCCTGAATCTGTTCCAGGGTCTTGTTCTCCTCCCCTGCAGGCAGCACATAGGTGGTCACAAAATAAGCGCATCTCTCCAGCTCTTTTTTTACTGTATTTAAAAAGAGCGGGGCAACGGTGCTGTCTGTAACAATGCAGAACTTCCTTTTGGCCAGTTCCAGCCGCTTTAGCTGTGCTGATAAATCCGAAAAATCCTTACGGAATATAATGGGATAGGAAAAATCCCCGTCTCTTCTTACCTGTAATATGTCTGCTGTCATTCTTTTCACTCCTGTCTTAACAATATCTGGCCAGGCTTATATGATACCTGTTCTTTTTGGTGATGCCTCCTACTTCCTCAAAACGGAATTTTCCTTTGCCCCGCACAGAGACAATATCTCCCACTTTCAGATTATATCCGTTGGAGAGGATATTCTTTCCATTGACAAAAACCTTTCCCCCTTCTATGAGGGAAATCATACTGCTCCTTGATGAGGAAAATGCCAGGGCGATGACACTGTCCAGTCTTACGGAAGACACCGTTCCCGAAATCTTCTCTGTCTTCAGGGAAGGCAGCTCCTCCAGGGCATTCAAAAGCTCCGGCACTACATTGGTGTGGCGGACACGGCACAACTCCTGTAAAAGAAACGGCGCCATATTCTCATGACAGAAAACATGGGCGGTCTTCCCTTCCACCAAAATATCACCAATCTTGTTTCTCTCTATACCCAGGTTTAATATGGCCCCCAGATAATCTCTGTGGGTCAGGCTTTCTGCAAACTTTTCCGCTGCAGGGCGGATACGGATACAGGAAATAGGATAATCCTGTTGAAAGAAAAGAGCATCAGGGATGAATGCTGCCATCTGACGCTCTGCCAATGCATAGCCTCCGAAAGTTTCCACTTTGACCCCTGATTCGTTCTTTGGCAGGCTCTGCAACATATGCAATTCATTTAAGTCCAAAAAATCAGAGAAAGTAAGAACGCCGCGATAATAGGCATTCTTACTTAACTCTTTCATACGTTTTTCAAATAAAGTTTCTTTTTCCATGGTTTGTCCGCAATTCATTAGTATTCGGTCCGTATGGACGGGATATCAAAAGCACCGTTTAAGATCTGCTGATAGTCTCCGGTAATGTCCACGCTGGCCGGTGTCAGAATAAATATGTAACTGGACACTTTCTGCAGGCTTCCGCCTATGGAATAGCAGGAACCTGAAGTAAAATCAATGATTCTCTGCGCAACTTCCATATCCAGACCTTCCAGGTTCAGGATAACGGTGCAGTTGGCGATCAGTGTATCTGCAATCTCTCTTGTATCTTCCATATTGGTGGGCTTGATCACGCAAACTTCCATTGCGCTGCCTGTTCTTTTTACCTGACGCATCGGGGTAACCTTGGAGGAGGAAGCTGCAGCTGAAGATGCAGACTTGGCAGTCTTTTGTGACTTAACAGGCTTGGACGCCTTGGGAGCAGACTGCTTTTCCGCCTTTTTGTAGCTGCGCGGTTCATAGTCGTCTAAGTCATCATCATCTTCCTCTAATTTTTTGAAGAAACGTCTCTTGGGTTTTTCATCATCGAACTCGTCATCGAACTCATCATCCAGAAATTCGTCGTCGTCGTAATCGTCGTTCACTTTGATCGCATCTAAAAACTTATCTAAAACACCCATGATAAAATCTCCAATCTTATTTGCTATAATCTCTTTCTCCGAAAATGCCTGTCCCTACACGGACCATCGTGGCACCCTCTTCAATGGCAACCTCATAATCACCAGTCATGCCCATGCTGAGCACAGCCATAGTAACATTATTAAATTTTTTCTCTTCAATGTCAACACTTAATTTTCTTAAATTTCTAAAAACTTCCCTGTTTTCTTCAGCATTTTCAACAAACGGGGCAATGGTCATCAGCCCTTTCACCGCAATATTTGGAAGTTTTGATATGGCTTCCGCAAGTGCCGCCGTTTCATCCGGGCTTACACCAAATTTGCTGTCCTCACCGGCCACATTGACTTCGATGAGAATATTGGCAGTTACCCCTTTTTTTTCCGCTTCCTGGCTGACCGTCTCTGCCAGACGGAGGGAATCCACCGAATGGATCAGACAGGCTTTGTCCACGATGTATTTTACTTTATTTCTCTGTAAATGTCCAATCATATGCCAGTGAATCCCTGAGGGAAGTGCCTCCTCCTTGGCTGTCAGCTCCTGTACCTTGTTCTCACCGAAATCCACTACGCCCAGAGGCAGCAGTTCCTCGATCATAGACATGGGTTTTGTCTTGCTCACAGCGATGAGGGTAACCTCATCCCGGTTTCTTCCTGCCCGGCGGCAGGCTTCCTTTACTTTTTCTTCCACTGCAAGATAATTTTCACATACACTCATGTTTCATCTCTCCTTACTTTCCAGTCAGTATATCTTCTTCTTTTACGCTCTCTCCGTCCTCCACAATTCTGTCAAAGGCTTCCAGACCGTAAGATGTGTTGGGTCTTACAATACAGTATTCTTCATTCTGATCAATGATATCAATTTGCCTGAATACCGCATATCCTTTGTTCATACTATAAACACCTTCCAGATAATCAATCTCACCTACCACAAAGGTTTCCTGTGTTTCCGGTTTATACAGGACATCCCCGTCCTGGAAGGTCTGTTTATCCACATAACAGTACCCATCCTGAGCTGCCGTATTCTCTGTATCCTCGGATACTTCGGCATCCAGGTTCTCCTCTGCTGTGTTTTTATAAATAGTGGCAGATACAAACTCTGTTGTCTTGTCTCCGCCTTTCGTGGTTGTCTCCCGCAGGAATCCGGCTGAATTTTCATTTCCTCCTTTGGTCAGGAAAGAGGAGGGAATGATATAAAATTCTTTGGTCACAATAGAACGCATGGGGATCTTCAGCCCGCTCTGGGTATTGATGACCAGTTCTATTTTGAGGAATCGGTCAGAGGCATAGCGCACCATACCATTTTTCAGTGTAATCTTTGCCACCTTCTGGTTTCCCACATTCATAATGGAGAGCTGCCCGGTCTGTGTCTCTCCGTCTTTTAGAAACTTCACTTTGATACTTTTGCGGTCTGCCAGTTTAGCAGCCAGTTTGTCGGATAGCGGCACCATGAGCGTCCAGTTGTCATCTTTGACCAGTTTGTACACAGCATCTCCGGCTTTGGCCTGCCCGTCTGTGAGCAGGTCCTTTTTTTCATAGGCTTTTTGATTAAAATCTTCCTCTGTCAGGTCCTCTACGGTTTTTCCTTCATATCCGTCTGTGGAGTATATGACAAGACCTGCGCTGGGGGATGTATGTACCACTTGGTTTCCGAACGTCATGGAACCCCGGATGACGGTCACATCACTGTCCTCCTCGTCCTGGTCCTCCACTGCGTCAGCCGGCGCCGTCCCCTGGGAGGATGCCTGCTGAAAGATCAGGCCCTGCATTTCATATTTGAAACTGTAGGCATCGTAAAAATCTGTTCCGCTGAAGTTATTGGAAAAATCAGCGATCCTGGTGCGGACTTGCTCCAGCTGGTCTTTGGACAGGGTGATATCAGCCTTGACGTTTTTGGTATCGCTCAGGGCATAGACATTGCCCCCCTTTCGTACTTTCATGCCCTCCCTGGCATAGTAACGTATATAGCCCGGGCTGTCGGCAGTGACAACCTCCTCGTCGCGTACCGCCAGCGCTGTACAGACAGGGTTCCTGGAGAGAGGACCTGCCGTTACCTGATAGGAGGTGACGTGGGTGGAGGTGATGTAAAGCAGAACGGTGATCAGCATGTAAATAAACAGTGCGCCAAAAAGCAGT
>ENA-UAPG01000221-UAPG01000221.1-human-gut-metagenome-genome-assembly--contig:-NODE-221-length-17800-cov-12.478670_pt1 | contig 17800 bp, 15 predicted proteins | sample MGYA00243478_ERZ654573 | MGnify/ENA primary metagenome ERZ654573 (study PRJEB26926, sample SAMN06164711) | human gut metagenome | biome: ENVO:00009003; feature: ENVO:2100002; material: ENVO:00002003... | reverse complement strand
GCATAAATCAACTCCCGAAATATTTACTTGCCTGCATATAATTTAAGTGGTAACCTGATAATAACAAATAATAAATCAATGAAAGAGAGCAAAAAACCACATTGGACTTATATCAAATTTTCATCACCCACAACAGAGCCTGGACAGTCCGTGAAGTTATCGGTTTTTCTATACTATTTACCATCGCATTACTGACAGCACTATATTTACTGCACAACAAGAAAATCAAACCATCACAGGCCATATCAGGCTTGCTCCTTCTTCTCTTCCTAGGCATCGTATTCGGCTCCACGGTATTCACCCGCATGCCAATGGAACGGCAATACAACCTGGAACTATTCTGGTCCTGGAAAGCAGTCTTCTTGAACCACAGCCGTGAGATGCTGAAAGAAAACCTGCTAAACTGCATACTATTATTCCCCATGGGCCTATTGCTTCCGGTAACATTTAACCGCAGGCTAAGTTGGTGGAAGGGACTACTTGCCGGCGTTATTGTTTCAGGTATGATCGAAACTTTCCAATTAATATTCTGCAGAGGATTATTTGAATGGGATGATATAGTCCATAACAGTCTTGGCTGTATGGCTGGATGCATAATGATCAGTACCGTTCTAAAACAGAAAAAATAGTCTGCCGCCTTAACAATTACTGCATTAAATTAAAATAACGCAAAAGAGTGAGTCATGGAGCTGTCAAGCCAACAAGCCATCAATCCAATAAGCTGTCAGACCAACAAGCCATCAATCCAATAAGTTGTCAAACCAACAAGCCATCAATCCAATAAACTGTCAAACCAACAAGCCATCAACCCAATAAGCTGCCAATCCAATAAACCATTAAACCAATAAAGCCAAACCAATAATCCACTAAAACAATACCCCGCCAAATCAGTACCCCACCAATACATCACACCATCATACAAGGAGAAAAAGCCTATGAACAAACTATGGAAAAAATTCGACCATCTATCCACCCGATGCTACGAAGATATGATACAATCCAACCCCACCATGGACAACTGGGATGAAGCATTTTCCGTATTAGTTGAAATCACTGAGGAAGGAAGACAACGAGACAGCAGCTTCGCCCAAGAGATATACCAGTTAGAGGAGAGCATTGAGTACCAATGCGATGTCAGCGGATGGTTTGAAGATTACATGGACGAGCTTGAGATGTGTGAGAGATATGACCGGCTTCAGTATGTCTGCGAAAAGGTCCTCCAATTATTTCAGTGGAAGGAGGAGAGTCCTTCAGACATAAAATTCCGTATTGCGTTCGCCATGGCAGGGCAGGGGAAAAACGAGGAAACTCTTGCCTTTTGCGAGGATTGGTATAAAGCAGAGTATGGCAATATTGTTGCGGCAACTTCTCTGATCTATGCACAGACCGCAGTGAAAGATTATCAAGGCGCGGAAGCTGTTGTTAAAAAATTTATCACCAAAGACACGGTTTGTTCGGAGGAAAATGATATTATCTATTCCGCAGCTTCCCATTTATACAAGGTTAACGGTAATAAAAAAGAAGAAAAACGCATAAACAAGGCTATTAAAACATATGAGAAAGAACTGGAGGAGTATTTTTTAAGTTTAGATGAAGAAGATCTGGATTTCGATTTAAATCTGGATATCCCAGATGAGGAACTGCCATTTAAATAAAAAACGCATAAAATTACAGAGGATTTCCCACGCACATATAAATGGGGGTACATAAAATGGAAAAAAACAAAAAATCAGTCAAAGCAAATATACTGAATATGCAAGAAGTACAAGCGGCTGCAGAGTGTTTGGCAGAGGACTACATACAATTCTTTAATTATATGGGTAACAATACCGTAAAATTAACCGCAAGAACCATACGTTTGGGAAAGAAGGACTGCTTTGAAATCAACAGTCTGTTCCATTGTGCACCGGAGATATGGCAGGGGGCGGGGCGCACACAGGAATATTATGTGGAAATAGATTATTTTTTCTGTTTTTCAATATATTATGGGATCATCCGTCCATTCAAAAAGGGCAGCAGCTTTTTGGTTGAGATGACCGGAAAAAAAGAACAGTTCTTAAAGATGAGCAGTACCCAGCGCTATGGCATTATGCTGACATACATGTTTGGAGAATACCTGTGGAGCGAAAACAGTGATGGCTGCACAAATGATTTTTCCCATGCATTAATACGTGATGAGTGCATGCCTGTAGATTATTCGCAGATTACAGACATGAGAAGTTTCAAATACATTTACTTAACATTTCCCAGGTTGTTTTCGGTCTTTGGATTATTGGAAATTAAATGGGTGGAAACATTAGAAAAAGATGATAAAAACGGGATGCACCATATACGTCTGACAAGTCTGGGAACGGATATCTTCCGCTTCATTCGCATCCGAGATCTGTTATCTCTCTGGGATGAGGAAAGGATTCCTTATCTGCTGAACAAGTTTACGGCACTTGGTTCCACCGTTGATGACGTAAAAGCGTTTATGCAGCCGGAAAGCACATCCGGTGATGTCACATACATACTGAAAGTGGAGCTGGGGAGCTGCATGAGAAAAATCAGGATAGGCGGCAGGGCAACCCTGGAGGAACTACATGAAGCGATACAGCGGGCAGTTGACTTCGATAATGACCATATGTATTGTTTTACGATAGGATTTGGAAGAACAAAGAAAAGTTATTACCATCCCTATTGTAGAGACGAGGCATATCTGGCTAATGAGGTGTATTTGCAGGAGATACTGCTGTATGAAAAGATGAAGTTTGAATACCTTTTTGATTTTGGAGACTGCTGGAGATTTGAAATTACAGTGGAGAAAATCCTTCCGGAGTATACGGAAAACGCGGGGGTGATCGAACAGAAAGGCAGAAATCCTGAGCAATATTGGGGCGAATTTTAGGATACGTTATAGGATCGGCATGCGCCAGAAGCAACCAGATAAGAGAAGTATTCCGGTAACTGTTCTGCAAGTCTGCGAGTTTCAGGCACTGACCGTCAGAAAGCGTTCAGCGTGCAGGCAAAAATCCCATTGTGAAAACAATTTTACACGGCTTTTTGCTTGTAAGAGTGAATGTAGTAAGTTACTAAACAGTCATGAAATCTGCAGAAATAGGAGTGCTGCACGTGCTGTTACACCATTGTGTACAGCACGCGCAAGCAGCCTGTGAAGGACCTGTTATGCTTCAATATTTCCATTTACCAAGCAATTCATCCCTAAGTTCCAGATCATCGATCCCCGTCATATCCGCATATTTAATATCCTCCGGATAATTCTTCATTTGACTCTCCTGTCCTTCCAATATCTTCCCCGGATTATAATGGTCCTTATCATAAACAAGATAGTCATTTACCAGATAAGTAAACACATCTTTAACATCCTGCTTATTATCCTTCCCTTTCACAATACTAACCCCATCCAACGAATACGGTGACCCGGATTCGGGATAAATCATTTTCAAAGGATTTCCATTATTGATCTCCGTTACTACCTGATACGTGAGGGCAGTACCCACAGCACATTCCCCCTGGATCAATAATTTTACAGGACCGGACCCCGACTCAGAATATTGTTTTACATTCTCATTGAGTTTGTCAAAATAATCTAACGCCTTGTCCTCCCCCCACACATTCCTCAGATTCAGATAAAAATTATATCCTGTGGAACTGGATTTGGGATTTTGGATAGAGATTCTATTCTTAAATTCCGGTTTCAGCAAATCTTCATACGTTTTGGGTTCATCAATCCCATACTTTTCCAGAATTTCCGTATTTACCGCAAATCCTCCGCCATAACTCTCCCATATTAAATACTTCCCATGCTCCGGAAGCATACCCTCTATATAATCCAAATGTGAATACTCCGATACATCGGCCAAAGCATCCTTCATTTTTTCCATATATCCGGTTTCAATCCCCAGCACAATATCTGCATCAGAGCTTTCTTTTTCCGTTTGAACCTTAGCAGCCACCTTTGCTGTAGGCATGTACATGATCTGTACGTTTAACCCCGGAAATTTTTCTGCCAGATGAGCTTTCAGATCATCATTTCTATATTGTTCCAGAGCGGAATAAATCACCAGTGTATTACTATCCTGTTTATTTATGAAAAAATACAATGCTGCGATAACAACCAATAATCCTGCCAATATCTTCTTCATCTTCTAATTCTCCTTCCTTATAAAATACAATTTCAGGAAATAGATCACACCCTTCGCCGCAACATTGATCAGCAGGATCAAAATAGAGATAAATGCAATGGGTTCAATCAGTGACTGAGAATCAAACTGGGGGATCAGAAGGGCCAGAGGCATATTTCTGAAATTTGCCAGGAAGGAAATAGCTGAGATCGTCACCATACAGTTCACAAATATATAGCTGAACATCTCTAAAATCGTCCCCCTTGTGCAGGGCATGTACACATCCATCAGCATCCTCATTTTAGAGATTCCCAGAGAGTATGCAACATCCTCCAGATTACCGTTGAATTTGGATAGTGAATTATAAGCCAGCAAATAAGGTGACGCAAAAAAGTGAGTGATATTCACAGTGATCAATATGGCAATTGTCCCATAAACAAAGCTTCCCTGGAAAAACAGCACATAAGACAAGCCCAAAACAATACCCGGAAACGATAAGGAAACCAGGGAAATCAAATGGATAGCCATGGAAGAAAAGTTCTTCCCTGAGCGGGCGGTAACGTATGCCGCATAATATGTAACTAATGTACCGGCTAAAGCCGTTGTCAGCCCGATAAACAGGGAATTCAGCAGATACCCTCCAATCCCCAGATCCATGGACTCCGTTATATTATCAAGCGTAAAACTGAAATCAATCGGATACTGCTTTACAAAACTTAAAATAATAAACGTAACAATAGGCAGACTGATCAAGACAAGTGTCACTGCACATACAATTTTGGCAAAAATATCGCGTTTCTTGTTTTTCTTTATTATATAGGGCTTGGTAACAGTACTGCCTGTACCGGTGTCCTTGTTCATCAAGTCAATGATAAATGCAATGACTGCAGGAATCAGCAGGATGACGCCGATAATTCCCCCTTTTGAATAATCAAGCAGCCCAATGACTTCCCGGTACATATAAACAGGCAGCGTCATCATTTTGCCGCCCACGATCAACGGCACACCATAATCCGTGAATACCACGGTAAACACAGCAAAGAAAGCAGAGATCAGCGGTTTTTTTAGATTGGATAGGGTAATAGCCTGTAACTGCTGTTTTTTTGATAATCCCAGCACATCCGCAATCTCATATACAGTGAAATCTTCATACTGAAAGATATCTGTCAGCATCAGAAATGCCATGGGGCAGGAATACAGTGTTGCCCCGATCACGATACCTGTCAGTCCATACAGGTGAATGTTTATCCCTGTTAAATTAGTGAAAAAACCGTTGTCCCCGAACAACAATGTCAAACCCATACCATGGGAAATAGAGGGGATCAGCATGGGCAGTGTAAAAATAACCGACCACACACCTTTATGCCGGATCCTTGTCCTGTTGACACACCAAGCCAGCAATAATGCCAGACTTACGGATACAATAGTTGTCACAAGAGATGAAATAAAGGAGTTCCATAACATTGGCCCAAACTGCGCACTGGATATAACCTCGCTGATATCTCCGATTGAAATATGGGCTGCCAGGGCAATGATTGGGCATATAACATGTAATATTAAAAATATGGCCACAACAAGTTTCAGGCCGTGAAAGGTTCTGTTCTTCATACTTCCTCCGTCCTATAGTCTGCCGATACATTTTGACAGTGACTCATATTTTTGATTCAAATGGCCCACCACAAAGCTTTGGATATATTCATTCGCAGGATTATTGTATATTTCCAGGGGGGTATCCAGTTGTTCAATGGTTCCGGTGCTCATTACCATGATCCTGTCAGAAAGGAAAAATGCTTCCTCCTGGTCATGGGTAATATAGATCATGGTAGAATGGAATTTTCTCTGGATGTCCTTCAGTTCCCGCTTCATGATCTCTTTATTTTCAACATCCAGTGCACTGATGGGTTCATCGAGCAGAACAATGGACGGGTTTAAGGCCAGGGTGCGGGCGATTGCCACTCTCTGCTGCTGGCCTCCGGAGAGATGATGCGGCCTTTTCTTTAACTGGTCACTCATGCCTATCATTTCCAGAGTCCGCTTGGCACGCTGCGTGGCATCTGCTTTTGTTTCAGGCCTGATTTTAAGGGCATATTCCACATTTTCCAATACGGTCATATTGGGGAATAAAGCATAATTTTGAAAGATGATGCCCATTCCTCTTTGGGATGCGGGAAGTTTGCTTATATCTTTTCCATCCAACAGTATCTCACCTGCTGTCTGTGATTCCAGACCAATGAGTATTCTTAATAAGGTTGTCTTACCGCAACCACTGGGGCCCAGGACACTGAGGAATTCCCCTTCTTTTACTACAAATGATAGAGATTTTAAGACTTGTTCTCCATCATATTCTTTTACCAGATTTTTTACGATCAATTTTTCTGCCATATGGTTTTCTCCTTGGTATAATAAGACGTGAATTTTGACTATGATTTGTTGTGGCCTATTTTTGTGGGTATAGGGTAGAGTACCTTACACTGCTTATATTTCCGGGAGGAGGCCAATGGTTTTTTAGAGAAGTCCGGTCCATGTATTTTAAAATAAGGGGTGTTTTATGAGCTGCCATGATCACATATCCTTTTATTTTTTGTTTCAGTATACCATTTATTACTATTTCATGCTACTGTTATTACGAATTAGCAAAGGAAAGTGTACTGGAAATAGAGGATTACCGTGTGCAGACTATGCTGGAGCTTGATTTGTTTTCTCGAAAAGTTGATAGCGTAATGTTCATTCTGACTGCTGCCTTACCCTTGATATCGCATTAGATAAATATAGTAAAAGTGATGTAATATACATATTAATTATAATAAATGTTGTGCAATATGCATATGCGGTGTATAATGGGAATATAATCCAGTGACAAAAATCGAGGGAGAAAAATTAAGGAAAAAAATGTATTTAGCCCATATAAGTGAAGATAAATTAAGAGAACAATCCATCATAGAACATGCGAAAGAAGTTGCAAAGCTGGGCGGTATGTTTGCCGCTTGTTTTGACTGTAAGGAATGGGGATATGGCTGTGGATTGGTGCATGATATCGGAAAATATTCTATGGAATTCCAGCAGCGTCTGCACGGAGGTCCTAAAGTAGATCATGCAACTGCAGGGGCGCAGGAATTATTCCGCAATAGAAATGTCATGCAGGCATATTGTGTGGCAGGACATCATTCAGGTCTGCCTGACGGTGGTTCGCCTGCAGAACCGGCAGCATTTTATGGAAGAATGAAAAAGGAACTGAAAAATTATCAGGCCTTTAAAGAGGAGATTGAGATACCGGCATTTCCGGCTGCACCGCTTAGGCCCATAGGAAAAGGTGGGTTTAGTGCGGCCTTTTTTATCCGTATGCTCTTTTCCTGCCTGGTAGATGCAGACTATCTGGATACCGAGCGATTCATGAAGCAGGGGAAGATTTCCAGAGGAAATTACGATTCTATAGAACAATTGTTTGACAGGCTATATAAGCATATAGCCTCCTGGCTGATAAATTATGATGAGGATACAGTAAACGGAAGACGCTCTGCCATACTGCGTGCATGTTTGGAAAAGGGAAAAGAGAAACAGGGCCTTTATCAGCTCACCGTGCCCACAGGTGGAGGAAAGACTGTTTCGAGTTTGACCTTTGCCCTGCAGCATGCCAAAGAACATCATTTAGAACGTATCATTTATGTGATTCCGTTTACGTCCATCATCGAGCAGAACGCACAGGTATTTAAGGATATTCTGGGAAAAAATAATGTGCTGGAAAATCACTGTAATGTAGTCTGTGACAATGATGAGGAACTTGGGGATATGCAGCTTGCAGCGGAAAACTGGGACAAACCGGTCATTGTAACCACGAATGTCCAGTTTTTTGAGTCCTTGTTTGCCAAAAAGACATCCAAATGCCGTAAGATACACAACATTTCCAAGAGTGTGATAATCTTTGATGAAGCACAGATGCTGCCGGTGAATTATCTCAGGCCGTGTATCCAAGCTGTCAGTGAATTGATATATAACTATCATTGTTCCGTAGTCTTATGTACCGCAACACAGCCTGCGCTGAAACCGTTTTTTCCGGAATTCATAAAGGCGGAAGAGATATGTCCGGATGTGAAGGGACAATATGAGTTCTTTAAAAGGACGAATGTTAAAGATATTGGTGAGATTTCGGAGGAAACCCTCATTTCTGAATTGGAAGGAAAGCAGCAGGTACTCTGCATATTAAACAGCAGGAAACGAGTCCAGAGAGTGTATGGATCTTTAAAGGGAAAAAATACATATCACCTGTCAACTTATATGTATCCAAAGCACCGAAGAAGTATTTTAGACAGGATAACAAGGAATCTTAAACATGGCAGGCCATGTAAACTGATCGCGACAAGTCTGGTGGAAGCTGGCGTTGATTTTGATTTTGCATCTGTGTTTCGGGAATTGGCTGGAATTGATTCTGTCATTCAGGCAGCAGGACGGTGTAACCGAGAAGGGAATCGGAAAAAAGATGAGAGTGAGACTATAATTTTTAGTTTGGAGCAGAGCGAAGATATTCACATTCCGGGGCAATTGAAGCTGCCTATATCTGTTGCAAAACAGATCACAAAAAAATATGAGGATATCACATTACCAGAGGCGATCCACGAATATTTTCAAAGGCTTTATCACTTTCGGGGCGAAAGTCTGGATATAAAAAATATTGTAGAGAGTTTTGAGAAGGGGATTCCTTCTTTTAACTTCCCCTTTGCAACAGCAGCAAAAGAATTTCACATAATTGAGTCACAGACAAAAACTATTCTTGTTGATAAAGAACCGGAGGCAATGGAGCTTGTGGAACGCTTGAGAAGAGGAGAGCATTCCAGGGAGCTGTTCAGGGCTGCAGGACAGTATTGTGTAAGTGTATATGAAAATGATTTTAAAAACCTGGACGGGGCAGGTATGCTGGAGGCTCTGTGTACAGATATAGATACAGATTTTTATGTACTGCGTGATAAAGAGCTTTATACCGATGACAGAGGTCTGACGGTCAGGGCAGAGAGGGGAGATGCATTATTGTGGTGAGTGTTTTTACATGGAAGGCAGCAAAAGCGGGAGGAGGAGAAAAATGAGCCATGGTGTACGCGTAAGGGTTTGGGGGGATAGAGCACTGTTTTCGCGGCCTGAGATGAAAGTGGAGCGTTGCAGCTATGATGTGATCCCACCGTCGGCAGCACGGGGGATTTTGGAAGCAATCTACTGGCACCCGGGATTGCGCTGGGTAGTTGACAGGATCTATGTCAAAAAGCCGATACAGTTTACCAGTATCAGGCGTAATGAGGTCAAAAGTAAATTACAGGCCGGAAATGCATTAAGCGTTATAAATGGAGGGAATAAGCCGCTGTATCTGAGTGCCAGAGAGGAAATTGTGCAGAGGGCCGCTATCTTACTGCGGGATGTTGAGTATGTGATAGATGCACATTTTGAGATGACAGAACAGGCAAATCAGACGGATAACTGCGGTAAATTTAAGGATATTATTGTGAGACGGCTGCGCAGAGGACAGTGTTTTCATATGCCGTATTTTGGATGCAGAGAATTTCCTGCTAATTTTGAAATGTATGAGCAGGAGGAGGTAGAGACTGCCTATCCGGATTGTGTAAAGGATTTGGGATATATGTTGTATGATTTTGATTATTCCGATCCGGAAAATATCACACCCATGTTTTTCCGGGCAGTCATGGAAAAAGGGGTACTGGATGTACGGGATTGTGAGGTGGTCAGATGATCCTGCAGTCGTTAGTGGAATATTATGAGGCTTTGGAAAAGAAAGGAGAAATAACCAGGCCCGGCTGGTGTAAAGCAAAAATATCTTTTGCACTGGATATCTCGGAGAAAGGTGATCTCTTAGGTGTGATTCCTCTGAAGATTGAAAAACAAAAGGGGAAGAAAACAGTGATGGAACCCCGGCAGATGGAAGTCCCGGAAATGGTGACCCGCTCCTCCGGTGTATCAGCGAATTTCTTGTGTGATAACTCGGGGTATTTCCTGGGGATTGATAATAAAGGAAAACCTAAGCGTTCAAAAGAATGCTTTGCTGCGGCTAAAAACAAACATCTGGAGATCCTGGAAGGTATAGAAGGAACCACCGCCAGGGCAGTGTGCAGTTTCTTTGAATCCTGGAATCCGGACAGTGCTGCGGAGCATGCTGCAATAAAGGATAGTCTGGATGAAATAATTTCCGGAGGGAACCTGATTTTCTGCGTGAACGGTGACTGGGTCCAGGATGAACATGAGATAAGAGAAGCCTGGGAAAACAGCAAAGGTAATGTGGAATGGGAAAACGAAGGTATATGCCTTGTCACAGGGCAGAAAACAGAAATATCCAGGATCCATGGACTGATCAAGGGAGTGCCCGGCGCACAGTCAAGCGGGGCAGCTCTCGTGTCTTTTAATGCACCGGCATTTGAATCATACGGAAAAGAACAGAGCTATAATGCTCCTGTAGGGACTTATGCGGCATATGCCTATACTACAGCTCTAAATCATTTGTTGGCGGACAGGTCACATACCAGTCAGATTGGTGATACGACGGTTGTATACTGGGCAGAGGATGGGGATGAGAAGTATCAGAATATATTTGGCGGTGCTGTGGACCCGTCTGTAGATAATCAGTATATCATTGACGGCGTGTTTAAAAGCCTGGAGGCAGGAAAACCAATCGCAGTTGACGAGGCGGAAGAAAGCCTGTCTTTGGAACAGAAATTCTATATATTGGGCTTGGCACCTAATGCCGCCAGGATTGCGGTGCGTTTTTTCTATCAGGACAGTTTCGGAAATATCCTCAGGCATTTAAAGGAACATTATGACAGAATGGAGATTGTTAGGCCGGCTGCTGATGAAATGCGGTATATGGGAATCTGGCGTATGCTTCAGGAAACGGTGAATAAAAAGTCCAGGGACAAAAAGCCAGTATCGAATATGGCGGGGAGCGTATACCGGGCAGTTATTTCTGGAGGACAGTATCCTGCATCTCTATTTCTGGGAGTGATGGGGAGGATCAGAGCGGAGCAGGATGATAAAGATAGCCATAACCGAAAAATAACAAAAGGAAGAGCAGCGATCATCAAAGCGTATCTGATTGGCAACGGCTATGATAAAAAGGAGGAGATAACAGTGAGTCTGAATGAGGACAGCAGAAATGTAGCATACACTTTGGGACGGGAATTTGCAGTGCTGGAAGCCATCCAGGAGGAGGCAAATCCGGGAATTAATGCAACGATAAAGGACAAATACTTTAATTCAGCCTGTGCCACCCCCGCAGCCATTTTTCCGGTGCTGTTTAAGTTGAAGAACAGTCATATCCGTAAAATCAAAAACCGAGGCAGGGTAGTTGACTTAGAAAAGCTTTTGGGTGAACTTCAGAACAGAATACCGGTAACGGAAGGGCAGACGGTTCCCTGCCCAAGAAGACTTTCACTGGAAGAACAGGGGATGTTCATACTGGGGTATTATCACCAGAACCAAAAACGATACGAGAAAAAGGTTAAGGAGGAAGAGCAGGATGTCAGAGGTAATTAAAAACAGATATGAGTTTGTGATTTTATTTGATGTAGAAAATGGGAATCCAAACGGAGATCCCGATGCTGGAAATCTGCCCCGTATAGATCCGGAAAGCGGATACGGGATTGTCACAGACGTATGTATTAAAAGAAAAATAAGAAATTATGTGGAAGCAGTAAAAGAGGATGAAGAGGGATACAAAATCTATATAAAAGAAGATGTGCCTCTGAACAGGAGCGATAATACAGCATATGAATATTTGCATACCAACGAAAAGGAAATTAAGGAGTTAAAGAAAAAGGATCCGGACGTGGATCGGAAGATTCGTGATTTTATGTGCGGAAACTTTTTTGATATCCGAACATTCGGAGCTGTTATGACTACGTTTGTGAAAGCTGCCCTTAACTGTGGACAGGTCAGAGGCCCTGTTCAGTTGGGATTTGCCAGAAGTATTAATCCGGTGGTGAGCCAGGAAGTGACAATAACCCGTGTTGCCATTACCACAGAGAAGGATGCGGAAAATAAAAGTACAGAGATGGGAAGAAAGAACATAATTCCATATGCACTTTATAGAATGGAAGGATATATATCGGCAAATCTGGCAAGGAAAGTGACAGGATTTACAGAGGAGGATTTGGAGCTTTTATGGGAGGCCATTATCAATATGTTTGAGATTGACCATTCTGCTGCCAGAGGGAAAATGGCTGTCAGAGAGTTGGTTGTTTTCAAACACAGCAAAGAATTTGGCGATTGTCCGGCCTATAAACTGTTTGATGCGGTTGAGGTAAAGAAACATGAAGATGTGATCTATCCCAGAAAATATCAGGATTATCAGGTTGAGATCCATTCGGATATGATTCCGGAAACCGTGGAGATTTCAAGGAAAATATGATGGAATATAAGGAAGAGGATTTTCTGATGCTTTCAGGCATCCAGCATTTTGCCTTCTGCAGGAGACAGTGGGCCTTGATACATATTGAGCAGCAATGGCAGGAAAACGTGCGTACTGTGGAAGGTGAACTGCTTCATAAGAGGGCACATGATACATATTCTTCGGAGAAAAGAAATGATGTGATAATCAGCAGAGGGATGCCTGTACATTCAAGGGAGATGGGAGTCAGCGGGGTATGTGATATTGTGGAATTCAGAAGGGCAGAAGATGGAATTTCCCTGCATGGGCACCGCGGGACTTTTCAGGTTTATCCTGTTGAGTACAAGAGAGGCAGGCCGAAAGATACCCCAATTGATATTCTGCAATTGACAGCTCAGGCTATGTGCCTGGAAGAGATGTTATCATGTACGATTGCGGAGGGAGCTATTTTTTACGGAGAGGTGAAGAGGCGGAAACATGTTGCATTTTCGGAAGATTTAAAGACACAGGTGAAGGATATATTTGCAGAAATGCATCAGCTTTTTAATAAAAAATATACTCCTCATGTTAAATGGTCAAAGGGATGTAATGCATGTTCTCTCAAGGATATATGTCTGCCGAAACTGGGAAAGGTACCTTCAGTCAGGGAGTATATTCATGATGCGATTGGGGAGGAGGACAGTAAATGAAGAAACTGTTGAACACCTTATATGTCACCTCTCCAGATGGTTATTTATCTCTGGATGGTGAAAATGTAGTGGTATTGGATAAGGACAAGGAATTAGGAAGGGTACCGCTGCATAATTTAGAAGCGATCGTTTCCTTTGGATACAGAGGAGTGAGTCCGGCATTGATGGGAGGCTGCGCAGAGCGGGATATTTCGTTGAGTTTTATGACGCCCCAGGGCAGGTTTCTGGCAAGAGTGACAGGGAATGTGCGCGGAAATGTTATTCTAAGGAAGAAGCAGTATAAGGTATCCGGGGAGGACGAAACAAGTCTTATGATCGCACGCAACTGTATACTTGGGAAAATTTATAATTCCCGGTGGGTTCTCGAGAGGGCTGTAAGGGACCATGGTCTTCAGATTGATACGGAGGAGGTAAAGCGTGCATCAGGATATTTGCAGCAGTCTTTAAAACAGGTTAAAGGCTGCACAAATATGGAGCAGCTTCGAGGATATGAGGGGGAAGCGGCAAGTGTTTATTTCCGTGTATTTGACCAGCTTATCCTGCAGCAAAAAAAAGACTTTAAATTTGAAGGAAGAAACAGAAGACCACCGTTAGATAATGTAAATGCAATGCTCTCGTTTTTTTATACGTTGCTTACAAATATGTGTGCCTCAGCATTAGAAAGCGTGGGATTGGACCCATATGTAGGGTTTATGCATACAGACAGGCCCGGCAGAGTCTCGCTGGCACTTGACATGATGGAAGAGCTGCGGCCTGTTTTGGTGGACCGGTTTGTTCTGACAATGATCAATAAAAAAATGGTCAGCAAGAAGGATTTTTCTGTTAAAGAAGACGGGGCAGTATTGATCAGTGACAAATGCAGGAAGCAGTTGCTGACAGAGTGGCAGAATAAAAAGAAAGAAGTCATCACCCACCCATATTTAGGAGATAAAGTGGAATGGGGAATCATTCCATTTGCGCAGGCAATGCTTCTGGCTCGTTATTTAAGAGGCGATTTGGATGAATATCCACCATTTTTCTGGAAGTAGGTGAAGTGGATGTTAGTATTGATAACCTATGATGTGAATACAGAAACAGATGCCGGGAAAAGACGCCTTAGAAAAGTAGCCAAACAATGTGTGAATTACGGGCGGCGGGTACAGAATTCTGTTTTTGAATGCATCCTTGATAATACCCAATGTGTTTCACTGAAAGCCGTGCTGGAAGATATTATCGATAAAGAAGTTGACAGCCTGAGATTTTATTATCTGGGAAATAATTATAAGACAAAAGTTGAGCATATGGGGATTGATAGAGGAACAGCGGCTGATTCAGCTTTGATTTTCTAGTGCGAATATGAAGTGAACAGAAAAACCCTGGGGGATTCGCACCGGGCTTTAGAGATAGGATGGGTGGATTTGGAGATGGTTTATGGGGCTAATTGGGATTAGATGATAAAATATGATTGATATTTGGAGATGTTGCACAAATATGTAATGATAGGTTTGGTAGTTTTTGCTGTCACCACCTTCGCGGTGGTGTGGATTGAAATTTTATAATTAATCATCAAACAGCATTCCTCTATTGGTCACCACCTTCGCGGTGGTGTGGATTGAAATGATATCGTGGAGACGGCGGCAGTGGTCAGGCTCTGTCACCACCTTCGCGGTGGTGTGGATTGAAATCAACAACTCATTTGGGCTATCAATGCCCTGGGAGGTCACCACCTTCGCGGTGGTGTGGATTGAAATCTATAAAAGTGGCATCTGTTGGTTTTGACTATAGTCACCACCTTCGCGGTGGTGTGGATTGAAATAAAGCGGAATCGTCTGTATACGCATTCAGTTTCGTCACCACCTTCGCGGTGGTGTGGATTGAAATAATTTCAAGCCGCACAGAGGGTCTGATGTTGCTTGTCACCACCTTCGCGGTGGTGTGGATTGAAATAGGAGTCCCCAGCCAGCACTGCTGCCTGTTCCTTCGTCACCACCTTCGCGGTGGTGTGGATTGAAATTGATATCATGCTCAACGTCGGCGAAACTGCCCTGCGTCACCACCTTCGCGGTGGTGTGGATTGAAATATAACTTTAAAGTGCTACCAGAACGTGAACAAATGTCACCACCTTCGCGGTGGTGTGGATTGAAATCGTGGTCCCATGCGTCAGATGCATCCTGCCGCCGTGTCACCACCTTCGCGGTGGTGTGGATTGAAATATCATTGAGTACCATTTCGCATTCGCATGACATCGTCACCAACTTCGCGGTGGTGTGGATTGAAATTTTCTGCAAAGCACCTTAACACCTGAACCGATTGTGTCACCACCTTCGCGGTGGTGTGGATTGAAATCCCCAGCGGCGGGATCACCTTACTTTGTCAAATTGTCACCACCTTCGCGGTGGTGTGGATTGAAATCTCGGTGACTGTATCACCGTTCTTTTCTTGGATCTGGTAACCACCTTCGCGGTGGTGTGGATTGAAATAGATTTACTCATCCATTTTGAAACTTCGGACCATGTCACCACCTTCGCGGTGGTGTGGATTGAAATGATGGATCAGGTTGGATGCAGGTTGGATGCAGGTTGGATGGTTAAGTCACCACCTTCGAGTTGTGGGAGTGAAATATTGACATCTTCTTTTAATCCTCTTATAATGAGGGGCATCCTCCTCGCGTTAGTGTGGATTGAAACATTTAAATGTAGGGTATACTGTGATTGAAAACGAAAGTCACTTTCCTCACGCTGGTGTGGATTGAAATACACAATGAATCCATTGGCATCTAGCGAGGATTAAGGGGAATTGAAGAAAATATGACTAAGTGAACCTGATTTTTCAGAAAGGGGCGTGCAGAAGAAATGAATACCAAAATTAAAAAGAAACTCCCTATTGGTATAGAGAGTTTTGAGAAAATTCGCATAGAAGATTTTTACTATATTGATAAGACCGGTTTAATTAAAGCCCTACTTTATAATTGGGGAGAAGTTAATCTTTTTACACGACCCAGACGTTTTGGAAAATCTCTTAATATGAGTATGTTAAAAAGTTTTTTTGAAATAAACACCGATAAGGAGTATAAAAAAAATCTGTTTGAAGGGTTAGATATTGCAAATGATACGGACTTATGCAAGACGTATATGGGAAAATTTCCGGTCATTTCAATCAGTTTAAAAGGTGTAAATGGAACTGATTTTTCCGCTGCACGCTCTATGATGAGTTCAATCATCGGAAATGAGGCTTTGAGATTCTACTTTTTGTCAGAAAGTCCCAAGTTAAACGAAAAGGAAATAAAATTATTTAATCAACTGACAGAGGTTGATGAAAGTAACCGTGAAGGTTTTATTATGTCAGATACAGTGCTGACAAGTAGTCTAAAGATTCTATCTATGCTGCTCCAAAAACATTATGAAAAAAAGGTTATAATACTGATTGATGAGTATGATGTCCCTTTGGCTAAGGCCTTTGACAACGGCTATTATGACGAGATGGTGATGTTGATACGAAACTTGTTTGAGCAGGTATTGAAAACGAACGACAGCCTGCAGTTTGCTGTATTAACCGGATGTCTGCGGGTATCAAAAGAAAGCATATTTACAGGGTTAAATAATTTGAAAGTCCTCTCTATCACTGATGTACGATTTGATGAGTATTTTGGATTTACAGATAAGGAAGTGCAGGATCTCTTAAAATACTACGAACTGACCGAATTTTATGGCATAGTGAAAGATTGGTATGATGGGTACCGCTTTGGAAATGTGCATATTTACTGTCCTTGGGATGTAATATGTTATTGTGATGAACTTAGATTTGATCCCAAAGCACTGCCAAAGGATTATTGGTCGAACACCAGCAGTAATGAGGCTGTCAGACATTTTATAGAAAATGCTGAAACTAATACAACAAAGCGTGAAATAGAACGCCTTGTAGAAGGTGATATAATCAAAAAAGAGATCCGTCGGGAACTGACTTACCGGGAGCTATATAATAACGCGGAAAACATTTGGAGTGTTTTGTACACAACAGGCTATCTGACACAACAGGGAGAACCTGATGGAGATATATTTCCACTTGTAATTCCAAATCAGGAAGTCAGAAAGATATTTACAAAGCAGATTACAGATTGGTTTCAGGATACAGTTAGGAAAGACGGAGCAGCATTAAATGCATTTTGTGAAGCATTTGAAAAAGGTGATGCAGCTGAAGTGGAAAAACAGTTTAATTCCTATCTGAGAAAGACCATCAGCATCCGGGACACTTTTGTTAAAAAGGACAGGAAAGAAAACTTTTATCATGGAATTCTTCTGGGTCTGCTTAGCTTTAAGGGGAATTGGAATGTATGGTCTAATCGTGAATCCGGTGAGGGTTATAGCGATATCCTCGTAGAAATTGAAGATAAAGACATGGGGATAGTAGTTGAAGTAAAATATTCAGATGACGAAAATCTTGAAGCTGTGTGCAGACAAGCGCTGAAGCAAATAAATGATAAAAATTATCCTGAGGAGCTTCAGCAGCTAGGTTTAAACCATATATTGAAATTTGGAATAGCGTGCTATAAAAAAAGATGCAAAGTGATCAGTTTAAGGTAACAGTTCAGACAGGTCTGCGCATTTACTGCGCTGACCGTATGAAAAAGTAG
>ENA-UAPG01000218-UAPG01000218.1-human-gut-metagenome-genome-assembly--contig:-NODE-218-length-17887-cov-11.125393_pt1 | contig 17887 bp, 11 predicted proteins | sample MGYA00243478_ERZ654573 | MGnify/ENA primary metagenome ERZ654573 (study PRJEB26926, sample SAMN06164711) | human gut metagenome | biome: ENVO:00009003; feature: ENVO:2100002; material: ENVO:00002003... | reverse complement strand
CCATATATTTCTGGTAGATAGACCCCAGATCAGCGTATTCCGGCGGATCCTGGCTTCTTCTCCAATCACCTGTCTCATAGACTTTATACATACATTCCCAGTTTTCTATGGTTGGATCAGCGGAACAGATCTCAGCGCCAAACTCTGAGTTGGCGGGCAGGGAGCCTGTTTTCATAAAGGTTTCTACATAATCTTTCTCTGCGGTCCAACAGGCTAATGCTTTTGCTTCCTCCTGATGTTTGCTGGATTTCATCACTACAAATCCACAGGAACCCGCACAAGTCGTATGCCCATTCTTCATTGCCGGCAGGGTATTGGCATAGATATGGGATAAATCACTGGACGCATAATCATTAGAGACCCATCGTCCCCACCAGCCCATGGCCGTCTTGCCCTGTACGATCAGATCAACATCCGTAGTATTGGCTTCCGGCTGCGGCGCCCAGTGGTATTTATGTATTGCATCCTGGAAAAATTGAAATACTTCCACTACTTCAGGGGAGTTGATGGTTCCCTCTGTCCAGTCCTCATTAAGGGTTGCTCCTCCATTGGCATAGAGCCAGGATGCCAGACAGAAAAAGTTAGTGGGTACGCCGAATGCATAAATTCCGTTATCCGGATCTGAAATCTTGCCGCAAATATCTTTGAACTCCTCAAACGTCCAGTCTTCATCCGGCAGTTCCACACCTTTTTCTTCAAAAATATCTTTCCTGATATGTGTCACGACTGAATTGGCTTCATATGGGATACTGTATCGCTTCCCATCAATAATATAAATATCCTGTAATTCCTGGGCAATATTGTCTAAAATCGGCTGGTATTTATCTATGTTCTCATCAACGTAATCGTCAATGGGTATGGCCAAATCCTGCATCGCCATCATTGCCACCCCTTCCAGTCCTACGCACACTACATCCGGAGCTTCCCCTGAGGCGATCATCGTCTTGATCTTAGTCAGATATCCGTTCCAGTTTCCCGTATCACTGGTGATGAACTGAAACTCAGGTACAATATCCGGATGCTCTTCTGTAAAAGAGTCAAACACCTTTTTCTGCGCTTCGCTCATATTCTGACCGTCGCTGTACAATGCTACTTTCAAGTGCACCTTTTCATCGCTGTTTTCACTTTGCGCTTTCGTCTTTCCATCGGAACTGCCCCCACAAGCAGTCATAGACAATGTGAGTCCTAAACACAGCGCCATACATAACATTCGTTTCTTCATACTTACCTCCTGTACTTTACATTTTTTGCTACACCCTTCAGGAATTCTCTTTTCCTGTTGAAATCATAATAATGCTTTTTTATCTTAAAGTCAACTATTTTTTATATATTTTTATTTAAAATTTTATATATCACTTTTATATTTCTTTACCTTTTTTCCATATTTTTACAGGAATCTTTCTGCCTGTTCCTTGACGCTTCCATCTTTTCTGCTGATTTACAGAAAAAAGGACCTGCGCCCAAAAGGCGTAAGTCCTTATTATTTTTACTGTTTTATTAAATTTTTCTAACACTGCCTCTCTCTACCAGTTTTGTTAAAAGCTCTACTTTATAGGAAACCCGTTCCGGCCGATTGCACTGCTGCATCAATTGCCGCACTGCTGTAATCCCAATCTCCTTTTTGGGAAAATCAATGGTAGTAAGCGGTGGAGAAGTCATTTCACAAAACGGCATATTATCAAAACCGACAACAGAGACATCTTCCGGAATCTCGCACCCGCACTCCCTGAGGGCCTTCATTGCTCCAAAAGCAATAATATCATTGGCAGCACAGTAAGCAGTGGGGATTTGCGGATTCCCTGCAAGATACTTTTTCATATCTTCGTATGCACCATTCATGGTCGGCTCAACCTTCACCATATACTTTTCTTCAATAGGTACATCAAACTCATTCATGGTATCCATAAACGATTTTTTGCGGTAATAGAAGTTTCTCACAGGTACTGAGCTGTCAATATAACCTATGTCCCTATGATGATTTTCCAACAGATAAGTAACCATCTTATATACCGAATTCGTATTATCCATAAGGACTGTGTCAAAATCCCCTTCCTTGAACCAGGCATCTACCACCACCAAAGGCGCCGGTATGTTTTGAAAGGGTTTTATATCCTCCCAGTCCAGTTCTGTGGCAAAGAGGATAACCCCTGAATTCCGCTCTTCCAAAACCACATTCAGCTTTGTCTGAAACTGTTCCTCTCCCTGTTCCAGGTTATAAATGATAGTATCCAGTCCATTTTCTCTGCCTTCCGACTCTATTCCGGCTATCAGATCCGCTATCAGCGGGGTCTCTGTCAGAACCCTGCCGCTTTTCTTATACACAACCAGTTTTATATTTTCAATCTTTGTAGAATTCAGATACCCTATATCCTTAGCCACTCTCAAAATTTCCGCTGCAGTATTTCTATTTGTGCCTTTTTTATGATTTAAGACATTGGAAATCGTAGCTTGTGAATAACCGGTAATCTCACTTATGGTTTTGATATTGACTTTCATATGACCCCCTACAGGCATTTGCAGTAAAGTGTATCAAAGATTTATGGTAACTATTCAGTACCCTCACAGTTACAGGCAAAAATCCATACAGCATCGCTTTTGGCGATGGGATTTTTGCTTGGCTGCGGAGTGCTTTCTTACGGTCAGCGCAGTGAATGCGCAGACCTACTGAATAGTTACGATTTATGATCATCTTTTCACCCACAAAGTCTATTTCGTTTTACCAATTATATAAAATTTTTTATAAAATTTCAAGCTTTTTTTTACATGATATTATCTTAATACCACTTCTTGCATCTTTGCGTTTTACAAGCCACTGTCGTTTTCTTTAAAGATGTGGTTGAAACAGGAATCATAAATAGGTTATACTCTTACAAAGCAGACTTTTTCTGCATAATAATGTAAGAACAAATTTTAATGCTGCTCTGCCGGCCTAGGAGGACCATATGACATCCCAATCAATCTCCCTACTGGAATATTTATGCAACTTTACCGGAACCTGCGCTTATGTGATCTTTCTTTTTCTTCTCCTGCGCAGATTTCTCACACCGCGGAGCAATAAAAAGTGGTTTACTCTGCTGTCCTTCCTTATCCTGCCATCTTTATCGCAGCCCTATATATACCCTGAAGAAATGACGGGAACCGTAGGTGTTCTGCTGCTTTTTATAATATATTTGCTGATCATGTTTAAAGGGACCTTGCTGGAACGCCTATCCGTCTGTATCGTGATCTATCCCATACTGATATCCCTGAACTTTTTGACTGAGAACATCGGTTACCAAATTTGGGATATGAACCAGGATATGTCGCTTACTGCCCAGACAGTCCTGCACACCCTCACCATCTATCTGCGCATACCTGCATGGTATCTCATATGGAAGCTGAGCCGCAAATGGATTCCCCATGTCAGGGAACTGACTGTGCGCATGTGGCTGGTGATAGACATTATCAGCCTGGCCTCTGCAGTGGGACTGATCACCTTCATATACTACTCACCTATGGACAGAGCCTACACTTCCTACCCTGCCTGCATTGCCTGTTTCCTAACCAGTATGGGAGCACTCTATCTGACTTCTTATGTGGCCAAAACCATAAAAAGCAATATGGAAATGCAGAACTTAAAGTACCAGCAGTCCTACTATGAAGAACTGGAAGAAAACCAGAAGACTGTCAGAAAGATCCGCCATGACATGAAAAACCATCTGAGCGTGATTTATTCTTTTATCCAGAACCGGGATTTTCATGGGGCGGAGAAATATTTCCGGGAACTCTCCGGGGAACTGACTGTAAACAACCGTATTTTCTGTAAGAACAGTATTGTCAACGCTGTGCTGAACAGCAAGTATAACACTGCTTTGGAAAATAAGGTTGACTGTTTTTTCAACATCTCCATAGACGGACTGTTGGGCATTGACGATATCAGCCTCTGTTCCCTTTTTTCCAATACTCTGGATAATGCCATTGAGGCCTGCGAAAAAATTCAGGATACCTCCAAACGGCAGATATCCCTGAAAGCCAGATATGATAAAGGATATTTCAGCTACGAAATCTCCAATTCCAAAAGAAATCCCATCACGGTAAAAAAGAACCGTTACGTGACAGAAAAAACGGACAAGACCCTCCACGGATTCGGTGTGCAGAATGTCCGTGATATGGTGGAAAAATATGCGGGAGATATGGATATCTCTTATACGGATGACAGATTTACCATTACGATCCTAATCGGAAACCTGTAAGATTCGGGGCAATGCCATTATCTGACATTGCCCCGGCTCTGTACTTTATCTGATATCATAAACACTGCGGAGTTTTATCCCCTCCGGTTGACCGGAAATAATTTTTACCCTCTTTTCTTCTCCGTCCATATCAAAATAATTATCTGATAAGATCATATCCTCACGGTCATTTAAGATCTCAACACTCTTAGCATAGACACAGGCGCTGACCACCAGTTCATCCCCCTCCACACGGCAGGACAATTCAGGGTCCAGATATTCAAATTGTTTCGGTACAGACAGGATCAGGCTGGATGATGACAGCAGCTCCTGTCCATCATAAAGTGCATAGCTGATATATTCCTTTCTTATCTCCATATCCGGCAGTAATATTTCCTCTGTCCACACAGAAGCCAGTGCCGGAACCGTTACCGTCTCCTCCTCTTCCCTTTTCACTGACCCGTCATTTTTCCGAAGGGACCAGACAATCCTCAGCTCCCTGTCTTCCCTTGTTTCATTCGATACATTAAAATGTATACTTTTCTTCAAAGGAAACGGCTGTTCATTCACGTTCGCTCCCTGGGTAAGGACGCCCTCCTCTGCGCAAGACAAAAGTATAGGGGCAAAAAATCTATTTGCATAATAGTGAAGTGCTTTCCAACGTCCGAAATAATCAATGGATGCCCAGGAAGCCACCGGCCAGCAATCGTTGAGCTGCCAGTAAATGGCACCCATACACCGCCCCCTGTTTCTTCTGAAGTGCTCCACTCCATATTTTATAGCATCTGCCTGCAAAAGCTGTGACGCGTACAAAAGTACGGAAAAGCTAGTAGGATAGAGATAGGTCTGGTACATATAATTCATGATTTTTCCATTTGCAGCCCCGTTTCGCTGGTGTTTTTCCATAATATAGGAAAAAATATTCCTGTCTTTGGGCAGCGTAAATTCCTCTATAGTCTTTTCCAGCGGAAAGGACTGAAATCCGAATTCACTCAGATAGCGGAAAAAGAATTTGCGGTACTCCGTAAACGGCTTGTTCCCATGCCATACGTCCCAGTAATGTGTATCGCCTCTGTCCGGCCCGTTGGGTTCATCATACCCGCCCCCTGACGAGGGACTGGACGGCCAGTAGAACGTATCCGGGTCCTCCTCTTTCATTACCTGAGGAATGATATATTCAAATATCTTTATGGCATCCGCTTTCTGACGGGGCGTAAAACGGTACTCTCCACGCTCCACCAGCATCTCTATCTCGTTATTACCGCACCAAAGACCCAGGCTGGCATGATGACGGATTCTTCTGATATTATCTCTCAGCTCGGCCCTGATATTTTCGTCAAAATTTTCTGTCAAATCGTACAAACAGCACGCAAACATACAATCCTGCCAGACCAGGAGTCCCAATTCATCACAGATATCATAAAAATCATCGGAGGGGTAATAACCGCCGCCCCATACACGGATGCAGTTAAAGTTTGCCGCAATACAGTCCTCCAGCAGTTTTCTGGTCCTCTCCCTGTTCACTCTGCCCAGGATATTGTCATCAGGGATATAATCAGCACCCATAGCAAAAATCTGTACCCCATTGACCTCATGGGCAAAGCTTTCCCCATAAATGTCCTTCTCCTGATGGATGGTCATAGTGCGGAGGCCTATCCGCTTTTCCCAAACGTCCTCCAGACAATCATTGCACAGAAGTTCCATACGGATCTTATAGAGATTCTGCTCCCCATAGCCATGCGGCCACCAGAGCATAGGCTCCGAGATCAGGCACTCTTTTGGGGAATCTTCAAGAACTGTCACTTCCCCCATTGGTGATTCTATAGATACTCTGTATTTCATGGCTTCTCTTTTTTCACAAGTATCATTCTCACCACATTGATCCGTTTTTATTTCAAATTTCAGATGAACGTATCCATCTTCCCGGGTCTGTCGGATATAGACGCTCTCAAACCTTGCCTTCTGAATACCCAAAAGTGATATCGGTTTCCAGATTCCCGCGTCAGGTAGTCTTGGGCCCCAATCCCAGCCAAACATACAGTGTGCCTTACGGATCTGGGGAAATCCTCTCATACATTCAGCAGAGCCGTTTGTCTCAGACTGTTCATAACACGCTTCTATGTATTTGGTCGGAGAGGCAAAACGTATCTCAAGAACATTTCCCTTTGCCTTTAAGAGCTCCTTTACGGAGAATTCATAGGTGCGGTGCATGTTCTCCCCGCGCCCCGCAAATTTTCCGTTCAGGTACAACTCCGCCAATGTATCCAGCCCCTCACAACGGAGACAGACCTTATTTGAATTCAATATATCATCCTGTGCGTCAAAGGTGGTCCTGTAGACGAAGTCATGTTCCATAAGAGCCAGCGCCTGCATTTCGTTATCCCTGTAAAAAGGGTCCTCCAACCTGCCTGCCCGCAAAAGGTCTCCATAGACACTTCCCGGCACTGCAGCCGGTACCGCCTCACCTTCCCCGTCAATCCATAAATGCCAATTATCACATATCTCCTGCGTTATCATACATGCACCTCTATCCTTTCACGGCTCCCGCCACCATACCTTTTATTATCTGTTTTGAAAATATAAAATATATAACCATTGCCGGTAATATAGCCAGCAGCATTGCAGTCATCATCTGAGGATAATCTGTGGAATACTGCCCTTTGAAAATAGTAAGCCCCACGGGAACTGTTTTCAGTGTCTCTTTGCTGATCAAGATCAAAGCAAATGTAAACTCATTCCATGTGGAAAAAAACTGGATGATCCCCACCGTCACCAGGATTGGAAGACACACCGGAAGTATGATCGTAAACAATGTCCTGCCAAAACTGCTGCCATCAATGGCTGCCGCTTCCTCCAGTTCCTTAGGAATATTCTGCACATAGCTTTCCACCAGAAATACAGCAATGGGAATCCCAAACGCAGTATATGGAAAAATCAATGTATACCATGTGTCCCCCATTCCTGTTTTTGTAAAGAGCACATACATAGGTATCATAAGTGCATGGATGGGCACCAGCATTCCCATCATAAAATAACCGTACATCAGCTTTCTGCCCCTGAACCGGAACCTGGAAATAAAATATCCTACGATAAATCCGATGATCACTACAAGCAGCAGTGACAAGACTGTATTCCGAATGGTGTTTTCCATCCACTGGATGATATTACTTTTCGTCAAAACGTCTATGTAATGTTCAAAATTAAGATGCGCCGGCAGTTTGATGGGATTGGCGTTAAACTCTGCCTTGCTCTTCATGGAGCTGTAAAACAGCCACACAGCAGGAAAAATACAAGTAATCGAAAAGATAAGGAGTATCAGATTCTGTAGTAAGGCTCCCGCATGAATTTTCCGGCTTTTATCCACCCTTTTCACTCTGTCCATAAAAATCACTCCTTTTCCTTTGATGCTTTTCCAAGCAATCCCCTGATCCCGCCCACCAGCAGCAGGCTTACCGCAAGGATACCGATAGACATGGCACTTCCATATCCCATTTTATAACTGATGAAGGAAGTGTTATAGGCATACATAGCCATAACATTGGTTGTGGTCCCCGGCCCTCCGCCGGTCATGACATAAATGTGGTCGAATGCCTTCATATTCCCTGCGATACAGAGCGTCACACACACAAGAAGCGTATTTTTGACCAGCGGCAAGGTGATGTATCTGGCTTTTTTCCACCCTGTAGCGCCGTCAATCTCCGCCATTTCAAAGATCTGCGGATCAATGGCCGCCATAGAAGAGGTGATGATAATAAGATAATATCCTATGTACTGCCAGATCAGCGGAAGCGCCACCAATGGAAGTGCCAGCTTTTCGTTTGCCAGCCAGGGCTGGACCTTATCCTCCAGCCCTATGCCGCGCAGAACGGTATTGAAAAGCCCATAATTATAATCATAAATCATAGTCCATATGAAACCGATAACCACTGCGCTTAAGACAGAAGGAAAAAAACTCATGGTCCTGTGAAACCCCTTAAACCGGATCCTTCTCCCTCCAAGCATCATGGCTAAAAGGAATGCAAGACCAATCTGGCCCAGCACGCATACCACTACCAGATAAATATTATTGCCCAGTGCCCGGAAAAACTCTTTGTCACCGAAAAGCTGTATATAATTTTCCAGGCCGATGAATTTCTTATTCGGGCCGCCCGACCATTCAAAGCATCCGTAATATCCGGCTAATATGATCGGCACGAATACCACAAAGGAATATAAGAGAAAGGGCAGCAGCAAATAGGAAACAAACACAACCGGTTTTGGTTTTATACTACTTTTCATGATCCGCCCCTATTCTTTCGTAAGTGTGTCCTGCGCTGCCTGTATCTCTTCTGCAAGTGTCTGCGCATCTTTGGTTCCATTCATCACTTCCTGAAGCCCGGAGTTCATAGCCTCGATAACGGAACCATCCATCAGGATATCATAGATGGGAGTCAGATTCACATTGTCCAGACACTTTAAGTATTCCTGTGTCAAGGCCGGGAATTTACTTGTATCGACTGCTTCTGTCTGGCAAGCTTCCACCAATCCGTAAGTTTCTGTCACATATTTTGAATACTCATATCCATAGACTTCAAAAAGAAACTCTTCTATCAGCGCTTTCTTTTCCTCAGAAATATTGTTTGACATTCCCACATACCATCCGCATCCTCCGGAAGTCACAGCGGCTTCTCCTTTTCCGCCTTCTACAGGCGGCAGCACAGCTATCTTTGTATGTTCCTTTACTTCGTCTGTGGCATTTGCCAGTATATTGGTAATATCCCAGTAACCGGTTATGGTGGCTGCCGCATTTCCCTGGCTGTAATATTCAATTCCCTGCAAAGTAGAAATGGTGCTGAAATCCTTGTTAAACAGCTCTTTCTCCGCCATATCCTGCATATGCTGGATCGCGGATACGAATTCCGCGTCTGTAAATTTAGCCTTTCCGTCTTTGGCAACTATACTGTTTGTCCATTCCGTCCCTGTATATCTGTCTCCCAGAGCCGAGAGAATACAGGATTCCGCCGGCCATTTATCTTTATTTCCAAAGGCTACAGGAGTGATCCCTTTTTCATTGAACTTTTCTGCCGCCGCGTAGATGTCATCCCAGTTGTCGGGAAATGTATCGTAACCGATTTCCTTCCAAAGCTCCTCGTTATAATAAACAAGGGAAGTGACAGAAAACTGGGATGGAAGTCCGTATATTTTCCCATCTACTGTGGATGCCTCAAAAATACCGTCTCTGTAAGAATCCTTTTTCTCATAGCTGTTTATAGCATCATCCAAAGGTGCCAGCAGTCCGCTTGAAACAAAATTATTGAACCATGAACCTTTTACATAAAAGACATCGGGAAGTTCCTCCACAGCAGCCTGGGCCTGTATCTTAGTCTGGTAGTCCGAAACTTCCATGACTGATTGATTGACTGTCACATCCGGATGGTTTTTCTGATATTCCTCCAATCTGGTGTAAAAGGCATCGTATTCTGCATCCTCATCCCGCCTTTCCTCAAGATTAAAATGCATCATATTGATTTCCTTATCGCTGTCTTTTGATTCATTCCCCTTGGCTGTATCCTGGCTTTTTCCTTCCTCTGCCTGTGCATCCCCCTTATCCTGGCAGGCAGTCAATGCCCCTGTCACCATGACAGCAGTCATAAGCAGTGCCAACAAACGAAAACGTTTCTTCATGATCTTTTTCCTCCATTCTTTTCCTCATTTGATATTTCCCATTATAGGTATATTTTTCTCCGAAAAAAACCTGTTTTTCTGTCATTTTTATCTGAGAACATGCTAATTTTCAACTTCGATTGTGATTAATGACAAAAATATCCTGTTATTTTTATTAATATCCTAAATTATTGACATAAAGTAAGTACCGTATTATACTAACAGATAAATAATTCGGACAGAGTAATCTTCTCAGAAAGGAAGTTATGCAAAAAAAACTGCTTATTTTATTTATCTGTTTTGTTACCATTCCCATTTTGATCATATACTCTGTATTCAGCCACATATTCAATTCCAAAGCAGAACGGAACTTAAAAGATGTATACACAACTAATATAACCAACACAGCCAAAATTGCGGAAACTTATTTTGGGGAATCACTGGAACTTAGCATGTATCCTTTGATAGAGCCAAACCTTTATCATTTCTACACGGCTGATCATGAAAATGATGATTTTTCAAAGATCTTCGATGATGCCAACACGATCCTGTCCTCCTCCCCATATATTTTCGGAGGCGTCCGGAGCATTACACTGCTGCGAAAAGATGGCGTTTCCCTGACCAGCCAGACCAGCTATTCCTACAGCAGTGAGATAACCCCCGAAGACCGGGAAGCTGCTGCCTCCTATGGGGGTAAACCGTATTGGGAGATCAAATCCGTAAAAGACAGCTACGCTGTTTTTATTACACGTCTGATTAAATCAAAGCTCAGTCTTTCACAGGAACTGGGATATATTAAGACCTCAACCAGCATACACGAGCTTTTAAATTCACTGCAAAAGGCCAGTCTGGAAAATGATTCCTCTTATACGATCCTGACCAAAGATTTTCTGCCGGTACTGACTACCAACCAGGATGATGCCTATCTGAAGGTTTTAAAGGAACAGGACATGGATTTTCTGTTGTCTCTGAGCAGTGAAAAAGTATCCACAGCAAAAACCGGCAACTATTTTATATCTGCAAAGGAGATTAAAAATACCCCCTTCCTCATATGCAGTGTCATAAAGACAAATCTTTTTATGGAGCACTCCGCCCTGGACAGTGTACTTTTACCTGTGGCTTTGCTCACCCTGGTCTTTTTCCTCCTGCTGGCAGTACTGTTTTCCAGACACATAGCAAAACCCATGGTTGATCTCGGCAGCAAGATGACTGCCCTTTCCGCCGGAGATTTTTCTGTGCGCGCACATGTGAAAGGAAATGACGAGGTGGCAGCCCTAACAGAACAGTTTAATCTTATGAGTGAACGCCTGGACTATCTGTATAATAAAGTTTTTCTTGCGGAAATCGAATTGAACAAAGCGCAGTTGATTGCACTGCAGTCACAGATAAGGCCGCATTTTCTCTATAATACCATTGATACAATTTACTGGATGTCAGAAATGGGAAATACAAAGGCAGTGAGTAAGATTGCATCCAACATGTCACGGCTTTTCCGTCTTACGATCACCCCTGACAATCAGAACCGGATTCTTCTGGAAAAAGAGCTGGAACATCTGAACTGTTATATCGAGATACAGAAAATACGTTATGGGGATTCGGTGCGTTTTAACCTGGAATACGATGAAACCCTGAATCACTTCCTGGTACTGAAGCTTTTGCTTCAGCCTTTGGTGGAAAATGCATTGACACACGGGTTAAAAGGCCGGGAACAGGAGGATATCCTTGTAAAGATCTATTCTGAAGACAATTATCTCTTCTATGAAATCCGTAACAACGGAACCCCTGTTTCTGTGTCTTTCCTGGATGAGCTGCTCTGTTCGGATGATACAAAGACACAGGGATTTGCCATACGGAATATCAATCAACGCCTGAAATTACAATATGGTGACAGTTTCGGCCTGAAATACGGACTGGACGGGGAATTCAGCTACTTTAAGATATGCCAGCCACTACTGACCTTTACCCAAGAGTGTGATTGAAAAATGCTTTCTGTGATATGTGCGTTCCAGTTTGTGGGAGATTTGTCCCGGAAATAGGAGTCGTAGCGAGCTACATCGACTGTTTTTGGGGCAAATCTCCCACAAAGTGGGGTGTACAGATTGCAGAAATGATTTTTCAAATACGCTCTAGAAAACGGAAGTGAATAATGATAAAAATATTGATAGCAGACGACGAACCATTTATCCGCCAGGGTATCCGCACTACGATCCCCTGGGAAAAACACGGGATTGAGATCGTAGGGGAAGCAGCCAACGGAAAGTCGGCTTTAAAACTGGCAATGCAGCTTTCTCCTGACATCGTGATCGCCGATATCTCCATGCCTGTCATGTCCGGTCTGGAGCTGGCTTCACAACTGAATGAACTGCGCCCGGATATACGGGTGATCATCCTTTCTGCATACGGAACAACAGATAACTTTACCGGTGCTTTCAAATCCAAAGTCAGCCGTTTTGTCCTGAAAAGCGCGGATTCCTCCATCATCCTTGACAATGTGCTTCAGGTAAAGGAAGAAATTTGCAATGACCGCCAGATGAACCGGTCTTACGAACGGCTCAGCAATATTTATAGTGAAAATCAACATCTGATCAAGTCCACACTCTTCTGCCGTTACCTTCAGAATCAGATCACACCGGAAGCTTTCTCAGAAAAAGCGGCAAAAGTGGGGATCACACTGCAGGGTCCATATTATACCATGCTGTTGGCAGAATGTAAGCCGGGAAACGACTGGCTCACTATTCTTGCCCTGCAGAGTACGTTTGCGGCTTACAGCCCATTTGCTTTTTTCATAGAGGAAAATCTTTTGCTGCTTCTTCTGAACACAGAAAAACAGGGTATTACCAATGAAAAACTCAAACTGGTGTTCCCTGAAATAAAACCCTATATTTTAGGGAACCGGCTTGCCTGTATGAATGAAATGAAAGCGCTTGAGGAATTTTCCATCTCTTACAGCAGCCTTTGCAGCCGCCTTAACGATTGTTTTTGGAACAGCGAATGGGATTACTCCATCATTACGCAGGCCTATACATTTTCATCCACAAGTAAGGATAACCCCCTGCGGCTTGAGAAGGATATCATTTCCGCGGTCCTCTGCCAAAATATTATTTTGGCAGACCAGGCAGTCAGCCGCTATTACGATTACAGCAAGGCCCAGGCCCTTCCGCAAAAGGAGTTTCTGGACTCCGTAAAAAGACTTCTGCTGCTTCTGTCCTCCATAAATCCTTTGGATACAGACATAGATACGCTTGTTTCCTCTGTCTGCGGGCTTGAAAGCCCCGAAGAAATTCTGGAGGCCCTGAAAAGCCTGATAAATCCCCCAAACACACAGGACTCTCAAAAACCACAGATCACAGCCGCTCTGAATTTCATGTATGAAAATTATGATAAGGACCTGCGGCTTGAGGATGTGGCACAGCAAATCTGTCTCTCCGTGGGGTATTTGAGCCGGATCTTTAAAACAGAAACCGGTTATTCTTTTACAGAATGTTTACACCGGATCAGAATTGAAAAGGCGAAAGAATTGATCATCCACACAAATCTAAAATATTATGAAATAGCAGAAAAGGTGGGTTATAAGGATTATAAATATTTTTCCGCGTACTTTAACAAGCTCTGCCGATGCAGTGCCAAGGAGTATAAAAACAAAGGTATCCAAACGCCCCCCTGCGGCATTACCCCGGATTCACAGCCAGGCGGTTGAACTGTCTGTAGCGGGTAGGCGTAATTCCAAAACCTTCCCGGAACCTCTGGTTAAAATAAGAGACATTGTTAAATCCACATTCCAGCATGATATTAAGAACACTCTCTTCTGTTGTTCTCAAGAGCAGCGCTGCCTGTTCCAGGCGGATGGTGTTCAAAAAAGCCGTGGGTGTCATTTTATAATACTTTTTCATTACCCTGTTCAAATGTTCCTGGCTTTTTCCGGAGAGCTCTACGAACCGTTTCAGTCCTTCCTGATAATTTTCTTTTTTCTGCATCTCATGACAGGCCGATTCCAGCCAGCCGGGAATGATCTCCCGGCTGTTTTTTTGCTTTTGCAGACAGGTAAAGCTGTCCAGGAGAACTCCCAATATAATATCTTCCCCCGGTATCTCTCCCAAATGCACCATATGCCTCATAAGATACAAAATCCTCGAAGCCACAGACTGGCTCAGACTGCCGGGCAGGTTCACGAAATCCTCCATTTTTTCCGGTTCCCCTCCGTAAAACTGCTGCCAGATACTCTGCGCTCTCTCATACAACTCCTTTGAAAAAGCAAGATTCATAAAATGGACAGAGTTACACTGCCCTTTTTGAAAGCTGTGCACATCCTCCGGTTTCACCAGACATAGCGTGTTCTGAAAAAGTAAAGTCCCGTGACGGTTGCAGTGATGGAAAACTTCCCCCTCCATGGTTATAAAAATCTCATAGAATTCATGGGTATGCCGGAAGGTCTCCGCACCATTTGACAGGACTGTTTCAGCGGCATGGTAGCCTCTTGTATTTAAAATTTCTTCTGCGGTAAGTTTAACCATCTCTTCCCCTCCTTGTATAAATATCAATATAGCACATATTTTATCAATCAACAAGAAGAATTGCATCAATATATAATATACACTGGAGCTATAAAAAAACAGGAGCGTGAAAACTATGGAGAAAGAAATGACAATACATATGGTAATTTCCTGCATGAAAGATTTTACCCATACTTATTCTGAATATTCCGGGGATATCTATAAACGGGAGGCCATGTGCCTGGAAAAACAGATGCATTATATGATGCTTCCGCCCAAAAAAGAGGACTTACTGGCCGGTCGGAAGACAGAGCTGCCGATCGGTTTCTGTCCCCAGAGTACCTATAACAGTGCCGGCTATTACTGTGATGAAGCCGCTCTGATGCAGATATTAAAAGATCCCTCCCTGTCAGCCCAAGAAAAATTGACCGTCACAGAATTGCTCGAATTTTGGAAGGGAAAAACAACAAATGAGAAAATAAAGTCCCATTATACCAAGGAGCAGCTCACTTATTTAAGCCACGGTGATTTTGAAAAGGAAAGCGGGACCGCCTTTCCTCTTTACCGCATGAGCGGCGCCCAGATGAGCCCTGAGAAACTGCTTCAAAACGGTTTGGATTCCCTGATGGAAGAGATTTCAGCAATGTCCGAAAAAAATCCTCCTTTTTATGAAGCTGCTGTATCTGCACTCAGGACGTTTCAGAATCTTTGTATCTCTTACGCGGAGATTCTCACTGCCTATGCCCAGGATGCTGACTCACCGGAATCGGTAGTGAATTTTAAGACGATGGCGGATAACCTGATCCATATTGCCCATAAAAAACCGGAGACTTTCTGGCAGGCAGCACAGCTCTCCTATCTGTACTATCTGGTATCGGGCACCTATAATTATGGCCGCATGGATGAATATCTGGGCAGTTTTTTTGCCCATGACCTGGACCGTAAAATCCTCACGGAAAATGAGGCCCTGTCTATAATCCGGAGTCTCTGGACATTGATGATCGACAGGGAAACTGTTTTTGACGGGAGGGTCATCTTGGGAGGAAAAGACAGAAAAAATATAGCGGATGCGGACCGTTTCGCAATGGCTGCAATGGAAATATCAAGACAGCTCAAAGATGTCCTTCCGCAGCTTACCCTGCGCTGCTACAGCGGCATGAATCCCGTCGTCTATGATAAAGCCCTGGAAGTCATAGGGGAAGGCACCACGTATCCCATGCTCTACAATGATGATCTGAATATCCCTTGTGTGGCAGAAGCTTTTTCCCTTCCTTTGGAGGAGGCCGCCGCATATGTACCTTTTGGCTGCGGGGAGTATGTCATCTACAATAAGAGCTTCGGAACCCCCAGCGGAGCCATCAACTATCTTCACGGGCTGAACACCATGATTTATGAGGAAGATACAAATTACCTGAAGACCTGCCCTGATTTTGCCTCCTTTTATCAGACCTATCTTTCCCGGCTAAAGAAAATCATTTCTCTTCTTGCCAGACAGGAAAAACTGGAGTATGACATCTGTGCACAGGATGCCCCCTATTTGTATTACAGCATTTTATTTGATGACTGCCTTGACAGAGGAAAGCCTGTATTTGACGGAGGGGTCCGTTACCTCGGGGGAACTTTGGAGGGTTACGGAAATATCAACACTTCGGACAGCCTGACTGCCATTAAAAAGCTGGTTTATGAAGAGCATAAAATATCCCCGGATGAACTTGCGGCTGCTCTGAAATGTAATTTTAAGGGTTATGAAGAACTGCAGAAGCAATTGCTTGACACACCAAAATACGGAAACGATGATTCTTGTGCAGATCAGATGGCTGTACAGTTCCATACAGATATCTGTGACATCATTAGAGACTGTAAAAGAGAGGCCGGCCTGCATTCTTATCTGGAGGTGATCATCAACAATCATATGAATACCACTTTTGGCCTGACCACCGGTGCCTCCCCGGACGGCCGCCCTGGTTTTACCTTTATGGCCAACGCAAACAATCCTACCGGAGGCATGGATAAAAACGGGATCACCGCCCTTTTAAATTCTCTGGTCAAGCTTTCTCCCAGACATCATGCAGGCGCAGTCCAGAATATGCGTTTTTCCAAAGAGATGTTCGGACGCCTCCTTCCTAAAACAAAGGGGCTTCTGTCCGCTTATTTCCACAATGGAGGTTCACAGGCAATGATCACTGTACTGAACCGGGGAGATTTGGAACAGGCCATGATCTATCCTGAAAAATATCAAAATCTCATTGTCAGAGTGGGCGGTTTCAGTGCACGGTTTGTTGAACTTTCCAAAGACGACCAGGCTGAACTTTTAAGCCGCACCCTGTATTAAAGGAGGGCAGATCATATGGCAGATACTATAGAACAACAGGGACAAACCGGTATCGTTTTTGATATCCAGAGGTGCTCTATGTATGACGGACCAGGAATCCGCACCACAATATTTCTGAAAGGATGCCCTCTTGCCTGTAAATGGTGCCATAATCCGGAATCCCAGAATCCTCATCCCCAGCTTGCTTATTTCAGCGGGAAATGTACCGGATGCCGGACCTGTAGTCATGTTCATCCCCGGGTCCACACTTTCGATTCCGCATATTTGCCGCCGCTGCATGAGGTCCGGTATCAAAACTGCAGCGGGTGCGGAGAGTGTGTGAAATCCTGCCCCTCCTCCGCATTAAAAATATTCGGACAACGCACAGAACTCTCTGTATTGATGGAACTCATCCTGAAAGATGTGTGCTATTACAGAGAAACAGGCGGGGGCCTCACGATCAGCGGCGGTGAGCCATTTCTCCAGTATGATTTTCTGCTGAATCTTTTAAAGACTGCCAAAAGTGCCGGCATATCTACCTGTGTGGAGACTTGTGGGTTTGTCTCTCAAAAGAAGTTAGAAAAAGCCATGCCCTATATTGATGTTTTTTTATTTGACTACAAAGAAACCTCTCCAGAGCTTCATAAACGTTTTACGGGAGTAGATAATTCCCTGATCTTAAACAATTTAGAATTTTTATACCGCAGCCAAAAAAATATCATTCTGCGCTGCCCGGTGATAACCGGTTATAATGATACCCAGGAACATTTTAAGGGGATTGCAGAGATGGAATATAAGTATCCCCGACTGATGGGAATAGAGATTATGCCTTATCACGATCTGGGGAAAACAAAGGCCGGGGCCATTGGCAGCGTCTATGATATTCCTGCCGCTACCGCTGATGACAGTATCAAAAACATGTGGAAAGACAAGATGCACGCCTGCGGCTGCAGCAAAAAAATCCTGGACAGTTTCTGAACCTGCCCATTGTAGAAGGATGACAGAAACTCTGTGATGGTTTTTATCAGTTCCTTCCCGGTGCATACCCAGAAGGATCATTGCAGTAATCGCGGACAGCAGAAGGGTGAGCATCGGTGCTCATAGATGCTCATCAGTGATCATCGGTGCTCCCAAAAAAGATATTCAGACATGCTCCAGCTATTAGGATTCCTCTGCCCGTCATTTGAATAGTCTTTTAGGATTTGTTATATGCCTGATTCGGCATAGATTTG
>ENA-UAPG01000213-UAPG01000213.1-human-gut-metagenome-genome-assembly--contig:-NODE-213-length-18014-cov-14.427752_pt1 | contig 18014 bp, 20 predicted proteins | sample MGYA00243478_ERZ654573 | MGnify/ENA primary metagenome ERZ654573 (study PRJEB26926, sample SAMN06164711) | human gut metagenome | biome: ENVO:00009003; feature: ENVO:2100002; material: ENVO:00002003... | reverse complement strand
AGTACACCAAGATTCTGCGCTCCGAGCTCGACAAGTTCTTTGAGCAACCGAAGATTGAGTAAAGTTACTTGATGGTGATTGATGCCACCATCGGAACACCAATTTAATTTGCAACAAAAAGTATAAATAATTAAAACATAACAACAATGACACTAACTTGCACAAATGTAACCCTGCGCCAAAAGGCGTTACGCAACGACCGTATCTCACTCTATTTGGATTACTACCCTGCAATCCGCAACCCCTACACGATGAAGATGAGCCGCCGAGAATTCCTCGGTATTTACCTCTATGCCAAGCCGCGCAACGAGCAGCAACGAATGTTCAACCAAGAGATGCTCAACAAAGCGGAGGCGATACGCTGTATTCGTGTGCAATCACTCATTAACGAGGAGTTCGGCTTCCTCGACAAGAACAAACAGAAGGTCGATTTCCTTGCCTACTTCCGAGCAAAAGCACGCGAGCGATACGAAAAGTGGGATTGCGTCTGCAACCATTTTGAGAAGTTCTGCGGTGGTAAATGTACTTTTGGAGATATTACCGTTGAGTTATGCGAGAAGTTTAGAGATTATCTATTGAAATGCAAGCAGATACATCACCCCAACTCATATATCAGTCGAAATTCTGCAGCGGGATATTACTCCACATTCCGCGCCCTGTTGAAGATTGCCTACAAGGAGAAGATGCTGCGCGAAAACCTCAATGACTTTCTTGAAAAAATCGAGTGGAAAGAGGTTAAAAAGGAGTACCTGACACTTGACGAGGTAAAGCAACTTGCTGCCACCCCCTGCCGTATTCCAGTACTGAAACAAGCATCGCTCTTTGCTTGTATGACGGGACTTCGCATCAGCGACATACTCAAATTGCAGTGGAGCGACTTTGAAATGGGGCCCGATCAGGGCTATTACATCCGCATTTGCACCGAGAAGACCGAGACCGAGGCGACACTCCCCATCAGCCACGAAGCATTGGAGTTATGCGGCGAATGGGGAAAAGGATTGGTGTTCAAAGGACTCACACGCGCAATGACACACCACCCACTCAAACAATGGATTGCCGAGGCTGGGATAAAGAAGAAAATAACCTTCCACTGCTTTCGTCATTCCTATGCGGTCATCCAAATCTCTTTAGGCACAGATATTTACACCGTATCGAAGATGCTGACGCATAAGAATGTTACCACCACACAGATTTATGCCGACCTTGTAAACTCCAAGAAACGCGAAACAGCGAACAAAATCTCGTTAAAGTAGGGAGAAAACCGCCAAAAGGTAGGGTGAAAATTCTGGAAAAGTAGGGAGAAAACTCCATTATTACTATCTGCATCATTCAGCAATGAGTGGTGCAGATTTTATTTTAGGATGGCACAAGGTGTCGAGCTATGGGCAATACTATAATGTAATGACGAGAGTTGGCTTGAGTTGTCGAATGGGGCAAAGACAACTTCCGATGCGAGGTCGGCAGTGAGCCAATTACGGGTTTGAGAGTTGGAAAATGAGGGGCGTGAGTGGTCTCGAAACGATACGAACAACACCCTATTGCTATCATAAGCCGTTTGCAAGTGCGTTGGGATTTTGCGGTATAGTGAACGCCCTAATGCGACCACAACAGGACAGCCATTGGCGAGCAAAATATCAAGCACAGCTCGCTCGGTTGGAGAGTGAAAGCCGCTAATTACGATCTTATCAGTTTGAGCAATTTCGTGCGCCCACCGCTTGGCGAGGTCTAATGCCTCAGGCGGTGCTGTGCGGGATGCGAAGAAGGCAACCAAATATCTATCCAACAACTCTTTGTTACCAGATAAGTTCATAAAAAAGCGCAGGCCACTGCATTAACTTATCCCGTACCGAGGTCTTGGCTACCTGTAACACGAACAAGCAACACAGATAGCCCACGCAGGATGATATATAAGCATACACTGAGCCAATGTCAGTAGTGAATATATACACCTATCGCGGACATCTGATTGCGTATCTTCGTGTTACACAAACGGCCAAGTTTCGGTACGAAAGATTACGACAATAAATGTCTACTAATATGTATTGGCTTAACGCTTAAAGTCGTAAGCCGTAACAAAGATAAGTAAAATTTCCTCAAATGTAGAATATGTTGTAAAAATAGAGTCACTATGACACGATAGGACAACCTATGACACGTGAGGTCAAAAAGCAAAAGAGTCATTTTTGGTGTTGATTATTCATATATCTTTGCTCAAGAATGATTAACAAAGATGACTATGAATAAGAGACAAACGGAATATATTGCACTCTATCTGTTCGTGTTTGGAGCGATATTGCTATTTGGTGTATTGGCACGAAAATTTGTGCTTGACAAGGGGTATGATGAGTTCAGTGCGGCGGTTGGATTCTTCGCAACAGTGGTTGTGTTGTCGGCACTATATATCAGTCTGCAAATGACACTTAATGAGTTGCTGCTACCACGAATGGAGAAGTTCCTGATGCGTTTTCCTGCATTTCAAAAGTCGGAGGAGGTGGCAGTTGTTGCCGAAGTGTCTGCTATCGTAGCCGAGCCTATTAAGGAGGTCGTTGTTGCCGAGCATACCCCACAGCCATCGGAGTACGAGGTTTTGCGTGCCAATGCAATTGCTGAGAGTGAGCGTGCATCGCAAGCGAAGTTGGAGAGAGTTCTCAACTATACCAAGCAGACAATGGTTGCCTATATGGGCGAAGCAGAGTTAGACCGCTTGTGTGGCTACATCACAGAGTATAGTTTGGGCGACACCCCTCGCGAGGTATCGCCCGTATCGGTTGATTCTGCACTCAAAAGCATCGACCTGATGCACTTCGGCTGGAACATCGGCAAGGCATTCGGCAAAAAGCGCATCCACACTGCCACATTCATTAAGAATGTCTTTGCTCACGCCCTCCGCGACATCGAAGTCTCAACCATCGAGCGCAAGATGTCGCACACCGAATCCGAGTGCAGGATTAAGTTGGATGGGGAGATAGCTTGATTACGAATTTTTGTTATACTTTTGGCAAATAGGCTTAAACACTTCCATAAGTTTAATAGTAGAACTGGTAAAGAATGCAAATATTTCCTCATATTGTTCTGTATTTAGATATGATATACCATTTCTATCTATTCTAATTCTACAAGCTCGTCTATCATCTAATCTTTCCCAAGTTAATTTTTCATCGAACCGTTGTTCAATTGTATCTTTATGAGATAACAAATAATCATATATTTGTTTATTTTTCACCTTATCAGGTGTATCAATGTATACTTCAGAACGAGAAGCGCTTTGTGTAACGCAAACATTTATACCGATACCACTAACTCCACCAATAGACTTACCTAACCAAAGATTATCTAATTTCCCCGTCGTATTACTATACAACCCTTTATGCAGCTTATTGTATTCAATGAATTCAGACCAAAAAGTTTGTAGTTTGGATGCTCTTTTACGTGATTCCTCCGCACTCTGTTTTTCATATTGCGCCTTAGCTGCAATTTTTATCGTATAATCATCTGCATCTTTAATTGGAATTATCTGATCAAAATCCAATAGTACTTTATCATTATATTGATATGGTGTAACTTTAAAACATTTAATGCTAATGTTAAAATTTAACAGCCACATTACGGAAGAAGTAACTTCCTTTCTAAAATTGGCTGCAACAAAAAAGATTCTTTGTGTATTTCCTACATTAATTTCAATATCGTCCATATCTTTACCATCAAAGAAATCAGACAAAGAATCCTCTGCAGACCCACTTGGTCCTAAATATTTTTGATAAATATCTAATATGTCTTGCTTTGTTAAACTTGAGCAATATGAAGCATATTTAATTGCTTGCCATGTTACATCTCTACCTGAATCATCAAGTTTATTCTCGATGATTACTAAGTTGCCGTATTTATCTAACGCCAATAAATCTAATCTTTCTTTTGTATCAGAAAAACCTGCGAACTCCTTTTGGATAATCAAGAGTTCCTCACCTAAAGACGACGGTTCCTTGGCGATCCATTCTTGCAAATTATTTCTTTCATCTAATCCTAATGATTTGAATGAACATTTATCCACCTTTACAAGACTATTGCTTTCGTTGTCGAACAAGTACATACAATCAGAAATTATAATTGTTATAATGTACAAAGTTAATTAAATATTAACAGAATGAGCCAATTGTTGTATATTTAATTATATCTAATCATTATCCACAGTATCGAAACACGCTCAATATCGACTAATTATCAACTACTTACCACCATATAAAAGTTATATCACAGTTATATTTTGGTGGGTGATTTCACCATTATAACACCGATTTCCTTTGCCAACGAAACATTAAAAATAGTTCGAGTATGGCAAATGAAATTACTTTTGATAAGCTGCCGCAGGCGGTGGGTTATCTGACAGAACAGGTGGAACGAATCCACAAAATTGTGGCGGCATTGCAACCGCAGACCGCTATCGACAAGCATCGTATTGTAGATATTGACGAGGCGTGCAAAATCACACGCAAGGCGAAACCTACTATCTACACGCTCGCACGCAAGGGACTGATTCCTGCCTACAAGCGTGGCAAGAAACTCTACTTCTACGAAGATGAGTTGTTGCAATGGATTGAGTCGGGGCGAAAGCCGTTACAGGCACTCAATCTCCAAGAGCAAGCGGCAGAGATTGTCCTCGGCGTGAAGCGTAAACCAAAAGGCGGTTTTAACCTCTAATGCACTCGGCTATGAACAGTAAATTAACAGCAGAGGGCATAATGGGTGCAGCAATGCGTATGGGTGCTGAACTATCTGGTGGCGAGTTTCCTATCACTGTCTTTCCTCATAAGATTCAGCGCATCATCACCGAGTTACATGCCTCGCAGGGCTATCCCATCGACTATATCGCGGCGGCTATGCTATCGGCATTGGCGGTGAGTATAGGGAACTCGCATCTTGCACAGGTTAAGCGTGGTTGGGTGGAGAGTCCTATTCTATATATGGCACTCATCGGGCGTCCGGGTGCAAACAAAAGCCACCCTTTAAGTTTCGCATTTCACCCATTTATCGAGCACGACTATCGCCATAACAAGGAGTATCAAGAGCAATATGCCGAGTATGAGCGTACGATGTCGATGACCAAGAAGGAGCGATTGGAGGCGGGAAAAGATGAGTTTCCAGAGCCACCAACCCGCAGACGATTCCTTGTGTCGGACATCACGCCTGAAGGGTTAAGCCTTATTCACGCACAGAATCCTCGTGGGCTGTGCTTATGGTCGGATGAGTTATCGGCGTGGTTCAAGAACTTCAACCGCTACAACAACGGTTCGGAGGAGCAGTTTTGGCTGTCGGTATTCAACGCCAAGCCGACAATCTCGGATCGTAAGAGTTCGCAAAGTTCAATCTTTATCAAGCGACCTTATATCTCGGTTGTCGGAACGATTCAGCAGAAGATACTCGGCGAGTTGGGTAAAGGCGAGAGGGCGAGCAACGGATTTATCGACCGCATACTTTTCGTAATGCCACAATCGGTGCAGAAGAGCCGATGGAGCGACAGAGAGACACCCGAAGAGTTGGAACTGGAGTGGCAGCACATTATCAATAGGCTCATCGAGCAAGAGTGTGAGTTCAATGAGCAGGGTGAATTACAATCGCATCATCTCCCCTTTCGTGAGGCGGCAAAAAGAGAACTATATGCGTGGCAGCACGACAACGCCCGAAAGTGTGATTTGGAGAGCAACGAGGCTCTGCTCGGAATCTACTGCAAGCTGGAGATATACATCATCCGCTTTGCGCTGATAATCCAACTTGCCCGCTGGACTTGCGGAGAGTGCGACAAGGAGGCTATTGACATCGAGAGTGTGCGTAGGGCCATTGAACTCGCGGAGTATTTCCGTACCACAGCCATAAGGGTACAGACTTCGATAGGCAACGAGCAACTCAATGAACTGCACCGCACTATCTACCACCATCTGCCGCAAAGGTTTACCACCGCAGAGGGTATCGCTTTGGCAGAGAATTACGGGATGAAGGAGCACGCATTTAAGATGATGTTGAAACGCCATCTGGGAACACTATTCAAGAAAATCGATCACGGAGAGTACAGTAAATAACTTGTTACTATCCACATTTTGCAACCGTTGGTTTTGTGAAGTTGCGAAAATGTGGATAGTAACAACAAAACCAAAAAGAAAATGAGATACCGATTCATATTAGAGCCATACAAGGGTGTCAGCTCGCGGCACATATGCCCCAACTGCCACCGTAAAAGTTGTTTCGCACGCTACATAGACACCGATGAGCAGATACGCTTTCCAGACTATGTAGGACGCTGCAACCACGAACAGAAGTGCGGCTACAACTATACGCCGAAGATGTACTTCGCAGAGAATCCCGATGCAAGGGAGCAACTCAGTGATGACTACCGACCAGTGGTAAAACCAATCAAAGTTGAGTCACCGCCACCATCGTTCATCGAGCCGAAGATGATGCAACTCTCGATGCAACATTATGAGAAGAATCATCTTTATCAGTTCCTGAAAACGGTGCTCGGCAAGTCGACAGCAAGCGAGCTGATGCAACGCTACAATGTAGGCTCATCGAAGCATTGGACAGGTGCAACGGTCTTTTGGCAAGTGGATATTTCGGGGCGTATTCGCACTGGAAAAGTGATGCTCTACAACCCCGAAAATGGGCGAAGAATTAAGGAGCCGCACAACCATATTACTTGGGTGCATTCGCTATTGAAAAAGGAGAAATTCCACTTGCGGCAATGCCTCTTCGGGGAGCATCTTTTGACAGCTGACAACCACCAAACAGTTGCACTTGTGGAGAGCGAAAAGAGTGCTTTGATAGCCTCCCATTTTCTGTCGCAATACCTATGGATTGCAACGGGTGGAAAGAACGGAGCGTTCAACAAAGAGGCAATGAGCGTGCTGAAAAATCGGCAGGTTTTACTCTTTCCCGACCTCGGAGCAACCGACTATTGGAGGGGTAAAATTGAGATGATGCAGCGGCTCGGAATAGAGGTTTCACTATTCGATTTTATGGAGAATAACGCCACCGATGAAGAGCGAAAAGCGGGTTACGATATTGCCGATTATCTCTTAAAAGCCGAGACAAAAGAGTCCGTTTTAAGCAGAATGATTGCCCGAAATCCGCATCTTGAAACGTTCATTTCAACGCTCGATTTAGAGGTTGTAAGCGTGGAAAAACTCTCTTGAATTTCAACAGAAAAGAGGGAGTTTTAGACTTTGATCCGAAAGGCTGAAATCCATCTATTTTCAGTTGAGCAAGTTTATGTCGGTGTATTACATTTTACCGACAACTTGCTCACCTGAAAGGCAGGTGATGCTGCTCCCGATGGTCACTAAATTAACGCTAAAAACACAACTGAAAATGGAAAAGAAAAATACGATTACAATCCGACTTTCGGATGAACAATATGGTTGGCTGCGAGCACTGAGCAGACGAAGTAAACGGAGTCAAAGCGAAGTAGTACGCTCACTCATTGAACAAGGTACAGTGCGTGAACGAATCACTCGCGAGAACCTCGACATCATACGAAAACTCATAGGCGAAAGCACCAACCTGAATCAGCTGGCAAGGCAAGCAAACCGACAAGGATTTTTCCGAGTGAGGGACGAGTGTCAAGCCACAGCATTGAAGATTTCACAACTGATAAAACGGATAAAAGATGATAGGTAAAATTGTAAAAGGCACATCGTTCGGTGGGTGCGTGAACTATGTGCTGAAAGAAGAAAAATCGCACCTGTTGGAGGCTGTCGGAGTAGAGGGTTCACCCTCGGAAATGGCAGAGCAATTTGAGCTACAAACACTACTCAACGACAAGGTCAAAAACACCGTTGGACACATATCGCTGAACTTCTCTGCGGAGGATGCGGCGAGGCTTGCAACAGACGATAAATTGATGCTCAAAATTGCCCACGACTATATGAAGTTGATGGGTATCGAGAACACCCAATTTATCATTGCCCGACACATCGACCGCGACCATCCGCATTGTCACATTGTCTATAACCGAGTGGATAATGACGGACGAACGATAAGCGACAAGAACGACCGCTTTCGCAACGAGAAGGTGTGCAAGATGCTGACGGCTCGCTACCGTCTGCACTTTTCCGAGGGTAAGAAAAATGTGAAGTTTGACAGACTACGTAAGCACGACCAGGTGAAACATTACATTTACCACGTACTCAGACACGAAGTTCCGAAAGCGGTAAGCTGGAGCGAGCTGAGGCGTACATTGAGACGCTACAAGATTGACACCGAGTTTAAGTTGAATCGCAGAACAGGTGAAGCCGAGGGTGTAAAGTTCATCTGTAACGGGTATAAATTCAGCGGCTCCAAGATTGACCGCCAATTCAGCTTTGTCAATATCGCTTGCCGACTTGAAGAGAACGCCTTTGATGTAGGTATCTACCCAAGACGCAACAATACTCCCACTCAGCAAAGCGAGGAGCCTCGCCAGGAGATTGTTCGCCAAGAGCAAAGCGAAGAGAGTAGCCTAAGTGCGGGCTTGCTCGACCTCACAACAGCCCCTGCCACCGATCCCGAAGAGGAGATGCTGGCAAAGCAATATGTAAAGAAGAAAAAGAAGCCACAGCGCAAGCGTGGATTCAGATTGTGATAAATTATTGTTAAACTATTAAAACTTTTAGACTATGTACGAGTACAAAGCTAATTACAATGACTTGATTAGTGACTTCAATCTCTACCTATGTGAGAGATATGGTTACAGAAATGCGTGCAGTGTTATGTGGAATGCAAATGGCATCTGCATCAGTATTCACAAAGGAAGTTTGGATATCTATATCCGCTTCTGGGAGTATAGCGAGGGCGTAGGCAACTACCCTGACTGGAGTATCATCATCGCCCGTTGCGAGTTCCGCGATGAACTGCGAGAGCACCGCTTCGAACTCCTCAAAGACCTTGTACGATTCTTCAAGGAGTATATGCCCCGCTACGGGTATAAGCACCTCTGCACCGAAGATGACGACTACAAGTATTACCAAACACTCAACCTCCCCTGCATCAAACGCGGCTTCATGGGCTACCACTGCAACTACGGAGCACCACTGAAGGATGTTGATGTGTAGCGATTGAGTACCCTTAGAATGAGAACCCCATTTGTCCAGAGGTATCCAAATTTTTCGGATAGTATCGGACAAATGGGTTTCTTTTTTTATTCGGCCTGACAAGTGTACTCCCGAATCAGAGACATTTACAGAGCATTTGTCCGAGGGTATTAGAATTTTTCTAAATGCTTCGGACAAATGGTATCTGTTCTGCAATAATCATATCTTATGAACATATTTCCGAGGTTTACAAATAAATTTTGTAACGGTCGGACAAATGGTTTCCAACACAATTTATATGAATAATAATACTTACATCTACAAATTGTATAGTCTTATGTCAATTTTTCTGTATATATTCAACAACATCATAAAAGATAGTGACGATAATATCACTAGAGATTCTGGCGAATATGTGGTATCCGAATTAGCTAGAAAATCGGTCATTGAGGTATACAATTATTTAGATATACCATTAGCAGAATTAATAAAAAAGCAAAAGGTTGGAAATCCTGGTTTTGACTTCTACTCTGAAAACAAAAATCAAATAATCTTATTTGGAGAAGCAAAATATAAAACTGGATACGGAGCATATCAGTCTGCACTAGAACAAATTAATAGATTCGAGCAAATTGGTACAGATATCGAAGATTTGCCAGATATAGATAGATTTTGTAGCGATGAAGCACTTGCCAATGTTCTTAAAAAGAAAAAAGGGTTTATTGCAGCCTTTTCATCTAAATCTACAAGGACTGAAGTTTTATTAAAGCATTTACAGGAAAATGAGGATTTTAAATCTTTATCCGAATATGAGGAATTAATTTGTATTGCTATTAACTTATGAAACTAATAGAAGATATTATTTATAATAATAATGTGGAGAGTATTCTTTCACAAGCTATTAATCATATATATACAAATGGTCCCATTTCCACTACAGATATGGAAGTGTTATCTTATATTTCCATCTATCAGCCCGACTTGTTTAGTAAATATTTAAGCACAATAATTAACTATTTAGCAATATTTTATAAGAAACCTAAAGTCAACACGCTACAGGAATTGGTATTTCAACAATACAAAGAATATATCCAAGAGACTCACAATGTGTCATATACTCCCGTCCAAGCTAGTATTGCAACTAATATATTGAATTACAAATGCTTTAGTTTTTCAGCCCCAACTAGCACAGGAAAGTCATTTGTTTTCCTTAAGGAAATTAACGATAGTCAAGCTGATGTGGTCGTTATTGTTCCTTCTAGGGCCTTAATTAATGAATATTACATAAATATCTGTAACCAGATTACAGATAAAGCTATTAATATACTAACATTTATAGATTCCATCAATACAAGCGTTGCGAAAAGAACTATTTTTGTAGTTACTCCTGAAAGATGTAGAGAACTATTCAAGCAAAAAGATCTTTTTAATGTTGATTTATTTCTATTTGATGAGGCGCAATTGAGTAACGAAGATTCAAAACGAGGATTATATTATGATAGTATTATAAGGCGATGCCAAAAAGCATACCCAAAGGCTAAATTTGTTTTTGCACATCCTTTTGTAAAGAACCCTATATCTCAGATTAACAAAAACCACTTTGATCTCACAACTTCTAATGCCATCAGTTATAATCAAAAGAATGTCGGGCAAGTTTATATGCAGATTGATGACAATGGGCGGTTTTATCACTTTGGCATTAATCGAGAAGTTATGGGGAAGAAGCGTGTTTTATGCCCATTTGACCCTATATATGAAACCATAACAAAAGGAGGAACCGTTCTATTCTTTGTTTCTAAACTGAAGATTACAAGTAAAGAATATATAAGAGAATTTGAAAAATATATTAATCTCTGCGAGGAAATAGATGACGAAATCGTTGATGAATATATTGAAAGGCTTAAGCAATATATAGGCGGGGATGTGTACTCTAACAGAGACTACTATTCTCAACTTATTGCTCAACTAAAAAGAGGAATCGTAATTCATCACGGTTCTTTACCCCTTCAGATGCGTAGCATAATTGAAGAGTATACCAAACGAGGTTACTGTAAAATTTGCTTTGCAACAACAACTCTCGAACAAGGAGTCAATATGCCTTTTGATGTTGTTTTTATAGATAGAATGGATTATAAACATCATCTTGCAATAAAGAACCTGATTGGACGAGCGGGGCGTTCAACCTCAGAGTATAAGTTCGATTTTGGTTATGTCATCCTCAACAAAGGCGCTAACATACAGAATTTTAGGAACATAATCATAAATGATGTAGAGTTTGAAGAGGTATCTTTATTAGAAACTGATGATGATTTAGGAGGAGATTATGCAGGTTTCAAGGAAGCAATCAAGAATGAGACATTCTCAGATGAATATAACTTAACTCCTCAAGAAATAGAGTCTCTCGAAAAACCCGATTCGGAAGCTATTGTCAAAGAAATATTAGACAGCACATTTATCGATGATAATCTAATTTCAAGGAAGCAATTAGATGATGATGAGTTCTGCCACCTTGGGTTATATAATGCTTTTAGGAAGTTATACGAAGCATATTTACATAGGGCTATTACTCCTGCGGAGCATGATGTGCTAAATACAGCCATAAAAATTATGCTTTGGAGGGTGCATGGAAAGACACTTCGTCAAATATGCGCAATAAGATATGTTTATGCGAGCGAAACTCATAAAAGAAATAAATACTTGCAACGAGGCTGGAGTACAGATAATATCCAGCCCAAATATATTACTGGATATCAAGATTTACCTAATCCAACAATTGAATGCCAAGGGTAAATGTCTCAACTTAGGTTGAGAGTTTCAATCTGTTATAGACTATTATTTGTCGCCAAATGTAATGTCACGCCGTATTTTGCTGACAGTATTTGGATGGACGTTCAAGAACGAGGCGATGTCTTGCAAATCAAGAAACTTCATGATTCCAGGGCAGCGTTGCAGTAACATTTCGTAGCGTTCACGAGGCGTAGTACAATGGAGTTCAAGATAGCGTGAGCGGAATTGGCTGAGGATGTGCTCGCCAATCATGGCTCGTAATTTCATCGTTTCCATGTTTTGATTGAAGAATTGTTCCAGTTGCTGACCCGTAACCCTCAGTACGCGGCTAGGCACCATAGCTTCAATTGTAGCCTGTGACGGACGGTCATAGAGAAATGTGGGGTAGTCGCACACAAATTCACCCTCAAACAAGAACCACGTTATATGTGCCTTGTCATCACTCATCCATATTTTACATATTTGAAACATCCTTCAGTGACGAAGGCAAACCACCGTGCAGGGTCACCCTCGCGTTCCAGTTGGTCACCCTTGCGGTAAGCAATCTTTTCACCCTCTCGCTCGCAGAACTCCCGCAGTATCTGCAAGTCCAATCGATTATTATTGAATTTCTGTTCCATATTATTACGTTGCCCTATGATTCGCTAAACACTTCCCCATGTCCATGCAGTACTCTCACAGGAACTCTAGGTTCAGCCCCTCCTTGTAGGTATTGAATTGCTTGTTTGGTTGATGGGTCATATTAACGATTTCTTGAAAAAAACATAATAAGATAGTTTCGCTTTTCAGAACATATCTATCAATCCATAACAACATTTTTCACGGCTTGATAGTCCCAATCTACATAGCTACCCCAAATGGCGTTTTTTCTGCACTTCATTGCAATATGGGTTCCTTTGTATCTAACAACTTCAGGGCAACGATTTCTATCCACGTTAACTGAATTGTATAAAACAACAATCTTGGCATTTTCACGAATGGCCAAATCGCATTCATATTGAATATAACTTTTATTGTTTATTGGGTAGCCATATTTACAATACGGATTCGACAAGAGTAATCGCACATAACCACCACAACCATTATTATAGCAGGCCCCTTTTGTCACTTCGTTGGTATGTTGTCCTACAATTAGAATAAAGGTTTTAGATACAGACATTCTTTCTGATAGCGATTTCTTTATGGAGCAATATCTGCTAGTATCATATGATTGTGTTAGAGAATGTACATCTACAAAATGAAATGATAACTTATTATCTTTATTCCATTCATATAATTTTTCTACTGCATCCCTATCATGATCAAAGGATGCTGCTATGTATGTTTTAGTATGACGATATCCTATTGCCATTTTCTCAACTCTTTTATTGCTACTTTATCTTTATCTCCCTTCCAAACAACGATATAAAAGTCATTATTGATGATATCCTTATTGATTGCAAATGCATCTACAAGATAATGAAGAATATCATTTAAACCTATGGTTGTTCGTGAAAGTCCAGATCCCAACAATGGTAGAATTACAGGATACCCTTGTGCATTCTGATTACAGAATTCTATTATTTTTTGTACAGCAAGTGCAAAATCTGCCTTTGAAGTCTGGGCATTCAAATGTTCATCAAAATAACTAAGGCCTAGTAAATAATAAGATAGATTGTCATCAATCTGCAAATTCACAGTTGTACCTACATTGTATCTTTTCCTGTTTCCTTCTGGCTTTATTTCAACGGTTAAATCTTCGTATGCTGTATCTCTTCTTAGAATATCACTAATTGTACGATTTAAACTATCTGGCGTAAACTTTTGGCTATCATACAATTTCTGGAACACCTGGCCATGCTGTGTGTTATGTGATACAAGATGGTCATCAACAATTGTGTCAAAGCAACGGTTAACAGAAACCACAATTGCTCGTTTACCATTGTAGCCTTTTTCTACGATATCTGGAGAGTACATATCACCATACTTTACATATACGCTATTCCTTGTTGACGACTCACCTAAACATACTTCATTAGAGTGAAGCACTTTCCAACAGGCTGCGATTGCTGATATGATAAAAACAGCCAATAGAACCAAGATGCCTATCAACAACTTACATACAAAAGAAGCATCATCTTGAAAAACTCCATTCAATGGTTCAAAGAGAGAAACAAATCCCCAAAAAGTAAATACAACGCCAGTATAGGTACAAGCTAATTTGAATATTGCAGACTTGTTAATCCACAACCTACTAAAAAAACTATTAATTGATTTTTTAATACTCATATGAAATACTATTTTATATTTAATCATTCAATATTCTAATTCCTGCTAATGAGCCATAAAGTTCATCTAAACCAGACGTTCCTTTACCTCTCATCTCTTTTAAATTCTCACAGGTTAATTTCTTAAATCCCGTTAGGTCAACCCTATGAGTCATCAACAATTTGTCTAAAGAATCCGATAATATTGACTTTTTTAAGACAGAAAAATACTTAACTTCTCGTCTGACTAAACGGGATGGCAGCAATGACATCATTTTGTTCTCCTCATAAATCCAAGGTGACAATGTCTTCGCCGTTGATGTCTTTCGCAAACTTGGCAAATGGATGGAATGCCCGCTATTTATAAAGATACAGCACTCCGCATTATTTATTATATCCATTATCGCCATACTCAACATAGCATGTACGTGCGATGTTGAATAATTTCTTCTACTATAATTATATCTTCCGTCCTTTTGTTTGCAATAATGGTCATCAATATCTTTTAATAGACTATCTGCACTACCCCACACGTAGTAGTCAAGAAAAACTCGTAAGCCACACTTTTGCTCAAGCCATGAAGCAAGAAATATTGCATCATCCGTGTCGTCATGGGAATAGGAAATAAACACATCATAATTCCCATCTTCTCCTGTAGGAAAAATGTAGTTCTTAAGAGCATTACCATCTATCACATTTTCGGCAGAAGTAGATCCTTTCACAAGTGCTTTCAAATTGGGACGAATCGCCTTCCTCACCTCATCTATATTAATGGATTCGATTCCATATATTGGTCGAGATTCGGAAAACGTCTTCAGTCGATGAATTTCAGAGATGTCTAAATTAAACTTTGCATACATTGCCCCAAATATTAGTTTTTATAGTAGTAAACTCCGTTTTCTGTTTTCTTTTGAATTATTAAATCTGGATCGTTAAGAGCGAAAGTAATTTGTTTCTTATTCATTGGCACATGAAGTGTTGGTACTTTATGCATGTTATCTCGGAACATAGGTAGCTTATTCCATAGAGCTTTTACGTTATCTTTAAGCCCGTTACCGTCGACTATAGAGGTATTGTAATTGTAATCAGGATATACAACTATCACAGGTAATCCTAATACATTAATTCCGTAATCAATTTCTTCTCTGAGAGCTCTGCTATTACGAGTGTTCTCGCTTAGGAACAGAATAATGTTCTTCGAGTTTCTCAATCTTTGGTGCAATCTCGGCTTTAGTGTAAGATCCCAATCACTGTTATCCCTTACATTATAAGTTGTGTCATGGGCATCAAGAAAGGGGAAAGAATTATCTTTGCCCTTCCATGCTCTCAACATATTGTAATAAACAAAGTCTTTAGCCGAGTAAGCCCCCAAATTCGTTTCAGAGAAAGGTTCCGAAACATAAAATGCGGAATAATTTCTATTTGCCATGATATCTCTTATGAATGTTACTTTTTATTGATTTTTATTCATCACACTCTTAGCCAACAGATACACTCGTGTTCCGAGCGTCTGAGGCCAACGGTCATTTGGATTCTTGTCCAATGCCCTTGCTCGCTCTATAGCCTCCTCGACATGAGTAATCAGCATTTGAGCATCGTATGCCGCCTCGTGGTAAGAACCCATTTCTTGACGCAATCGCATCTTTAGATATGGGTCTGTCCTCCTCGAAGTTCGACGATTCTCCAACCATTGTTGTTGCTCTTCGGGAGACAATGAAGTGGCATCTACTAAATGCAACAGCAACCAAAGTTCGATGCACGGATTACTCAAAGCCATGTGCATGTATTCATCTTGCGCACATTCCGTAGCTACACGAGATAGCATTGCCTCTGTCCAACGGTCTTTGTCAATGACAAGCCAGAGTTCATCGTCGGCTTCCAATGCATATTGTTCCTTGTAGTCGTTCAACTGCTTCAAGACGTGTTCCGGACTGGAGTTGTTCTGCTCGGCTTCACTTCGTTCCAAGATATGCACATGCACACGAGGATTGGTATATTCCTTGGCTAATGCCTTGAAATATATCCGCTCGGTGTCTTTGCCCTCAGAGGCTATGACTATCAGGCGGGCGTCTCGAAATGCTTCGCGACGTTCACGCATCAAACTATTCCTACTTCGCATCGTCCCAATGAATATTATTCAGTTCGCCAAAGAACGGAATCGCTCCATAGCGACCATTCAGATAACCTTTCTGCACATTTTCCCTCGGCTTATACTCGCAGAGTGAAGACAAATGGCTTTCTCCTTTCTTGTCTTTTTCTACAAACCAGACTTCATCCTGACGGATAGGGGCGGTAGAAAGAAGATTGGACTCGTGTGTAGTGCATATTAGCTGCATTTGCGAATCGCTTTTAAGCAGGCTGTTGTACATCTCCAATAATTTCAATGTCAACATTGGATGCAAACTCCTATCGACCTCGTCAATCACATAGACCGCATCATTGGCACGCATATCTATAAGCATTGGAATGAAGTCGAACAAACGTGACGTTCCATCAGATTCTTCGAACATTTCGAATATATAGTCCGAGTTGCTGCCTTCCTTCTTGTGGATGGTTTTCAGCTCATGCCACTTCAGATTCTTCGACTTATCTTTTTCTGCAAAGATGAAGCGGTTCTCATTGTGAATCACCACACCTGTTTCGGAGCCTTTGCCTTCAAGACTTTCCTCAATCTTTTGACGGATTTCGTCGGGAATGCCCAATTCTTCAGGTTTAGACTCTACGCGACGAAGGTCTGAGATACCTGTTCCAAAATAATTTAGCAGTTCGCGCATAATAGTTCTGAACTGAGTGTCGTTCACAACTCGGAATGGGAAATCCGTTCTATGAGTATTGGGGAAGATGATGTTTAGATTCTCAAACCATTTACGAGCAGACTTAATCGTATCTATTCCCTTTCCGTTACGCTTGATATACTCACTTAAGAAAGTACCCTTGGTAGGAGTGCCATCAATCAGGAACTTCAAGAATTGTCCATCCTCATCTTTTAGGAACTGAGGTGCAATAGTATTATCCCAACTGTCACCATTACGTTTACGCTCAAAGATCATGGTGTCATTGCGGCTGCCAGTCTTATATAGCCATTCCTCAAGCAAACCGCCTTTAGAGAAAGCTATTCCGTAAGCAAAGAACTGGTTGTCTGCCTTAAACTCCAATTCGATACTCGAGCGCTCTTGGGGTTCATCCGTCATCTTGAAGTAATTATATTTGAGGTTGCTCCAACCATTCAAGGCAAACTCCTTGATAATAGCCAAACATTTTATGATGTTTGACTTTCCGGAAGCATTGGCACCATAAATCAACCCCATACGGAGCACGGATATATCATCCCGTTTCTCCGCACGTGACACTTGCAACGGCAATTGGTCGCTCTTGCTGGCTGTGAACAAGATACGTGTTTCCTCGTTAAACGAGTAAATGTTTTCAAATTTGGCTGACAATAACATAATGACGTCTGATATTTCGTGAAATTTCGTTGCAAAGATAACAAATTATTTCAGAACTCCGACAATTGTCTGCGTTAAATATGTATAAATACGACAAAATTCACGTTATTCATTGTCATTTTGTCGGTTATTGGCACAATTTTGTCATAAATTCGACTCTGGCTTAATATTTGCATGGGTAATATAAAGCGCTATGACATGTTTGTCAAAACTGGACGCAGAAAGGAGGTGTAACAGATGGGCAAGAACCAACATGTTGTTCCTGCTGGAGATAAGTGGGGCATTAAGGGCGAAGGCAATTCAAGACTGACTTCAACATTTGATAGGCAGTCCGATGCAATTGCTGCCGCTCGTCAAATTTCCAAGAACCAGCATTCCGAACTATTTATTCACGGTCGTAATGGACAGATTCGAGAAAGAGACTCTCATGGTAAGGATCCATTTCCTCCAAGAGGATAAGTCTCTCAGCATTCTCTCCG
>ENA-UAPG01000211-UAPG01000211.1-human-gut-metagenome-genome-assembly--contig:-NODE-211-length-18146-cov-10.630700_pt1 | contig 18146 bp, 14 predicted proteins | sample MGYA00243478_ERZ654573 | MGnify/ENA primary metagenome ERZ654573 (study PRJEB26926, sample SAMN06164711) | human gut metagenome | biome: ENVO:00009003; feature: ENVO:2100002; material: ENVO:00002003... | reverse complement strand
ATTAGTATTAGGAAGTATTTTAATGGGCGCTTTATCCGGCATCTCCCTGGTTGAGACCATAGACGGTATAAACGTGGGCTTTGGCAATATGCTGAAAGGCATGGGACTTCCTATCGGTTTCGGCATTATTCTGGGGGAGCTTGTGAGCAGGTCCGGCGGCGCCCAGATCATTGCATCTAAAATTGTAAAAGCATTTCCAAAAACAAAAGCCATATATGCCATCGGTCTGGCTGCTTTTATTTTAGCCATCCCGGTATATTTCGATGTAACATTTGTCATTCTGATTCCCATTGGCATTGCCCTGATGAAAGAGATCAATAAATCCATTGCACATATTGTGGGGGCTATCACGATCGGGGCTGCTGCTGCCCACACCATGGTGCCTCCTACACCGGCCCCTTTAGCTGCAGGCGAGATTTTCGGATTTGATACCGGTATCATGATCGCCTTTGGCACGGTTTTCGGGTTGATCGGCGTATTCCTTGTTATATTTATCTATACAAAATTTTTAGATACAAAGACCACCTTCTGGAATCCTGAAACCGACGAATCTTCCGCAGGTGTCCATATTGACGCCCAGGAAGACAGTTCTATCACACCGCCGTCTTTCGGCTTTGCTTTGCTGCCTATTTTTGTACCCATAATTTTGATTCTTTTAAACACGGTTACAAACAGCGCCATGGGTGACGCACAGCCAAGTATTTTTCTCTTCTTAGGTGATAAAACAGTTGCCCTGTTAGCAGGCGCTATTGCCGCTTATCTGATCGGTGTAAAATGCATGGGCAAAGAAAAGGCGGAAAAGGCTGCCACCGACTCGCTTTCTTCTGCGGGAATCGTATTCCTGATCACAGGTGCAGGCGGTGCCTTCTCTAACATTATTACAATTACAGGTGTCAGCGATGCCATTGCCGATATTGTAAGCGGATTTGCACATAATGTATTTATAGTTCTGATCTTGTCCTATCTGGTTGGTCTGCTGATCAAACAGGTGACCGGGTCCGGCACAGTATCTGCCCTTACCAGTATGACCATTATGTCCGGCGTAGCTGCCTCTATTGCACTGCCGCCTGTATTTGTGGCAATGGCCTGTTTATCCGGGACTCTTTTCGGAGCAACCGTAAACGACAGCGGTTTCTGGATCGTAACAAACATCAGTGGGCTGTCTATCAAAGGAGGCATTAAGACATATACCGTATCTGAAATGTTAGAATCCGTTTTCTTCCTTATTTTACTATTGATCGCAGCCGGCGGATATATGATAATATTTTAATGACAACAGGAGGTTCCAATCATGAGAGAAAGACCCTTTGTAGCAAACCTGGTCAGTGACCAAACAATACCTAAAATGTTTAAAGTAAAACAGGTATTTCCCCGGCCACAGATTAAGCCGGAAGAAATCCCCCAAATAATACACACTCTGCTTTCCGAGGAAAAGTTCTCCTCCAAAGTAAAGCCGGGGATGCACATTGCCATCACTGCCGGTTCCCGCGGCATCGCAAATGTAGCGCTCACAACTAAATGCATTGCTGATTTTGTCAGATCAAAAGGCGCACATCCATTTATCGTTCCTGCCATGGGCAGCCATGGAGGCGCCACCGCCGACGGCCAGCGGGCAATCTTAGAAGGCTACGGCATCACGGAAGACTATGTGGGGTGTCCTATCATTTCTTCCATGGAAGTCAAAAAAATAGGGGTGAATGAGGAAGGCATGGATGTATTCATTGATAAAAATGCTGCGGAATCCGACGGCATAATCTTAGGATGCCGCATCAAACCCCATACGGCATTTCGCGGACCATACGAGAGTGGGATCATGAAAATGATGGCCATTGGTCTTGGAAAACAGCATGGAGCTGAAGTCTGCCACGAAGCAGGATTTAAAAACATGGCGAAATATGTTCCCATGTTCGGCCGCGCGATCATTAAAAATGCTCCTATTTTATTTGCAGTTCCAACGATTGAAAATGCCTATGATGAAACCTGTAAGATCACAGCCGTAAATGCGGAGGAGATCATTGAAAAAGAACCGCCGCTTCTGCAGGAAGCCTTTGCAAACATGCCCAGGATCCTGGTTGATGCATGTGATGTATTAGTGGTTGACCGGATCGGAAAGAATTTCAGCGGAGACGGCATGGACCCTAACATTACCGGAACCTTCTGTACCCCATATGCAACAGGGGGGATCAAATCCCAGCGGGTATGCGTTTTGGATCTAAGCCCTGAAACACATGGAAACGGTATTGGACTGGGATATTCCAGCGCAACCACCAAGCGTGTATTCAACCAGCTGGATCTATCCTCCATGTACCCGAATGCGATCACATGCACCGTTTTAGGCGGTGTACGCATCCCCATTGTGATGGAGAGTGATAAGGAAGCGATCCAGGTCTGCATAAGAACCTGTAATGAGATTGATAAAAAGAATCCCCAGGTTGTACGGATTCCAAACAGCCTTCTCATAGAACATATTATGTTGTCGGAATCCTACTATGAAGAGGCCAAAAACAACCCGAACCTGATAATCGAAAGTGAACCGGAGTATCTTCCTTTTGATGAGGACGGAAACCTTTGGTAAATGAAATATCCTCCCGGCTCCACCTGAAAAGCCGGAAGAAAGAAAAGATGCCGACCGGAAATCTATCCCGGCCGGCATCTTTTCTTATTGGCTGTCTCTGGTAATATCCCTGACCCAGTTGTACTTTTTATAATGTATGTATACAGCCGGAAGCTTCACGATCTCATCCAAATTGATGATAAAATACACCGCCAGAATGGGGATCTTGAAATAAAAAGCCGTCAGCAGCCCAAGAGGTACTGTCACTGCCCACATGGTGACCGCGTCACAAAAAAGTCCGAACTTGGAATCCCCTCCCGAACAGAAAATGCCTGCGATCACAGTGGAATTTACAGACTTCCCGATCAGATAGTAAGAACACATAATAAGCATACCTCTCAAATAACCGTGGGCAGTTGGGCTTAAATTGGAAAAGCCCAGGATCAGAGGGCTTAATCCTAGAAGCAATAGTCCCGACAGGGCACCCAGAACAATAGAGAGCCGGCACAGCCTGTTTCCATAATCTTTTGCACCGGACAGATTTCCCTTTCCCAGTTCATTTCCCACAATGATCCCACCGCCGCTGGCAAGTCCCAGACACAGGCAGGCTATCAGGTTTTTCACAATATTGGCAATGGAGTTGGCTGCCACCGCATCACTGCCAAGATGTCCCATGATGACCGAATACATGGTAAATCCACATCCCCATATCAGCTCATTTCCAAGCACTGGAAGGGTATAGTGAAAGAAATCCCGTCTCAAATCCCGGTCAGCGTGAAACACATACTTTACATGCAGCTTTATCCGGTCACGCCGCAGGGATTCCAGAAACGCCCAGATAAGCTCCAGCACTCTGGAAAGCACGGTTGCCAGCGCGGCTCCGGCAATCCCCATGGCGGGAATCTTCCATACACCGAATATAAAAACCGCGTTCAGCACAATATTCGTCACCACGGAGACAGAACCTATCACCGTGCTCTTCAAGGTATATCCGCTATTTTTCATAATACACAGATAAATCTGTGAAATTCCCATCAGCAGATATGACACTCCCACGATCCGCAGATACTGGACACCCTGACTGATCAGGTCTGCGTCCGGGGTAAAAATCCGCATAAGCGTTTCCGGTATAAACAGGGTTCCCAAAAAGAATACCAGGGATATGATGGAGGAGAATTTCAGCACGATGGCAAGGATTTTCTCCACAGACACCTTATCCCCTTTTCCCCAATACTGGGCTGCCAGAATTGTGGTGCCAATGGTCAGGGCTGCCAAAAACAGGCTTAGGACAAACTGTATCTGCCCTGCCAGGGAGACTGCAGACAATGCCTCCTGGCTGATCACGCCCAGCATAATGGCATCGGAGGCGCTCACAGCCGCTGTCATAAAGTTCTGGAACGCAATAGGCAGGACCAGGGTAAACAGCTTTTTATAAAAAATCTTCTTATCACTCACCTTTTTCCATTGCCTCTATCACCGCCCAGGATTCCGGGTCAAATTCTCTGTCTTTATAATAGTATTTTTTATCTTCCTCCGTTATCTTACGGATAACACGGCAGGGATTTCCCGCTGCCACCACATTGGCGGGTATATCTTTTGTCACCACGCTGCCCGCGCCGATCACCACATTGTCTCCAATGGTCACACCCGGGGTGATGACCACATTTCCCCCAACCCATACATTGTCGCCGATGGTCACAGGGATCCCATACTCATATCCCGACTGCCTGGACACAGGATGTACGGGGTGCCCTGCGGTATAGATAGACACATTAGGCGCAAATAAAACATTTTCCCCTATGGTCACTGTTGCCACATCCAGTATGGTACAATTATAATTTGCAAAAAATCCCCTTCCCACATGGATATGAAACCCATAATCACAGTAAAACGGCGGCATGATAGAAACATTCTCCTCCGGACTGCTCACGATCCTGCCCGCCAGCCTGCCCAGTGTCTCAAAATCTGAGGGGTCTGTGGTATTAAACTCTCTCAAAAGTCTTCTTGTGATCTTCTGCTGGTCAAATACCGCATCATCTGATATGTAGGGAAGCCCGGCATCCCTGCGTGTAATATTATCCATCTCTTTGCTCCTTCACAAACAAGTATTTTCATGTATAATAATAGTGTATTAATCCGGTATATTCTATCAAAATATGCCTTTATATCATAACAATCGTATCTAAGGAGGAGGATTTTATGAACGGAGTAAGTATTTTAAAAGATGCCTCGGAAATTGTCCACTACAATAACCCGAATATTCCTGTGTACCTGAAAGAACGATGGCTGTCCTCCTACACCAACATGGAAGCTCTCTGCCACTGGCATGAGGATATCGAGTATGTGAAAGCCCTGAAAGGGCATATGGTCTATTATGTAAATGGGGAAAAACTGCAGATCAGCGAAAAGGATGCCCTGATCGTAAACGCCAGGCAGATGCACTATGGTTTTTCAGAAGATAAAACGGACTGCTATTTTGCGTGTATTGTCTTTCGCCTTCATCTGCTGTGCACGAACCCTGAGCTTACGGAAAAGTTCATCCAGCCCATCGCCGGACATCCCAATCTTCCTTATATTTATCTCCGTGCAGACAATCCCGCTGAGGCGGAGATCATCCGCCTCTTCGATGCGGCATGTGAAGACTGCCGCGGACAATATGAGGGATATGAGCTGATGACGATCAGCCGGCTCACAGCGGCCTGGGTGGAGCTTTACCGTCTATTACGTCCGGAGCTGCTGTCCTGCAGCACTGTTTTTGAGGAAGATCTGTCTGTACAGCGAAACATGGTATCCTTCATATACAAGAACTATGCCATGAAGCTGTCCCTCAATGACATTGCTGCTGCGGGCAATACTTGCCGCAGCAAGTGCTGCAGGATCTTTAAAAAATATCTGAACAAAACACCTATTGATTTCCTAAATGCCTATCGCCTGGAAGTCAGTATGCGGCTTCTGACGGATACTTCCATGAACATCACAGAGATCGCCCTGTCCTGCGGATTTCAAAGCCCCAGCTACTACGCTGAGATTTTCCGGCAGCATAAGGGCTGCACGCCCAGCCACTACCGGATCCGCCAGGCAAACGGGTTTGGATCATGATATCCATCTCTTCATGATCTTCAGCAGATGCCCAATCTCCAGCGGTTTTGTCACATGTTCATCCATCCCCGCCTGCTTCGCCTGGTAGGCGTCATCAGCAAAAGCGTTGGCTGTAAGGGCAATTATGGGGATATCTGCCGCATCAGGCCTCTGTCCCGTCTTTCCCAGCCTGCGGATAGCTCTGGCTGCCCCATATCCGTCCAGCACCGGCATTTGAATATCCATGAGGATCAGGGCATAAGTTCCCGGCGGGTCGGCCAGAAACCGTTCCACCGCCTCCCGGCCATTGGACGTACACACTGTTTTGATACCGGAAAGCTCCAGCAGCTCACTGACGATCTCCTGATTGAGAACATTATCTTCAGCGAGAAGCACACAGGTATCCGGTGGAAATGTATCAGATGGGCCGGCTCCCTTCACAGACCTTTGGTCCACAGGGACCTCCCCAGCCTGAGCAAGCTTTAAATATATGGTCACAATAAATCTGGTCCCCTGATCCAACCGGCTCTTGACCTCGATCGTGCCGTTCATCATCTGCACCAGATTCCGGGTAATGGCAAGTCCCAGGCCGGTTCCCTGTATATGGCTTACCCGTGAATCCTCTGCCCGCTCAAAAGGCAGAAACAGCTTCTTCTGAAAACTTTCCGACATGCCGATACCGTCATCCTCCACAATGAATTCAAAACAGCCCACTCCGCCCTCACTGGAAAGCTTCTCTTCCAGATAAACGGCAATATGCCCGTTTTCATGAGTATATTTCACTGCGTTGGACAGCAGATTGAGGAGGATCTGCCGGATTCTGACCGGATCTCCGTATACGGAATCATGCTCCACCTCTTTTACATTTACAGACAGATGCTGCTTCTTTCCGTCTGCGTCCGGCCGGATGATCTGCGAGGCATCTTTCAAAACATCCCTGAGGCAGAATGCATCCTCACTCAGGCTCACATTTCCCGACTCGATCTTAGACATATCCAGCACTTCATTGATCAGCTCCAGCAGGTGTACGCCTGAGAGATTGATCTTTTCCAGACAGTCCGCGGTCTTTTCCTTATCCCCCAGGCTTTTTTCCGCTATGGCTGTCATGCCCATGATGGCGTTCATCGGTGTCCTGATATCATGACTCATTCTGGATAAGAAATCCGATTTCGCCTGATTCGCCCGGTTCACCGAATCGTATGCCTCCTCCAGAGCGCGCTTTGCCTTTTTCTCCTCCTCGTAATATTCCAATTCTTTTTGTTTTTCCTCACTGATATTGCGGAAGGCTATGATGATCGTCTTAGGCCTGCCCTTCTCTGCTGCCGTCAGATGGATTTCCATTCTCAGCCACAGGACAGAATCCCTGTGCCTGAACTCCACCTCCAGATGTTCCTTTTTGCCTGTCAGTTCCCCAAGAAGCCTCTCCCTGCTGCAGATATCGGCTATCTTATCCAAATCCTTACTATCTACATCCTCCAGGATATGGCTGCGAAGCATGGAGGAATATCTGCCCGTCCGGGGCAGATTCAAGCCTCTGTCCGCCTCCGGGAGACGCACCGCGTAATAACTGTCTTTTAGCAGGTCCACATAGAATATGCTCACATACACATCATTGATCGCCTGAAGCGCGGACTGGCTCATATACAGGCGTTCGCTGCTCTCCGACAGCTTTGCTTTCATGCTGTGGATATCGTGGAGCGCCCCCACCACCCGGCTGGGTTTTCCATTTTCCATCATAAGCCTGCTGTTAGCCCTGTACCAGAAATACTGTCCTTTTATCCCGTCCGGAACGGAACAGCGCACTTCAAACACTTCTGTACGCCCGTTGCAGATATTATCCATCACTGTGGGCACATCGTCCGGATGCACAAGCTGGTCTTTCAACAGTCTTTTGGAGTAATCCCGCAGTTCATGCCGCAGCACGCCCTTTCCTTTTCTGGGTTCATAGCTGATGAATACATCCTCATCAATAAGATATTCAAACATGACAGATGAACCGGCCTCCATGGCAACCCGGTACATTTCCTGTTCTCTGTCCAGGCGCTCTTGAAGCACCTTCCTCTGGGTGATATCCACCACTGTCCTCTGAAGGATCTTTTCCCCGTCCGGTGTAAAATCCACCACCATACTGGTTCCGTTCAGCCAGCGGATGGAGCCGTCTTTCCACTGTACCCGGTATTCCAGCTCCTGAAAATCTCCCCGGCTTGTCATTTTATGATAGGTGTCCTGGATGACCTTTCTGTCTTCCGGCACCACTGCTCCCATGACGCCCTCCCTCCAGTCATGCAGCCCTTCCTCCATACTGCCGTATCCCATCAGGGAAAGAGCCGCTTTATTCAGGGATATAAGCCGGTATTTTCCATCCCGGCACTCCATAAAGCGGATAATGCCGCAGGGAACTGTATCATAGATGCTTGTGAGAAGCTGTGTCTGCTCTCTCAGCCGCTGCGCATCCTCTTCCGAGCGGGTGACATCCAGATACAGACTGTTCACCATCCAGTTGCCGTCCACATCCTGCGCCTTTTTCCCACTGTCAATGACCCATTTCAGACTGCCGTCCCTGCAGCACACCCGGTAGCGGGTGGAATATGTAAGATTTCCGTCCCGGAAAGCCTCTTCACAGTCAGCCAATGCCTTGGGTAAATCCGGAGGATATACAGTGCCCACTGCACTGCCCCCGGTAACTTCCATAAATTCCTCCACGGTATAACCGAACAGTGCTGCTGCCTCTTTACTGACAAACGCAAAAGAGTAGGTGTCATCATCATTGCTGATCTTCAGACCTCCCGCTATGGAGGACATGATAACCTCCAATTGTCTGTTGCGCTGTTTGATCTCCTCCTCCAGTGCTTCCAGCCGTTCCTGCACATACTCATAGGACTGCCTGCCGATCCTGTCAGGAAAATGCTCCCCGTCCATCATCTCCTGGTAAGGGTTGGAACAGTGGATGTGGCAGCACTTCAGCCCCTTTTCCGTATCCTGGAATACAAAAGTCACTCTCTGATGTACCTTCAAATACATCTCCACACTCTGGTCTGTGGCGATCCACATCCTGCCCATTACCACATACATATCCTCATTGGGGCATATCACATCATACTCTTCATCCTGTATGGTACAGTCCGGAATAAAATCTCTGAACTCAATAAACTGGTTTACACAGGCTTCCCGCCCCGACAGATACTCCGCCTCCCCTGTCCCCAGCCAGGAAAACTGAGGAGCAAAATGAGAGGTGATCCATTCTGCATCATGCTCACAGTAATGCTTATGCATGATGAGACCTGCCAGTTTTTTTACTTCCTCGATCCGTTGTTCGTATCCCATCTCTGCTCTTAATCTCATGCCCATTCAACCTGCTTTCCCGAATTCCTTGGCTCAAGCCTAATCCCTCTGCCCCTTCGTTCTCCTGACTTTACGAACCTTTCCCTTTATGGGTTTTGTCCGGAGACACTCTATTACCTGATTCCCTTTATCATTCAGCACTTCCACATAGCTTAAGCTGTCCCTGATATCCACAATGCCTATATCAGAGGCTTCCAGTCCTTCTATACTGCAGATAGTCCCTACAATATCGCCTGCCCGCATTTTTGATTTCCGTCCTCCGCCAATCGACAGACGGGTAATACCCCGGTTTAATGCTGCCCCTTTTTTGGGCTTTGCTTCTATTTTAATGCGCTGGGATTTCCAGAATGCCTTTTCCTTCTCTTCATCCGCAGCCGGAAGTTCCATGCAAGGCAGCTTCCGTCCCACAAATTCCTCCACCTGCGCCAACATCTTTTTGTCTTCCTCTGTTACCAGGCTCACTGCTGTACCGCATTTTCCGTTTCTCCCTGTCCTTCCGATCCGGTGGACATAGGTTTCCTTTCCCGTGGGAAAATCATAATTCACCACATGCGTGATCTGCTCAAAATCAATCCCTCTTGCCGCCACATCTGTTGCGATCAGGAATCGAAAACAGCCTCTCCTGAACGCATCCACGGTCTTCAGCCGTTCCCTCTGCTCCATCTCACCGTGCAGCATCCCGCAAAATATCCGTCTTCTGCGCAGCTTCTGAAACAGGACATTGGTCATCTCCCTGGTCCCGCAGAAGATCATACAGCTTTGAGGATCCTCATCCGTGAGGACCCTAAGAAAAGCATTGTATTTATTCTCCTGGTCCGTAAAATATAACTTTTCCGTAATGGCTGCCGCCTGTTCATCTGTCGGCTCCTGCAGCACAAGTATGTTATCCGGAATATATTCATTGGCCAATTCCTGTATCTCCGGTCTCAGCGTGGCGGAAAACAGGCATATCCTGCTGTTTTCAGGAACCAGGGAAAGAATGTTTTTCACTTCCTCAATAAATCCCATGTCCAGCATCAAGTCCGCTTCGTCAATGACCAGCCATTTTACCTTATCCAGCTTCAGGCTCTCTCTGCCCAGATGGTCCATAATACGGCCCGGTGTACCTGTCACAATATGAGATTTCTGCCGCAGTGTCTGGATCTGCTTGTCAATAGGGAATCCACCGAATACTGCGGGTACTTTCAAACGCTTTTTTCTGCCTATATGGAACATCTCCTCACTGACCTGGACTGCCAGCTCCCTGGTAGGTTCCAGCACCAATGCCTGGGGCGCATTCTCTTCCCACCGGACGCCTTCACAGATCGGTATGGCAAATGCCGCTGTCTTCCCGCTGCCTGTAGGTGCTTTCACCACTACATTTTTTCCCGCAAGCATGGGTAAAATGACCTCCCGCTGTATACTTGTGGGTTCTTTGTATCCCAGCCCCTTCAGTGCCTCCAGAATTTCTTCTGAAAGTGCGTATCGGTTAAATTCGTTTCTCATTCTTTTATTACCTTTCTTTATCTCAGACGCCCGTCTTGTGTGGACACCGCCCATATTTGCGAACGGCAGCGAAAGCCCCATCACAACATCTATTTTAACAAAATACAGGCGGAATTGCCAGACATTATTCTCCTCCCCTTCTAAATGCCCAATCTCTCCCGTATATCATAATTCTACCTGACTTTCAAGCTGAAAAATACATACTCCGTAACCAAAATTCCAGACAAATCCTCCAATAAAATTGGATTGCTTGCACGTATCAATCAAATCCGCATTTCGTTATAATGATTTTATAAAATATTTCGTGAAATTTTATAAACCTATCTCATTCACAGGTGTGCCATTTACGCCGAACAGCATCCGCTATACGAAAGAAAGTGAGGGATCTCTATGGAAGTAACCAGCAGTAAAAAAGAAATCTGGACAATGGGAAGTTATTCTTTGCTGACCCTGGCAATCATGGTTGGCTTCATGTACCTGAACACATTTGCCACCGAGGTTCTGGTAATACCCGCAGGCACTCTTGCGCTGGCATTGGGCGTGGCAAAACTGCTGGATTTCTGCTTCAGCCTGTTTGCCGGTGCGATCATCGAGAAAATAAAAATCGGCAGAACCGGCAAGAACCAGTCCTGGCTCTATCTTGGCCGCTGGATCCTGGCAGTTTCCATCATGGCTGAGGTCTGCAACACCAGTTCCGCTCCCCTGATCGTCCGGGTGGCAGTCCTGTCCGTATCCTATACGGTTCTGAACTGTCTGATGAACATTCTGCAGACTGCATATTACGGCGTCCTTGCAGCCGTTGCCGGTCCCAACATGGCCAACCGAAATGCCATGACCATCAATATGACCCGCCAAAGCACCGTTATCACCATCATCAGTTCCTTCATTCCAACTTTTGTTACTATCCTTCCTTTCGGAAACTGGAACTATTTTATCGTGGCTTTCGTATTCATGATCCCTATGCCTTTTGCTTTGGGAGCCATCGCCAAATGTGCGGACGGCAAGGATGTGCCGGTGGGGGCTACCGCTTCCGTCAACCAGGTGGGCATCGGTGATATGTTCGGCACGCTGCTTAAAAATCCTCAGATGCTGGTCCTCTTCCTGGTATTTACCATCCTCTACATTGCCCAATTCACCTACCAGGCTAACTATACCTATTATTTTATTTATGTTGTGGGCGATTTTACGAAGATGACCCTCGCCACTTTGATCAATGCCTTTGTAGGATTTCTAGCAGCCATGGTAATGCCAAAACTGGGGGCAAAACTGGGAAAGAAAATGTCCTGTGTGACCGGATTTGCCATGATGAGCCTTGCTCTGATCCTGGTATCATTTTTCGGGGCTCCAAACGGTGTTCCGAATCTGACCGCTTACATTATCATTATGTCTCTGCTGATGGCCGGAACTTATACCTGGATGCCTTACATGGTTGTTCTCTTCCTGGATGCAGGTGAATATTTTCTGTATAAAACCGGAAAAGATACCCGCGCTATCGCCGCCGGCCTGGCCTCTCCGCCTATGAAGATTGGCATGACCGTTGGCAACACCCTTGGACTGGCTCTGCTGTCAGCCATCGGATTCGTCTCCGGAGGTGCTTTTGAAATAAGTGTTACATGGATCGCCAATTTCATGCGTGTTACCTTCATGCTCCCCGGTTTTATCTATCTGGCCGCTGCTGTTATCATGCTGCTCTTTTACAAGATCAGCGACAAGGATGCCGCCAAATATGCCCAGGCAAATGCTGAGAAGATGAAACAAGGTAAATAATAGAAAGTACATTTTGCGCACTTCCTATTGCCATGATATAAAAATACACTCAGAACAGGAGATACTATTATGTCAAAAATTCCCTTTGATGAAAAAGAAATGAATGTTGCTTATACTGTTCCAAATTTTCTTGACCCTGCCATCCCCGAGAGTCCTGCCTGGACTTATCCACAGTCCGAAAAGGACGCGGTAAAAGAACTGTATGCAGGAACACCAACCTGGTGTCTCTCCGGTTTGGAGACTGGTCTTTTTGCCCCTTCCGTAATCCCGGACAACATCGCCCGCGGCTTTGTCATTGAGGGCAGCCCCTTCGATATGGCAGACTACGGCGGTCCTGATATGTTCGGTATCGAATGGGAATATGTTCCCGTAGCAGGGGGCTCCATGGTCCGCCCCGGCACACCCTTTCTTGAGGATGCCAACGACTGGCGCAAAATGCTGAAATTCCCCAACATTGATGCCTGGGACTGGGATGCCAGCGGCAGAGAAAACTATGACTATCTCCATAACGGAAAAGCAAATATGCTTTGGTTCTTAAACGGATGCTGGTATGAGAGACTGGTTTCCTTCATGGATTTTGAAGGTGCTGTGGTCGCCCTGATCGACGAGGAACAAAAAGATGCCTTAAAAGAACTGTTCGAAGAGACAACTGCGCTGTACTGTAAACTTGTTGACCGCTGCGCCGAGACTTACGGGGACGGTATCTCGGGCTTTACCGTTCATGATGACTGGGGTTCCCAGAGAGCACCTTTCTTCTCCCCTGCGGTGGGGGAGGAAATGATTGTCCCCTATATGAGAGAATTGACGGACCACATCAAGTCCAAAGGGCTGATCGCCGACCTGCATAGCTGCGGCAGCCTGGAGATGCAGCTTCCAAACTTCATAAAAGCCGGCTGGCAGTCCTGGTGTCCCATGCCAATGAACCCCACCCGGAAGATGTATGAAGAATACGGCGATAAGATCCTGCTCCACGTGGAACCTGACCTGCCTGAAGGTGCCTCCGAAGAGGAGCAGGAAAAAGCAGGCGGCGAGTTCGTAAAGAACTATTTCAAACCTGGCAAATACTGCTTCCCCAACTATATGTACTTTCCTCAGAAGATGACACCGGCGTTCCGCAGAGGCATGTACCGTGCATCCAGACAGCAGGCGGTAAGCAGCCTCTGATTCCACAGACTGATCTGATACCCTTTTTCTTTTCATCAACAGCGCCCGAAAGATGTATCTCTTTTGGGCGCTGTTCGTTCATGGCATGCCTGTATTTTACTGTAATCCTGTGTGTGCGGACCCAGCTTACAGAATGGCTGTACATATACTTCTATCCATTTTGCTTTTTGAAAGTGAGGAACACAAATGTCAAACAAAAATCCGTCTTCAGCGGCAGTTCCGCCGGAAGAAAATAATATCATGGGTACTGCTCCCATTCCAAAACTACTTGCAAAATTCGCCATCCCCTCCGTCGTTTCCATGCTGGTAAACTCTATCTATAATCTTGTGGATCAGATCTTTATCGGCCAGGGTGTGGGGTATCTTGGAAATGCTGCCACCAACGTGGTATTTCCTTTTGTCACCATCGCTATGGCAGTTTCACTGATGATCTCCGTGGGCACCGCTGCCAATGTGGGACTGAATCTTGGGGGAAAGGATCAGGACTGTGCCAATCTCACCCTTGGCAACGGCCTTACGCTTGCCCTGTCAAGCGGCATCCTCCTCTGCATTTTAGGTGAACTCTTCATGGTCCCCCTGCTGCGCCTCTTCGGTGCCACGGACACGGTACTGCCCTATGCCATTGACTATGGCCGTATTTATCTTCTGGGCACCATGTTCACCAGCGTGGGCATTATGATCAGTGATGAGATCCGTGCTGACGGCAGCCCTGGCTATGCCATGAACTCCATGCTGATCGGCGCTGTACTGAACTGTGTGCTGGACCCCCTGTTTATCTTTGTCTTCCACTGGGGTGTTAAGGGCGCCGCCTTTGCCACTATCATCGGACAATTCGGCACACTTATCTTCTGTCTGCTCTACCTGAAAAAATTCCGCACCCTGACAATGAAGAAGGAAAACATGAAGCTTCGGTTATCTGTTGTAAAAAGCATCCTGACCCTTGGTCTTTCCTCCTTCCTCACGCAATGCGCGGCACTTGTCATGCAGATCATCATGAATCAGCAGACCATCAAATATGGTGCCCTCTCCCAATACGGCGCTGACATCCCTCTGACTGTATTCGGAATCGTCAATAAAGTAAACGGCCTGATGATGTCCCTGATCATGGGCATCTCCGTAGGCTCACAGCCCTTATTCAGCTATAATTACGGTGCTAAATTATTTACCCGCGTAAAAAAGCTGGCGAAAACCTGTCTTATTGTGTGCGTCACCATCGGTTTTCTGGGTATGCTCTGCCTGCAGATCTTTCCCCAGCAGATCATTTCCCTGTTTGGGCAGGAAAATGCTCTGTATAATGAATTTGCCGTTATGTGCCTGAAGAACATGACTATATTTATCTTTGTTATGGGAGTTCAGATGGTAGCCAGCGTATACTTTCAGGCAGTGGGAAAGGCAATGGGAGCTACGGTGCTCTCCCTGTCGCGCCAGGTATTGTTCATGATCCCCTGTATGCTGCTCCTTCCCCACTTCTTTGGGATCATTGGTCTCATGTGGTCTTTCCCGGTATCCGATGTTTTTTCAGTGGCTATGGCAGCGGTCATGCTCACCACGGAGATGCGGAAACTCAACCGGCTGATCCGGTTTCCGCTGGCCCCGGAAGCTGATGTGTAAATATTATTGACTGCGCCTTAAAAATAAGGTAAACGCCAAATAGTAAGTACCTTTTCAAATTCATCATATGTGAGATAATAGACTCATCACTATAAAGTCAAAAAAGTTTAGTACTCAACTTTTTTGACCAGACTACAAGAGGTGAGTTATGAAATCTCATGCAAGTTTAGTTGCACAGCAAACTCGTTTGCGTGAATGGGCCGAACTGGTCAAAGATTGCCAAAATCGTCCACAGGGTATGAAAATCGATGAATGGTGCCAGCTGCACCACATTACGAAAGCGGGTTATTACTGGAGACTCCGAAAAGTTCGGGAAGCTTTTCTGGCAGCTGCTGACAACACACCAGATTTTATAGAAGTTCCTTCTTCTGCAATCCAGTCAGAAAATATAGCACCGAATCATAAAACCGTTGCTATGATCAGAGGTAGAAACCACCTCACATTGGAAATCACAGACCAGGTATCTGCTTCCTTTCTTCATACACTTTTGGGAGTGATGATGGATGCTCAATGATGGTACAGGATTCAAAAAAGTATACATAGCCACTGGTTTTACGGATCTTCGCAGAGGAATTGATGGTCTTGCCAGAATCATACGTTTCCAGTTTCATCTCGATCCTTATGATAAACATACATTATTCTTGTTTTGTGGCAAGCGTACTGACCGGATAAAAGGACTCCTCTGGGAAGGCGACGGGTTCCTCCTTCTGTACAAGTGGATTGAAAACGGTAACTTTCGATGGCCGCGCACAAAAGACGAAGCGCTGGAGATTACCGCAGACCAGTATCAAATGTTGATGCAGGGCTTGGAAATCATTGCCAGGAATCCGATTGAAGAAGTTCCGGAGCCGGTGTTTTCCATGTGATTGTGCAAAACAGCGAAAATAAAATCATTTTTAATCATGTCGATTTATTCTGTGCAATATAAAATTTAAAGTTATTCACATTCTAAAAGTTTCTTGTGAGTTTTTATATTTACAGGACTCAAAAACTTTTCGGATTGTGGATAACAGTCATAAATACCTGGATTTTCAGCGTTTCTTTTCAGGTATTCATGACTGTTATCCACCGTCAAAATGACGAAGGTGACAGAAATTAAAAATGGCGAAAATCTGCTGTTTCTGCTATAATACCACTCAGGAAAGTGAGGTTCGGTTATGGCAGTTAAGTATACGGAAGAACAATTAAATACCGTTGATAAGTCGTTTCTTATCCATCTGCTTTTACAACAGCAGGAACAGTTGGAAGCCTTAACAAAGGAACTTCATGCATCGAATGAAAAAATGCAGCTTCTGATGGAACAGGTAATCCTTGGTAAACAAAATCGTTTTGGCAGATCTTCTGAAAAGATGGATGATACCAATCAGATCAGTTTTCGCGAAGTGGATGGAAGCATCGTATTTTTTAACGAAGCCGAAGCTGTATCTGATCTTAGTGTATCAGAACCGGAAGATCTGGAACTCAGATCTCCAAAGCAGTCAAAACGCAAAGGAAAGAAAGAAGCGGATCTTTCCGGACTTCCGATCAGGCGGATCGACCACTATCTGTCCAAGACCGAATTGGAAGAAGAATTCGGTGAGAAGGGCTGGAAACAATTACCGGATGCAATCTCCAGAAAATATCATTTCGTGCCGGCAAAGGTGGAAGTGGAAGAACATCACATTGGTGTATATGGCAGCAAAACAGATGAACATATGGTCAAAGCAGACCATCCAAAGTCTCTGCTGCATGGAAGTCTGGTATCCCCATCTTTGGCAGCTGCGATCATCAACGGTAAGTATGTGAATGCAGTACCACTCTATCGGTTAGAACAGGAATTCCGGCGCTATGGTCTTCAGATCACAAGGCAGCATATGGCAAACTGGTGCATCCGTCTCGGAGAAGAATATTTGTAGGTTCTTTATGATCATCTTCATGAAGAATTGTATTCCTATCATGTGATACAGGCAGATGAAACACCGGTGATTGTAAACCATGATGGACGGAAAGCAGGTTCCAAAAGCTGGATGTGGGTATATCGTTCCGGACATCTATATCACAACCGCCAGATTGTCTTATATGAATATCAACAGACGAGAAATGCATCTCATCCACGGGAATTCCTGAAAGGGTATGATGGCATCTGTGTGACAGATGGATATCTGGTCTACCATACTTTAGAAAAGGAGTTGGAAGAACTGACGATTGCCGACTGCTGGGTTCATTGCCGCCGCAGATTTGATGAAGCTTTGAAACTGATCAACAAATCGCATCAAAAGGAATCCGGGGCGTTTCTGCTGATGAAACAGATCCAGGCAATCTACCGGGAAGAAGGGAAGTTGAAATCCCTTTCTTCTGATGAACGGCTTAAGCAGCGGCAAGCGGTTATAAAACCACTTGTGGATGCGTTTTTTGCGTACCTGAAAAACATAAAGGTATCCAGAAAGGATAAATTTGGAGATGCCGTCGGTTATGCTCTGAACCAGGAAAAATATCTTCGGGTATTTCTCACAGATGGAGATGTTCCAATAGATAATAATGCATCCGAAAGGGCAATCCGGGGCTTTTGTATCGGGAAGAAAAATTGGCAGATGATAGATACAATTAATGGAGCCAAGGCTTCCGCAATCATTTATAGTATCGTAGAAACAGCAAAAGCCAACAATCTGAAGCCCTTTGATTATGTACAGTATCTCTTAGAAGAGATTCCACAACACATGGATGACACCGATTGTTCATTCATAGAAGAGCTTCTTCCATGGTCAGAAAAACTTCCAGCAGAAATCCGTAAAGCTTAAATATAGGTGGCTGTAAAGCAGCCGCCTAAAAATGTCAAGGTACTTGCTATTTGGCGTTTACTATCTGTCTATTCTCAGACAAACAATAGGGCTAGTTATTATTTCATTTTATTATTGTAATAATCTAAATGGAAATATAGGAGTTCCTTTACTTAGTCATTTTATATATCATAAAATCACAACTGAATACTAATACCCAAAAGTCTAATTTCTATCTCAGACTTTTTGTAATGGTAATCGGTAATCGTTTGTTACGCTATTTATAATATTTATTAAACCACGATGGTTGATATTTACTTAGATACTCAGATATATAATCATTACCATAAATCTGTCTCTTATACACATCTGACGCTGCCGACGACTAG
>ENA-UAPG01000205-UAPG01000205.1-human-gut-metagenome-genome-assembly--contig:-NODE-205-length-18306-cov-9.030409_pt1 | contig 18306 bp, 20 predicted proteins | sample MGYA00243478_ERZ654573 | MGnify/ENA primary metagenome ERZ654573 (study PRJEB26926, sample SAMN06164711) | human gut metagenome | biome: ENVO:00009003; feature: ENVO:2100002; material: ENVO:00002003... | reverse complement strand
AAGGCGATTCTGCATGGATTTTTGCCTGTAACTGTGAGGGTACTGAACAGTTACGTTATATTTATAATCCCAGGATGCCGTTTCCTACTTTCTGACTCCTAGCCTAAGCCAGGTGGGCAACCGCAACTGTTCTTCTGCCTTCCGCTGCGCAATGACGGCCTGACATCTGAACAGAAATATAGGAATCCCGTTTAAAGAAATGTAGGTTCAAAAACTGTAGGAGCATCGCACACCCCAGGATTACTTCGTATCTTTATTATACTCTAGTATATGAACTTTTTCAACAAAAATGCACACACTTAATAAATTTTTTCTTCAATATAAAAATTACAGATAGAACGCACTTTTTCCATATCCGCTTTTGTCTTCTCGTTCCCGTACGGTATGCGGTCAATGTTCCGGTTCATGTAATCCTGGTTTTTAATATACAGGAAACTGGAACGGAAGTTCAGGTCAAAGATAAACGCCAGATAAGAGATCCACATATCCATATGTGTGGTCCTCTCTCCCCGCCGGATGCATCTGTGCGCTTCCACAGCCTGAAGGATATTCCCGGAGATTGGTTCCAGGCCCACTTCCTCCGCTGAAATTCCAAAGATAGCTTCTGCATTCTCTGTATCTTTGACCCTGAAATTATCCAGCTTATCCGCGTCCCTGATGATCCTGCAGTGCAGGAGTTCTCTTCCTTGTATCTCCTCCGGAATCTCATAGAGAGAATGACAGGCAATTGCTGTTTTGATAATGCTGTCAAACCTGTCATCCTCAATGAAATTTCTGATCCTATTTTCATCAAAGAGGACTTTTACGCCAAACTCAGCATGATCAAAGAGATTATCATCGTAACTGTTAAAGGTTTTAAGCTGTTCAAACCTTCCGATGTCATGGAGCAGTGCAATGAGAAGCGCCAGTTCATGGTCTTCACCGGAAACCTTTTCTTCCCTGCAGATATAATCTGCTGCATCCAGGACGCAGAAGGTATGAACCTCCTTCAGCATGATCTTATCATCGTTTCTGTCATAATGACTGAGATACTGTCGGAAACTTTCTTTTGCATATTCCAAATCAATCATATTTTCATCTCCGCTGCCCGGCGGACGTATCCCCAGGTATGAAGCAACAAAACGGACCGCCATCACTGACGGTCCGCCGCATTCATAGCAATAGTAAGTCCGCAAAGCGTTCTTTCTATTTTGATCACCTGAATTATTTCAGTTCATCAACAACTTTCTGGATTGCATCTAAAGCATCAGCAGGAAGTTTGTCATATCCATCTTTTTTGGTCTCGAATGCTTTGATCTCATTTACACGGTCATTCATACGTGCTTTGAGCTGCTCAACGTAGTTAGCGTCATTCATATCCGGAACGAATCCTTCCCAATCGAAGATTTCGATATCGGAGAACGGTCCCCAAGGTTTGAACTCTGCTTTTTTCTCTACGATTGCTTCCAGAATACCTAAAGTATCTTTCGGCTGAACTTTCTTGCCCATGAAATCGCCTGTGTTGATGATGTAGCAATCTACATTTTTCTCTTCAACCAGTTTTTTGAATTTCTCGTAGTCATCAGCTAACGGATATGTTCTGAACGGGTTAGCGTAAGGAACAACAACCAGCTTATTCGGGTCAACACCTGGTGCCAGACGCTCTGCTGTAGAACGTTTTGTAGCCAGAGTAGCACCCATTACAGATGCCAGGGAAGCACCTTTTAATTTAACTACTGGCGGAATAGTCGGGTCTTTCATGATCCAGAAGATAGCATTAACCGGCTCGTCGATCTTGTCAACGCGGTTCGGTGCCCACAGTTTGGATTTGATCGCACGTCCGTTACCATTTCTGATATCCTCTGTTACAAGCTGGATGTTTCCATCCTCATCTAAAGTAGCAGAGTTATTCATGGATGTCAGAAGGAACTTATTGTCATCACATCCTGCCGGATAATCCTGTGTTTTATCGAAGTATGTAGGCTCTAATGCTACGGAAGCACAAGTATCTGTGTTGATGATGAATGCATCATCGTGCAGAACTTTGATTTCGTATTTGCCATTGTGTTTTGCATGTGTGATCGTGGATTTACCTGATCCTGACAGACCGTATACAGATGCAACATATTTGGAACCGTCAGCAAGTGTGTACTCTTTCTGTCCGCCGTGGCATGCTGCATAACCATTTCTGTTGGCAATTGCCCAAGCCATAGTCAGAGTACCTTTTTTGTGCTCACCAAAGTATCTCATACCAAGGATACAAGCACAGTTCTGGTCTGTGTTAAAGTAGCACAGAGTCTGCGGATCGCTTAAGCAGCTGTAGTCAACACCCGGAGTGCTTGCCGGTGCCCACTGAGGATCTGAGAAGATGTAAACATCTGCTTCTTTTCCTTCGCCTACAGGCTGAGAATTTTTATACATTTTAACATAGTCATCAGACATATACTGGAAGTTCAGCATCCAGGAGTACATGATGTTCTCTTCGCCTTCTGGAATCAGCAGGTGAGCTTTTACCATGAATTCAGGATCCAGACCTACATATACCTCTGCATGGTACATGGTTTTCCAGCGGGCTTCATAAATAGCATCCATAGCCACTTTGTCAAGAGCTGCGCAGTCTACACCTGGTTCTCCGGCAATGCGGCGTGCGGCTGCATAACGTCCTGTGATAGCACCATCGTTGAATAATAAAACTTTAGCGTCTCTCTCAAGACCAAACTCTTCGCCTCTATAAACAGGCATATCTGTAACGACTGTTCCAGGTGAGTTCTTCGCTAATTCATATGCCTCTTTTAATGTGTTAACCTTAACAACATTGTTGCCATAGAACGCTGCTTCAATAATGGAACGAGTTTTGCTGAAGCCAGTTTTGCCTGCTCCAATCTCGTTGATTGGGTAATATGCTTTTGTTGACATATGGTTTCCTCCTTAATCTTATCTCAAAGTCAACTTATTATCTCATGTAAGTTTTTAAAAGTCAATACTTTAACAATGTATTTTCTTGACGATTTTTTTACATTTTATAGAATTTTTATATTTTAAATCCCAAGGACATTTTTTACTGCTGCCGGCATCTCCGGAACATCCACAACCGTATCGTGGAGAACAGGGGCCGTACGAATCTCCTCAATGGCATTGGGCACCTTCACATTTGCAATTTTGGACAATTCATCCACCAGCTCAAAATCACCCATGGAATCATATTTGCTGTCAATGGCATTCATAACGCTTCTTGTGAATTTAAAAGGGCTGGCTGTGGAGGCAATGACCGTCTGAGTACTATCCCCGGTCTCCGCCGCGTATTTACCGTAAACACAGGACGCCACAGCTGTATGGGTGTCGATCACATAGCCTGTTTCCCCGTAAAGAGCCTTTATTGCTCCTGCCGTTTCCTCCTCTGTGGCAAAATTGCCATAGAAATCCACAAGCTGGCTGCGCATCTTTTCTGTGATCCGGTAAGTCCCGCCCTTGGAAAGCTGCTCCATCATCTCACGGTTTTTGTCCGCGTTTTCCCCTGCAATGCGGTAAATAAGCCTTTCTAAGTTGCTGGATATGAGGATATCCATGGACGGAGATGAAGTCAGAATGAAATCACGGTTCCTGTCATAACTTCCGGTGGAGAAGAAGTCAAAAAGGACTTTATTTTCATTGGAAGCACAGATCAATTTGTCTATAGGCAGTCCCATATTTTTCGCATAATATGCGGCCAGGATATTTCCGAAGTTACCTGTGGGTACCGTTACGTTAATTTTTTCACCATCTTTTATCTCACCATTCTTATAAAGGTTCACGTAAGCGTAAACGTAGTACACAACCTGAGGGACCAGGCGGCCGATATTGATGGAGTTGGCAGAGGAAAACTGGAAGCCTGCCTTGTCAAGCTCCTCCTCCATTGCTTTGTCATTGAACATTTTTTTCACTGCAGTCTGGGCATCATCAAAATTGCCTGTGATCCCCACCACATATGTATTATTTCCCTTCTGTGTCACCATCTGTTTTTCCTGAATAGGGCTGACACCGTTCTTGGGGTAAAAAACAATGATCCTTGTACCCGGCACATCCGCAAAACCGGCCATGGCTGCCTTTCCTGTATCGCCTGAAGTGGCAGTGAGGATCACAATCTCATTTTTCACATGATTTTTCTTGGCAGAAGTGGTCAGAAGATGGGGCAGAATGGAAAGTGCCATATCTTTGAAGGCAATAGTCGCTCCGTGAAACAGTTCCAGATAGTATGCACCTCCCGCTTTTACTAAAGGTGCTATCTCTTCTGTATCGAATTTGGAATCATAAGCCCTGGCAATACATGACTTTAACTCTTCCTCTGTAAAATCCGTAAGAAAACGGCTCATAACCTCATAAGCAATTTCCTGGTATGTCATCTCTGCCAGTCTGTCCATAGGAACATCCAGCTTAGGAATCTCTGTAGGCACGAATAAACCGCCGTCCTTTGAAAGTCCTTTTAAAATTGCTTCGGATGCCTTTACGCATTCTCCTGTTCCTCTAGTGCTTTTGTACAAAATCTCCATCTCTTTAAGTCCTTTCTTCTTTACGGATACGTGAAAAAGTCATGTACCCCATATTGGAATAAAAATTTTAAATCCTCTTTAAACCATTTAATATTGTGCTGCTCCGCATAAGCCTCTTCCATAAAGAACAGCGCACCCTGGGAATAATCCTCCCCATCAATGGCCCGGTTGACCGCCTCTCTGGTTCCCTCTGAAACGGTGACCGTATTGATCCTACCGTCAACTGTAGGAGAAAACTGGGGACTTCCGTCCGAATTCTCCCATACCACATCATAGATACTGTTTGGGAAATCCGGGCTTTTCACCCGGTTAAAAATCACATTTGCCACCATAATACGGCCTTTGATATCCTCTCCTCCGGCCTCCGCCTCCACTATCTTCAGAAGCGTCTCGTAATCCTGATCTGTCATCCTGAGCAGCCCCTCAGAAGCACCGATGGAGTGATTCTCCAGTTCAGCCACGCTGGTGGCTGTCTCCTCACTGAAATCAAAATGTGATTCCTGCACCTTTTTGCCTGTTCTCTGCCCTACCAGCACAGCTTCACAGGAGGTGCCAAGCCGGTGTACTTCGCTCTGGGTATCCTGACTTATCAGTACGCCTGAAATAATTGCGTCCAGACCGTACAGCTGTTCTTCCTCCGGTTCGTCCTTGTCTTTGGGCGGATCTTTGTCATCACTCACAGATGCATATACATTATTTTTTCCGCCTGCATGAAGCCCGTGAAAGGTAAATGCCACGGCAGCGATCACCACCGCCCCGGTCACAACCAATGCACAGGTTCTCCGGCTCTTTTTAGATATCTTCCGGATCAAAAATAAAAACCCGGCCGCAATCGTACGAATAATGTCCATACCTTTTTCCTTTGCCTGTTTTTCTTAGTCGAATAGACACCAGTCACAACTCTTTGTTCCGATACTGATGTCATGAATTATATGGATTATAAAATATTTAGGCAATGGAAGTCAATAAGCCGGGGCGTCTTTTAGCTAATCTTCACAATATTATCTGATTTATCGACGAGTATTTTATACACTTTTTCGTGCTTTTTTCCTCTATTTCACTAAAATCAGTGACTATCTGTATTTACTTTTATTCTATCTGCTCAGGATATCCATGCGTCCCCCAGGCGGTAAGTTCCTGCTCCGTCCTTAAATGTTCCTTTGCAGGATTCATACCCAATGGCTCCAAGACCGGAACGCCATTTTTCCACATCAAACCAGAAGTTGTTATTTTTCGTCTCTCCCGCTTTCACGGTTATCAAAACCCCTTCCGGAAAATACAGGTTCTCCACATGGATCTGTCCCTCTTGTGCCAGTTCCTCCCAGGTAGATAAGATCACATTTAAGGGTTTTGTGGCACTGTCCGCTAAACGTGTCTGTTCATTTGTCAGCTGTGACCACAAAAGGAAGCGAATGCTCTCCTTCTCCTGTTCCGTCAGATTCTCCGCCTCTGTCAGATCAAGAGCCACTGTGCTGATATCATCGTTCAAGGCCGCATCTATATCGTAGATTTCCTTCAGGATGTCCAGATACAGGCCGATCATGTCATTCTGCTGTTCCAAAACACAGACTTTCTGAACGCCTGTGATTCCCAGAGGATAACGTTCCATATAAGTTCCATTTGCGGCAGCTGAGAGACGGATCCGCATTCCGGGGCGCAGAGCCTCCCGCTCTATTTTCTTTCCGTGCTTATCATAAAAAAGAGGGGCACTTGTGTCAAAGTCAGCCAGTCCCCCACTCTCTTCCCCATCCTGCAAAAACAGAATCGAATTTTCGTCTACCCTGATCACCTTTCCGGTAATTTCAATTTCCTGCTGTGAAGTTCCCTCTTCCTCCTGAGGTATCTTTTCCTCTTCTGAAGCCCCATTACTTTCCACCCCGGATTGTTTATTCCCGTCACTTGTTATGGGTACACAACCTATCAGCAATGCCAGACATAATGCTGATACCAAAATAAAAATACGGCCGCTCTTTTTTCCCTTTGTCTTTTTCATAGTGTTTCACCTCATTTTCTGATATACACAGCAATCGTTACCCTTCCCTATTAAGTGTCTGCGGCTTCTGCTTTTGTTGCATATATCAAAAATAATGGCTTAACATCTGATCGGTTCGTTTAGAAGGACGTTTATTCTGATGCATGTATCTGAGACGCAATCTCCTCCAAAGTAAACATGTCATCCATACCTTCTTCTAAATCCATGTTTTCCTGCACCTCTGCACGGTTGCGGTGATCCCAGAGTGTATTCACCCTGACAAAACAATCGTCATCTATTTCCATATACTCCCCTTCCGGTCCGTTTATTCTGGTATAGGTTCTGTCCGTATTGTAATCTGCGGATTTTTGAAGAAAATAGACACTTCTCTGGTTTGTTTCCAGCATAATATCATCTTTCTCTGTCTGCTGCAGATAGATATTTTCTAACTCTTCATCGCTGTACTGTTCATATATCCGGCGATAGCTTTTCTTTTCCTCCTTGGACCAGAGGGGGTCCATATAATCCTTTACGGATACATATCCCTGGTCTTTTACTATTTTAATTTGTTTTCCTTCTTTATAGTTTCCTTTGAAAGACCGCAGAACTGTAATATCTGCTTTTGTGTGGCACATGCCGTACCAGTCAATGTAATAACGGATGCCTTCAGCTTTGCCGTAGACGATCACATCACTATCTTTGACCAGTGACGCGATATCGGGGTAAGAAGCCACATATTCGTAAATCACTTGATCATTACAGGATACGATCGTATCTTTTGTAATCTCCTCTGTATTTATCTTTAATTTTCTTACACCGCTGCAGCCTGTAAGACATAAGGAACAAAGCAGCAGTATTGCGCCCTTTCTTATTTTCATCAAGTTCCTTCCCCCCCTAAAGTCAAAAGACCAATGACACAATCCCCCAAATTTATGGAGTGCTGACCTGACCATCTATACAGTTCACATAGTACGTTCTCCCATCTTCCATCTCGTAGTACCAGTAAGGTATGTATTCTTCCTCTCCATTTCCTGCAAATACTAATTCAACATGATTGGCCATCCTTGCCTCTTCCGTTTCATCAAATCCCAATTTCTCATTTTCTTTAGTTATTGCATTTGCCAGTAGTATTTTTGATTGTTCAAAATCTATTTTTTGAACCAACCGGTCATGTTCTGCGTCCGTTTTTTCAAATTCATTCCATTCAATCGTACCATATCGTATGCCGGAATCATCAAGCATTACACAGATACCTTCATACTGTATTTTTACACCATCGTATTCGTTTATATATTCAAACCTATACCCTATAACGGATTCTTCCGGTTCATCCCCCAACATTGTTTTACACATATACGACACCAGAAGCTCCTTATCATCCAGTTGTCTTACATCAAACCCTTTAAATGCTGTTCTAATCCACTCATTTGCCTTTACAGCAGCCTGTTTTTCGTCAATACGGACAGCTTTATCTCCAATCTCATCGTATAATATACTGGTTGTCGTCCCACTTTTATGGATCCGGCCTCCAAGCTCCTCATTTCCTTCGTAAGACTTATCAATTTTTCTTAATGTATAATCCGGTATGCTCTTTTCAGCCAGCTCTTCCATATCTGTTTTAAATGTCAATGGCCGGCTTGTTAATTCTATATCCGGCTTCTGCGTACTTTCCTTCTTAATCTCTTCTGCAGGCATTTGTTTCTTAGGGGATACAGAATTTACAGAACAGCCCGCGATCGTACTCCCGATAGTAAGAGCCAGAATTGATTTTATTACTGTTTTTCCGCTTTTCAATATAATAACTCCTTTGTATGTATTTACAATATAATAATATCATATCAGAAGCCTTCCACTATGCTTTTTCTTTGTATTCTTTATGGAATTATTATTTTATATCCTCCAGCCAGATGAAAAAAGATATGGACAGGAGGGCAAAACAAAACCGGGCGCAATATCAACTGACGGGCGCCCGGTTTTTCAATCCGCGTATTTTCTTTTATAATATGTTAATACTCGTTAGTTACATTATCGGTTATTAATAGCTGTCACCAATGCGTCAATGGATGCCCTGATTATGTCAGAATCCACACCTGCCCCCCAGGCAAGGCTGCCGTCTGGTTTGCGGATACCCACATAGGCAATGGCCTTGGAACTGGAACTCTGCTCCAAAGCATGTTCCTGATAAGTTATCAGATCATACTGGAAGCCGTATTCCTTCTTCAGTGCGTTGCTGACTGCATTGAGACGTCCGTTTCCTGCTGCCTCTGTTGTCACTTCACGCCCGTTAAAGCTGGATGTCACCTGTGAGGTAATCCCCCCGTCCTTCTGCTGGAAGTGAACACTGCAGATTTCCAGCGGGGATGTAACATTCTCAAATGTCTTTTTGAACAGCTCAAATATCTGATCAGGCAGTAATTCTTTCTGTGTATGGTCTGAGACAGCCTTTGCTGTATATCCCATAGCTTCCCGCATCTTTGCCGGAAGATTCAGTCCGTATTTTGTTTCCAGGATATAACCCACACCGCCTTTTCCGGACTGGCTGTTTATGCGGATAACATCTGCGTCATAGTTTCTTCCCACGTCTTTTGGATCAATGGGGAGATACGGAACGGTCCAGTGTTCCGGCTTCTTTTCATCCAGCCAGTGCATGCCTTTTGCAATGGCATCCTGATGGGAACCGGAGAAGGCTGCAAACACCAGCGCACCGCAGTATGGGCTTCTTTCACTGATCTTCATGCCTGTGAATTCCTCGTATTTCTCACAGATGGCGCTCATATCGGTGAAGTCCAGGTTCGGCTCAACACCCTGGGAATACATATTGAGCGCTAAAGTAATGATATCCACATTACCGGTCCTCTCACCATTTCCAAAAAGTGTGCCCTCTATACGGTCTGCACCGGCCAGAAGTCCCATTTCCGAATCAGCCACGCCGCATCCTCTGTCATTATGGGGATGAAGGGAAACAATAACGTTTTCTCTGTACTTCAGGTTCTCACAGATATATTCCACCTGGCTTGCATATACATGAGGCATGGAATGTTCCACTGTCACAGGAAGGTTAATGATAGGTTTCCTGTCTGCGGTGGGCTGCCAGATATCCAGCACTGCGTTGCACACTTCAAGTGCATATTCCGGTTCCGTTCCTGTAAAACTCTCCGGGCTGTACTCAAACCGGTAGTTTTCCCCTGCTTCCTCTGTAAGCTGTTTTAAAAGTTTCGCACCTTCCACTGCAATCTGCAGGATTTCTTCCTTTGATTTCTTGAACACCTGCTCACGCTGTGCAACGGAGGTGGAATTATATACATGGACAATTACATTCTTCGCACCTTTTACTGCTTCGAATGTTTTCTTGATGATATGTTCTCTGGCCTGAGTCAAAACCTGAACCGTCACATCATCCGGAATCAGATCCTCCTCGATCAGCTTTCTGAGGAACGTATACTCTGTCTCAGAAGCTGCCGGAAATCCTACCTCTATCTCTTTAAATCCAATATCCACCAGAAGCTTGAAAAACTCCACTTTCTGTTCCAGATTCATGGGGATAACAAGTGCCTGGTTGCCGTCACGCAGGTCAACACTGCACCATACGGGAGCTTTGTCCACATACTCCTTTTCCGCCCACTTCATGCATGTTACTGGCGGCATGAAATACTGTCTCTTGTACTTACTGCAATTTTTCATTCTTTTTTCCTCCTGACTTTGTTATGGATACCTATATCTAAGCTTTTATGACAGGCGGTATGCCCGGACCTCCAGGGATTTCTAAAACTGCCCAAACGGTATAAAAAAAGCCCCTCATCTTTATTACAATATGCTTGTAATAGAGACGAAAGACTACTGTCCTGCGCGGTACCACTCTACTTTATGAATATACTTCATACGCTTAATAAGATACAGATATGTACACCTTATATCTTTCCCTTCTGATAACGGCGGGGTTCCGTCTGCGTCTACTGTTTCCTTACGAAAGTTCGGGCAGCTGCTCCAAGGGCAGTTCCAGATTCTGCGTCTGCCGCTTCACACCAGCCAGCGGCTCTCTGAAATCCGATATGAATCTGTACTAATCCTTATCTATGCATTTCTCTTATTGCAACAGCTCGTTGCTGTTGTGTTAAAGTTACGATACCATTCCTTGCAGAAAATGTCAAGAGATAAACGCATGTATTTTTTCAATGACTTTCCTTGCTATCCTGTAAAATCCCAGGTCATTGGGATGAATCCCATCCACAGTACAGCATTCCCTTGACTCCTCCCCAAACAGCTCTGCGCCATCCAGGAAATTTACCTGAAATCCTTTTTCCCTGCACTCTAACACCGTTTCCTGTATAATCTGTCTGCGCTCTCTGCTCTGCATCTCTTCTGACTTAAATTCCGGGTTTGGCCTGGACATAACAAGCACGGGAAGCTTTGGTTTACGGGAAAGAATACATTCTAGGAATGGTTCATGCGTTGCCTTCAAAAATGCAGCGTCCGAAGCATTGTAGTCATAATCATAGATCAGGCACTTTACAGGAAGCTCAGATATATACCGGGCAATCGGTAAATCTCCTCTGGCATTGCCCGAAAATCCCAGGCAGTACATCTCCGCATCCATCCACCTGGTTACAAGAGCCGGATATGCGTTGGAAGTTCTGGAGGCACAGCCGCCCTGTGTGATGGAAGAACCATAAAAGATGACCGGTTCCTTTATTTTATGCTCTAATGGTTTCCCTATACAGGCGTTCTCATTAACTCCAAGGTAAAATTCACGCACACCGTTATAGAGCGGCAAATATACGTCTATTTCCACCTTTTCACCTGAAAGGGGAATTTCTCCCTTTACCGCATGTTCCCCTGGTTCTGCCCTGAAAGTAGCGGCGTAGCTGCCGTTTACAAACACATCCATCCCTGCACTTCCGGTCAGGGGCATATGAGACATCATAAAATCCGGTTCCAGTAATTCCATACACAAACCGAGAATATTTGTATCTGACTGAAAACGCAGGACAGCTCCGCTGGTGTGATGGGCAAGTGCTGTGAGCTCCGGCCTGTTTATTTCTTCCAGCACATAATCGGGAAGACGCTGCCAGGTATTCGGCAGCACTCCCTCAATCTCTGCCTCGGTATCTGTTATCTTCAGGTAGGTTAATGATGCTTCTGACTGCACCTGTTTAAAATTGCTGTCCAAATCTTCTATCTTCAATAATTTCTCCTCCTGCTTTATCCTTTAAATAATGAATAATGCTTTCTTTTTCAAATGCATTTGCTATAATACTAGTATAGGCGCAAAATAATGTCAATCTTACAAAGGAGGTCTGTTATGCAGGAAATTTATGATTTTCTAAAGAAATGCGGGACTTATTATCTGGCGACCACAGAGGGCGGCCAGCCAAGGGTTCGTCCTTTTGGAACTGTGGACATATTTGAAGGCAGACTTTACATCCAGACTGGTAAAGTAAAAGATGTCTCCAAACAAATGCTTGCAAATCCCCAAATTGAAATCTGCGCATTTGACGGCGGACACTGGCTGCGCATCACAGCTACTGCGGTACCGGATGACAGAGTGGAAGCACAAAAACATATGCTGGACGGTTACCCTGACTTACAGGCCATGTATAAGCCAGGCGACGGAAATACACAGGTGTTCTATCTGAAAGATGCTGTGGCTACGTTTGCCTCGTTTACGGATGCGCCAAGGGTGATCCATTTCTAAGATGGTTATCCGCATTTTTGTATTATTCAGATTGGAGGACTGCAGATGGGGAATCTGCGGTCCTTTGTCCAGGAAACTGCAGGGGTAACTGTTCTGTAACGGCTCAGAAAGCCCGGGCAAAATGTGCGGTTTTTCCCTTAAATACTATGTGAATAAAAAAAATTAAACTTTTTTTCTATTTTTTCTTGCATTTTCCAAAAATTCTGTTATAATTAATAATCGTTACGGGGTATGGCGTAGCTTGGTAGCGCGCACGGCTGGGGGCCGTGAGGTCGCAGGTTCAAATCCTGTTGCCCCGATTAAAATGTGAATGCTGGAGGTCGCAGTTATGCGGTCATCCAGCATTTTTTGTGCTCTACCTGTTTCTTTAAAGTTGCCTGATGGCGCCTATCATAAATGTACGAAAAGTACAAAGAAGAAATCAGGAGGTGCAGCAATGAAACTGTCCATGTGGATACTGGCCGACTGGCATATAATCCCCAGATTAAGGTTAAAGATGGCAGACGTACCCTGAGAAATGTCCGCCTGCTCTCAGAAAATGTGAGAATGGAATCTATGGATGTCTATATGGGAGCCATGAAAAATTTTGTGGACGGAAACAGCAGTCAGGTCATCTGTGTCCAGGGGCGTGACATGATACTTTTAGATACTGAGGACACGGAACAGATGCTCCAGACAAAAACTTACTGCGGAACAAGTCCTGATTTCACAGATATACTGAGCCTTCAGGAATATTTCAAAATGGCTGAAATATCTGCTGCCTATGGCGATAAAACCCCCGGCTGCATCAATACCTTTGAATCCTGTGCTGTCTCCTATGCAATAGAACTGATACGGAATCATGCCCATGTAACCATTTCCCATCCCGCGCTATCGGTGCTGGGCAGATATGACTGCAAAAACCATACAGAACTCAAAAAAACCCTGAAAGAATATCTGAACTGTGAACGCAATTATGTAAAAACCGCAGCCCGTCTTTATATCCACAGAAATTCCCTTCTATACAGGCTGAAACGAATCGAAGAACTGACAGGCATTGACCTGGACAATGAGGAGATCCGTCTGCACCTGATGCTCTCCTACCGGTTTGAGTAGAGCGTACAGCGGTCCTGAAGGTATTTTGATTTAACACCTTACAGTGGTTCCTGCATAATAATAAACCAGAGGTGATAAATATGAATTCCTGTGAACTTGTAGCTTTTGTATCTTCCGTAGCCTGTGCTCTTTCCAGCAACTGCACGGAGGACGAATTAGCTATTATGGCTGCTGTTTTTTCTCAGCTTGGCGATACACTGGACACAATCCTTGTCCACAAAGAAATCTGCTGCAGTGATAAAATAAAGAAAACGGATTAGCGCTCAAACAGTTCTCATAAGTGGTTAAAAAACTGCATAGTATTAAGTAATTGCCGGTATATGGGGTACATTACGGACATGAACAAAAATAATAGAAGCGCTTTGGTGATTTCCATTCTTCTTCCACTCGCTATTGGCTCTTTGTCCACACTGATCAGTGGAAACAGGTCTATGTATTTTTTGATAAATAAGCCCGCACTAAGTCCTCCGGCTTTTATTTTTCCTATTGTATGGACAATACTTTATATTTTGATGGGCATATCTTCCTATATCGTTTATGAATCAAATTCATCGGGTAAATCCAGTGCCCTTAAAACATATGCCATACAATTGCTTTTTAACTTCTTCTGGAGCATCATTTTCTTTGGCTTATCGCAATACTTCTTTGCATTTTTATGGCTGCTGGTGTTGATCATACTTATTGCTGTTATGATTTATCAGTTCTATAAGATCAGCCCTGCTGCTGCCTATTTACAAATCCCTTATTTTGTCTGGTGTATATTTGCGGCATATCTAAATTTTATGATATATATTATGAATAAATCAGCGGGGTGATCACGATGCAGACAATCACTACAAATACCTTAACCGATACCATGTACTATAAAGAGATACCGGTATTCACATATAAGATCAATTATCCTTCCTTTACCACAACATGCAGTGATGATGCCAGTGAATCCATAAACCAACATTATGCCCAGCTGGCACAGAACACCGAAGAATACGGCAGGAAAGTACTCTACACACAGGCAGCAGCAGACGCAGAATACCCCCAAAGCCCCCGGCCATTTCCCATTTACACTCTCGATGTTGTTTATCAGATCACTTATAATGCAGGATGCATCGTCAGTTTATATATGGATACATATACCTATGCGGGCGGAGCGCACGGCCAAACAATACGCACTTCCGACACCTGGGACTTTAACACGGGAAATTCATTACGTCTTACAGACTTCTATTCTCTTACCCCCGTCTCCTTGTATCAGCTTCAAAAATCTATGGAGGAACAGGTCACAGAAAGACTAAAAGCAAATCCAGGTATATATTTTGAAGATTATAGAGCGCTTCTGCAAGATACCTTTAACGTGAATAGTTTTTATATACAGCCAGGAATGATGGTCATCTATTATCAGCAGTATGATATAGCGCCTTATTCTACGGGATTGCCCGAATTTTATATTCCGGTTAACTTTTAACTACTAACGAATAACTTATCTGGCTTCTCCCCCGTAACCGGATGATTTACTGGCAGTACGCAGCTGCTAAAGGATAATGTGCGACAATAGTGACAATAATTACTGCCATTCAATTTTCTTCAGACGCAGGAATAATCCTATGATTTCCCCGGTAGTCTGAGTATAACAATAGGGTAGTTGAGAAATTTCTCAACTACCCTATCTCTAATCTGTTCTAATATAAAGAACCATTAACACTGCAAGAAAGATTAACAGTCTCATTTACTCTTTCAACAACTGCATTACCAAAATAATGTGTCCCTGTCGCTTTGGCTGTTGCAATATTACCGCTATAGCTTGAAGAACGATTAGAAATCCCCCAATAACTACTATAAGAATCTGCAGATACAGAAGCACCTGTACACCTCACACTACTGCCTGTGTATGTAAACGATCCTGTTACTTTTACATACCATAAAGCAACATCATCGCTATTATAATATGTTGATGTTTTTGAACCTGATTTTGAATTACTAGCGTATGATACAATTGGAGATTCAGAAATGACGGTTTCTATATAATCACCATTTTCTAAATACTGTCTTTCCATGTTAACAGTATCCACAGGTGCTGCGGAAACCAAAAGTGCTTGCGAACAAAGCAACATTACACCTAGCATAATTCCTAAAACCTTTTTAATTTTACTCATAAATATTTTCCTCCTCGACAAAAATTATTTTTTTGTTAATTGTAGCGTTTGTACTCTCTTTATATATCCTATAATAAAACAAGCCCCAGATAAGACAACTGCAAATGCAAGCAACTATTATTCCAACTTTCATCCATCCCCTGAAATGCTTTTTATTAATACAAGATATAAGATAATCTTCATCTTTTGATCCAACATACTCGCAAAAGGTCTCTTCTGGTGATCCAAACTCTTCAATCAATCCCTCGTATGTACATCCCGGATGTTCTTTAACGTATTGAAACAAATTAAACCTAAAATCCTTCAAAAATTTTCCGTCCATATAATCAATATTCAAAAATAATTCTCGTAGTATTTTATAGTACTTCTGCGCACAATTCTTCCTTTGTAATGAGGCCATATTAAATAATATCCCTTTGCTCCAATTTTTCTTCACCTGCATAGGCCAAAACAACCTTTACCGCCTCTGCAAATTCAGCATAATCTATCATCAATCTGTCTAGTTCTTCCTTACCCGCATCCTCTAAATGATAATATATGCGTTCCGGACGGTCTCCCACCCTGCGTCTGTAGTCGGATACACATCCTTTCTTTTCTAATTTATTAAGCGCAGTATACATAGACCCTTCAGCCACTACTATCACTCCATCAGATAACTTCTTCATAGTCTGGGAAATCTGGTAACCATAGCAATCTCCTTCAGATATGATTTTAAGAAGCAATAACTCCATTACACCTTTTCTAAAGTTGTCACTGTTTCCCATTAAATCACCCTCTCTCTATATTATTATGGCAAAATATACGTTTCTTACTTCTTGTCACTCTCCTTTCGCTCTCTTTATATCCCTCTTAATGTTAAATAAAACCACTTTAACCTATATATAATAAAACTCTTATCTTTTTACCTCTGGATCCCTGTTCTGATAGCTAGTGCCTTTATCCCCTGCCTTTCACTGAGCATGTATGTTATCTAAACACAATTTTATAAAATGATCGTAGTATAACAGATTACAATTATTTCGTTTTTGTAATAGCTCACTTTTTATGTAATAATATTAACACCATATTCCACATTATTCAAGTATTTTTGTTAGTATTTTACATTTTTTGCAATTTCTTATCTGCTTATCAAACATTGTAAAATGCATATTCATCATGACTATTTCCATTCTATCTCCATTCTGACTTTTTATCTTAGGATTTCAACTGTTTCCACCTCAGTCCCCCCGGCTTCTTAATCTAATTGATATAATCTCATTACAACAGATAGCAATTATAGTAACTGTTACGCAACAACAAGCGATATAACAGCAAGTTTTTGCAAATAATTGTTTTGCTTATCTACAAATATATACTCATGCCCCTATTCACTGCTTGTCTAAAACTTCATAATTACAGCCATTCCTTATCCGGGTGCGGCTCATCTCCTGATACAAGCATCCCCCGCCCAATGTCGATATTTCTGACTGATGGAAGCAGGAAAATAACACATTATACTGACACATGAATAACCAGTTTATACAGATTTATCTTTCCCAGCAGCATTGTTCTTGAGCATCCAATAGGCTACAAAATCAAAAAACTGACCATTACTCGGGCAAATCTCCAATTCTTTTCCTGCAATCTCTTCCATAAATGCCCGGTTATTTTCCCAGCACTTTTCAATTACAGTCCGTATGTTTCTCTCTACCCTCTTATACGGGATACCATGCCGCTGGGCAAGTACCGGATAGATGTCTTTCGTTATCTTAAGACAGCATCCGTAATTCTCTTTGGCAATCTGGATTGCCTCTGGCAAAAGATAATATCCCTTGTATCGGGATGTAATATTAAATTTTCTAATGAGCTCAATTTCTGTGTTCATAAAGCCCCTCCTCTTTCGTGTTATAATTCATTATCATAAAACATTTATGAGGATTTGTAATGATTTCTACAAAATACTACAAATTATCATTTTATTTACTTATATTCGCCTTATTGTTCTATAATTTATAACAGCACAAAGAAGCGCTCAGTTTTTGGGCGCCAAAAAACATTCATACCATTAAATTACAATTCTAAGTTGAGGTTTTATATATGAGATATTATATTATGATACATTAACAGAGGTTATGAGGGATTGGTATTTGAGGTATTATGTCACATTCTACATCTTCTTGTCAATATCTATTATACGAATGAAACATATTTTTTCATATACAGTCAATATATTGATATTACCAATCCCATATACTGGATAAAGTCAATTACCTATAACTCTATCTTTATAAGCTAATTCCATTCCGAGACCAAATCAGTATTAAAATGCTTGATATAAAACAGTAAAATATCCTGATGCGTTTCCGCAATAGTCAGATCAGACAACTCATTCCTTCCAAAAAAGCGCAGTTCTCTGGACTCTTCACTGCATTTCAACTCCTTTAAATCCTTTACGAAAACCTCATATACCGCTGTGATAATACGCACAATATTTCCGTCAGGGTAAGCTGCTATTCTGTAGGGATAGGAAAATATGTCCAGTAGTTTTAAACCTTCCGCGATCAGGCCCGTCTCTTCTCTGACTTCTCTTTGCACACACTCTTCCAGTGATTCTTCCATCTTCAATCCGCCGCCGATGAAAGCCCATCTTTCAGAATCTGCCCGGCGTTCCAGAAGCACCTTTTCGCTATTTCTTATAATACCTACTGCCCCCATATGTATGGGCCGATTAGGTTTTGGAGCATCCGGAGAATTATAAAATTTTGTCTGTTTTTATATTCATGATTCCTTTCCCCTGCAGCGTTTGGATGTGTCTGTCAGCTGCCCGTAAACGCACTCCTGAGATTTATCTCACTCATAAGATCCCATACCTGATACATCTATAAATCCTGTCTCTTATACACATCTCCGAGC
>ENA-UAPG01000204-UAPG01000204.1-human-gut-metagenome-genome-assembly--contig:-NODE-204-length-18390-cov-4.848050_pt1 | contig 18390 bp, 19 predicted proteins | sample MGYA00243478_ERZ654573 | MGnify/ENA primary metagenome ERZ654573 (study PRJEB26926, sample SAMN06164711) | human gut metagenome | biome: ENVO:00009003; feature: ENVO:2100002; material: ENVO:00002003... | reverse complement strand
GCTATGTGCGGCAGATCATCAACCTGACCCAGACGACCTCCGGCAGCTACCTGCTGATGTCGAGCCTTGATATTTCCCGCCGCAACTTGGCGCTGCGCGGGCGGCAGGTGTTCCACCAAGTCGCCGACATGGCCGAGTACGCCCGTGAGGAGATCAACGCCGTGGGCGGGTACTACGCCTTTGGCAAGGAGCTTTGCAACGGCAACTCCGTTTTTGATTTTGATACGACAAAACTCAGCGTGCACACGCTGGATATCGGCCTGGCGGGCATCGAGGTCTACGACATCCTGCGGGACGAGTACGACATTCAGATCGAGTTCGGCGATATCGGCAACATCCTTGCCTATCTTTCCATCGGTGACCGCCCGCAGGAGGTCGAGCGTCTTGTCAGTGCGCTGGCTGAAATCAAGCGCCGCTACCACACTGACGGCGCGGGCCTTTTGAGCCAAGAATACATCGACCCCGAGGTCGCCGCCAGCCCGCAGGAAGCATTTTACGCCCCCAAAAAGAGCCTGCCCCTGCGCGAGACCGAGGGTATGGTCTGCAGCGAGTTCGTTATGTGCTACCCGCCCGGCATTCCGATTCTGGCACCGGGGGAGCGCATCACCGCCGAAATTTTGGATTATATCGAGTACGCCAAGGCCAAGGGCTGCAGCATGACCGGGCCGGAAGACCCCGACATTCTGCGCCTGAACGTGCTGGCCTGATAGGGAGGTTTTACAATGGAAATGTGGTTTTCGGAATTTCACACCCCCGATGTCAAGCACAGCATCCGGGTCAACCGCCAGCTTTACTCCAAGCAGAGCGATTATCAACGCATCGATATTTTTGAGACGCCGGAGTTTGGCCGCGTGCTGACGCTGGACGGTAACGTCATGCTGACCGAGCGCGACGAGTTCATCTACGACGAGATGATCACCCATGTGCCGATGTCGGTGCACAAAAACGCCAAGGACATTCTTGTCATCGGCGCGGGTGACGGCGGCGTGGTGCGGGAGCTGACCCGCTATGACCGCGTCGAGAGCATCGACCTTGTCGAAATGGACCCCCAGGTCATCGAGGCCTGCCGTGCCTATCTGCCCGGCAACGCCTGCCGCATGGATGACCGCCGCGTACATATCTACTACGAGAACGCGCTGAAATTCATCCGCAAGTGCGAGGACGAGTACGACTTGATTATCGTGGATTCCTCCGACCCGTTCGGCCCATCGGAGGGGCTGTTCACCCGCGAATTTTACGGCAGCTGCTATAACGCTCTGCGGGCGGACGGCATCATGGTCAACCAGCAGGGCAGCCCATTCTATGCCGAGGATGCCACCGCCATGCAGCGCAGCCACCAGCGCATTGCCAGCACCTTTCCCATCAGCAAGGTGTATCAGGCGCACATCCCGACGTTTGCAGCGGGGTACTGGCTGTTCGGTTTTGCCAGCAAAAAATATCATCCCATCAATGATATGGATGCCGCCGCGTGGAACGCACTGAACATGCGTACCCGCTATTACACCTCTCGGCTGCACGTCGGGGCATTTTATCTGCCCGCCTTTCTGGAAGAAATGCTGCGGGAAGTGGAGGTGCGTTAATGCTGCATCGCAATGTAGAAAATTTCATCGGCTGCGACAGCAGCTACCGCACGGCCAGCATTGTTTTATACGGTGCGCCGTTTGACTCTACCACCAGCTACCGCCCCGGCGCACGCTTTGGCCCCGCGGCCATGCGGCACGAAAGCTATGGCCTGGAAACGTACAGTCCCTATCAGGACAAGGATCTGACCGACGGCAATGTGTTTGACAGCGGAGACTTGGAGCTGTGCTTCGGCTCGTCGGAGAGCGCACTCGTGGATATTGAATCCCGTGCGGCGGAGATTTTGCGCGACGGCAAGCTGCCGCTGCTGCTGGGCGGGGAACACCTTGTCACCTTGGGCGCGGTGCGTGCGGCAGTGCGCAAGTACCCGGATTTGCACATTGTGCATTTTGACGCCCACGCCGATCTGCGGGACGATTACCTCGGCGCACAGCTCAGCCACGCCTGCGTGCTGCGCCGCTGCCACGATTTGATTGGCGACGGGCGCATCCACCAGTTCTGCATCCGCAGCGGCGATAGGGAAGAGTTTCAGTTTGCCGCACGGCACACCGATATGCACAAGTTCGACTTCACCGGGCTGGCTGAGTTGACCGACTGGCTGTGCCAGGCCGATGTGCCAGTGTATCTGACGATCGACCTGGATTGCCTGGATCCGTCGGCCTTCCCCGGCACAGGCACGCCCGAAGCGGGCGGCGTCAGCTTTTTGCAGCTTTTGCAGGCCATCCGCACCGTGACGAAGGCGAACATCGTTGGCGCGGACGTCAACGAACTGGCCCCCATGCTTGACCAGAGCGGTGTTTCCACCGCCACAGCCTGCAAGGTGTTAAGAGAGTTGCTGCTGGCGTTGGAAAAGTAAAAATCTATTATAAATTCAAACATAAAGGAGTTCCATCATGAGCAAAGTTCTTGTTATCGGCTGCGGCGGCGTGGCAAGCGTCGCCATCTCCAAGTGCTGCCAAGTCAGCGATGTTTTCACCGAACTGTGCATTGCCAGCCGCACGAAGTCCAAGTGCGACGCACTGGCTGCCAAGCTGGCCCCCAACACCAAAACCAAAATCACCACCGCCCAGGTCGATGCCGACGATGTGCAGCAGCTGTGTGACCTCATCAACAGCTATAAACCCGACCTCGTCATGAACATTGCCCTGCCGTATCAGGACCTCACCATCATGGACGCCTGCCTTGCCTGCGGCGTCAACTACATGGACACCGCCAACTACGAGCCGGAAAACACCGATGACCCGGAATGGCGCGCCATCTATGAGAAGCGCTGCAAGGAGGCCGGCTTCTCCGCCTACTTTGACTACAGCTGGCAGTGGGCCTACAAGAAAAAGTTTGAGGACGCCGGCCTGACCGCCCTGCTGGGCTGCGGCTTTGACCCGGGTGTGACCCAGGCCTACTGCGCCTACGCTGCCAAGCATGAATTCGATTCCATTGACACGATCGACATTCTGGACTGCAACGGCGGTGACCACGGCTACGCCTTTGCCACCAACTTCAACCCCGAGATCAACCTGCGCGAGGTCTCTGCCCCCGGCAGCTACATGGAGAACGGCAAGTGGGTCGAGATCCCACCCATGAGCATCAAGCGCGAGTACAACTTTGATCAGGTCGGCCAGAAGGATATGTACCTGCTGCATCACGAGGAAATTGAGTCCTTGGGTAAGAATCTGCCCGATGTCAAGCGCATCCGCTTCTTCATGACCTTCGGCCAGAGCTACCTTGACCATATGCGCTGCCTGGAGGACGTGGGTATGCTCTCCACCACGCCCATCAACTACAACGGTCAGGAAATCGTACCGATTCAGTTCCTGAAGGCGCTGCTGCCCGACCCCGCCAGCCTCGGCCCCCGCACCAAGGGCAAGACGAACATCGGCTGCATCTTCACCGGCAAAAAGGACGGCAAGGACAAGACCTACTACATCTATAACATCTGCGACCATCAGGAGTGCTACCGCGAGGTCGGCAGCCAGGCTATCAGCTACACGACCGGTGTGCCTGCCATGTGCGGCGCCCTGATGATGCTGACCGGCGAGTGGGTCAAGCCGGGCGTCTACACGGTCGAGGAGTTCAACCCCGATCCATTCCTCGATGCACTGGACAAGTACGGCCTGCCCCGCAGCGAGAACCATGACCCGGTTCTGGTGGACTGATGGCACTGTACGATGCACGGCCGCCGTTTGCGGCCATCGGCGGCACAATGCCGCCCGAATTTTCCGCCCCGCCCACGCCTTGCTACCTGCTGGACGAAGCCGCCCTGACCCGTAACGCGGAGATTCTGGGCAGTCTTTCCCGGCGCACCGGGTGCAGGGTACTGTTGGCGCAAAAGGCGTTCAGCAACTACGATTTGTATCCACTGTTGGCACCGCACCTGGCGGGCACCGAGGCCAGCGGCCTGTTTGAGGCGCGGTTGGGCGCCGAGGAAATGCCCGGCAAGGAAGTCCATGCGTTCTGCGCGGCCTACCGTGCGGATGAGATGAACGAGTTGCTGCGGTACGCCGACCATATCGTGTTCAACTCACCGGCACAGCTGGCAAGGTTCGGCCCTGCGGCCAAGGCGGCAGGGAAGAGCGTCGGCCTGCGCATCAACCCCGAGTGCTCGACCCAGGACGGCCACGCGATTTACGACCCCTGCGCCCCCGGCAGCCGCCTGGGCACGACCCGCGCCCAGTGGGATGCCGCGGTGGCGGCGAACCCAGCGCTGCCGCAGCTGTTGGATGGTCTGCATTTCCACACCTTATGTGAGCAGGACGCTGACGCGCTGGCCGTGACGCTGGACGCAGTAGCGGAGAAATTCGGCGATTTGCTGCCCAAAATAAAGTGGCTGAACTTTGGCGGCGGGCATCACATCACCCGCCCCGGCTACGACATGGCCACACTGGAACGCTGCATCCGTCGCGCCCAGCACGATTGGGACGTGACGGTCTATCTCGAACCCGGCGAGGCCTGCGCCCTGAACGCGGGGTATCTCTTGACCCGTGTGCTGGATGTGGTGCAAAACGGCGATACGACGATTGCAATTTTGGACGCCAGCGCCGCCTGCCATATGCCGGACGTCATCGAGATGCCCTACCGCCCGCCGTTGTTGGGGGCGGGCGAACCCGGCGAGAAGCCCTGTACCGTGCGCTTGGCCGGGCCGACCTGCCTGGCCGGGGACGTCATCGGCGATTACGGCTTTGACGCCGTACCCGAAGTGGGAGATTTGCTGGTATTCGGTGATATGGCGATTTATACGACCTGCAAGAACAACACCTTCAACGGTATGCCGCTGCCCGGCATCTATGCCCGCAAGCCTGACGGCACAGCGCGGGAAATCGTGATGTTTGGATATAACGATTTCAAATATCGGCTGGGGCAAAAAGAGAAAAAATAGAAGAAACGCGAAAGGCTTTGCCCGATTCTGTCGGGCAAAGCCTTTCGACTTTTCGGCATTGCGTACAAAATTCATAAAAATCTTTTGTGTTTTGCGCTCAATTCCGAAGGCCATTGGTGCGGTACAAATAGGTGTGTTACTGTATCCTCAATCGGCATTGGCCGAATGGAGGGAATGAAATATGCTTACCGCACGAATTGAAAAGATACGACATAATTATGTAAATGCAAAGCCGCAGATTTCCTGCGAGCGTGCTACGCTCTGGACGGAATCCTACAAAAAGAGTGAGGGAAAGCCTGTCTGTATCCGCAGCGCACAGGCGTTTTATGACTGCTGCGCCGGGCTGGGGGTGCATATTTTTGAGGGGGAGCTCATCGTCGGGGCCATCGGCGAATACCGCAAGTGCGGTATCCTGACGCCAGAATTTTCGTGGCAATGGGTCGACCGAGAGATGAACCACTTTGCCACCCGCCCGCAGGACCCGTATATCATGACGGACGACCAGCGCCGTTTTGTGCGGGAAAAAATCTTCCCTTACTGAAAAGGCAAGTCGCTGGAAGAAGCATTCCTTGCGCGGCTGCCTGCTGAACCCCGGCCGGTTTGATCAGTACATGGATCCCTATCCTATAAGTAACGAACAACTGCCCGCGCGTAAAACACAGATGTACGCACTACAATTAACAATCTTCTGCCAGATACAGAGAAAACTTTGCAATCTTCGGCCAAAAAGCCCTATACACAATGATTTTGAAGGAACTACCAAAATAGACTTGCGTTTTTTGAGCAGTCTGCTATAATAACAGCATCATCACAGAACACGAATGGGACAAAGGGGTCGCGGACTTGCAAAAGCCGCGGCCCTTTTCGTATTCGCACAAAGGCGTGCAGCACCGGATTTGCGGTGCCGTGCGCCTTTTGTTTTGGGTGAAAGAGGGACTATTGTAAAATGGCAAACATCCAGAAAGAGGGGGCACACCATGAAAAAGCGTAATCGAGTTCTTGCACTTACCGTTGCAGCCGCTATGTCCGCGAGCCTACTGGCAGGCTGCGGGTCCAGTGCCCAGCAGGGCGGGGCCGCATCCAGTGAGACAACCACCGGCACTGCTGTTGCGGCATCCGACGGCGGCGAGGATAATATCATTCGCGTTGGTGTTGTCTGCTCGATGACCGGCGGCTCCGCCATCTACGGTGAGGGCGCTCAGAATGCCATTGATATGGCTGTCGAGGAAATCAACGCCGGGGACTCCGGCTACAAGATCGAAATCGTCAACGGCGGCAAGGTCGCAGACGATGCCAAGGACGCCAAGCAGGCCATGAACGCCTACAACAAGGTCATGGCGGATTCGCCGGAGGCCATCGTCGGCAGTTTCTTCTCTTCGGTCACACTGCCCATGGCAGAGCAGGCCTCCAAGGACGGTATGCTGCTGCTGGCGACCGGTGCAACCAACGCCGATGTCACCCTGAAGGGCTCTACGATCTTCCGCAACTGCTTCATTGATCCGTATCAGGGCAAGATGGCAGCTCTGTTCGCCAAGGACAAGGGCTTTACCAAGGCCGCGGTCATCTACGCCAAGGACGATGACTACTCCAACGGTCTGAAGGATGCCTTTATTGAAAACTGCGAGGCCAACGGTATCGAGGTTGCCTACACCGGTGAGTGCATGACCACCGACACCGATTATTCCTCGCAGGCAGCGCAGGCCGTGGCCAGTGGTGCAGAGCTTTTGTATTATCCCTGCTTCCTCGACACCGTTCCGCTGCTGGTTGGTGCAGCCCGCAATGCAGGCTTTACCGGTGCTATCATGGGTGGTGACGGCTGGGATGGCTCCGACACGACCGGCCTTTCCGCACAGTTTGAGGATTGCTACTTTACGAACCACTACTCCAGCGAAGATACAGCCCCGGCTGTCCAGAACTTCGTGCAGAAGTACACGGAAAAGTACGGCACCGAAAGCCTGAACGCCTGCGCAGCCCTGTATTATGACGCTATGTACATGCTGGTGCAGGCCGCCGAGAATGCAGGCGGCACTGATACGGCCAGCCTTGTCAAGGGCATGACCGGCATGAGCTTCACCGGTGTCGGTGGCGACATCACGCTGGACGAGAACGGCGACGCTATCAAGAGCATTGCCATCAACACCTATGTGGACGGCGCAGTCAAGTGGACGGAAACGCTCGGCTCTGACGGCAAGGTCGTTTCCAAGGCTGAATAAAAAGTAAAGTCCAAAGACGGATGGGAGATGTACACGGTGGTGCTGCAACCCGCAAGGAACGCCTGCCGTGTACATTTCTTTTTTGAAACACCGTAGGAAAGGGGAATGGACCACAAATGAGCTTCTCATTGTTTTTCCAAAGCCTGATCAATGGATTGAACCAGGGCGCGATTTACGCACTGATTGCCCTTGGCTACACAATGGTCTATGGCATCATCCGTATGATCAACTTCGCGCATGGTGATTTTATCATGATTGGCGCATACACGCTGTTCTACACGATTCCGCTGATGGTCAACGCCGGTATGCCGGCCTGGCTGGCGGTCATTGTCGCCATCGCTGTCTGCGCGGTCGTGGGCGTGCTGGTGGAAACGTTCGCCTACCGCCCCGTGCGCAAGGCCGGGCCGATGTCGGCACTGATCACGGCGCTGGCAATGAGCATCTTCCTTGAGAACCTGGCCATGGTGCTGTTCGGTGCCAAGCCGCACAATGTGCAGGCTATCTTCAGCCTGCCGACCGTCACCGTGGGCGGTGTGGCGCTGCCGCTGAATGTGCTGCTGACCATTGCTATCGGGCTGGGCATGATGATTGCTTTGCAGCTCTTTGTCAAGAAAACAAAACTCGGCAAGGCGATGCGTGCTGTGCCGCAGGACAAGGATGCGTCCACTTTGGTGGGCATCAATGTCAACAAAATCATCACGACGACCTTTGCCATCGGCTCCGGTCTGGCTGCCGTGGCCGCGATGATGTACTGTGCAACCTACCCCCGTGTTACGAATGACATGGGCTCGATGATGGGCATGAAGGCGTTTATCGCTGCTGTGCTCGGCGGCATCGGCATCATCCCCGGCGCGATGCTGGGCGGTATTCTGATTGGTCTTATCGAAATCTTCGTCAAGCTGTTTGCCCCCGGCTGGTACGAGGCCGTGACCTACGGCACCCTGATCGTGATTCTGCTGGTCAAGCCTTCCGGTATTCTGGGCAAGAATGTCGGCGAAAAAGTGTAAGGGAGCGTGAACAAGATGACGAAACGACGGCTGGCCTCCTATGGGCTGAATCTGGTCGGTGTCACGCTGCTGTATGCGGCCATTACGCTGACCTTTACCTTCAATGCTTTTGGCAAAAGCACGACCTACATCCAGGGCATTTGTACCACCGCCTGCTATACCATCATCATGGTCACATCGTTGAACCTGGTCGTTGGCTTTATGGGTGAGTTTTCCATGGGCCACGCGGGCTTTGTCTCGGTGGGCGCATATGTCTCCGCCATCGTCTCCGGCGCACTGGCCGGGCATGGGCTTTCTGATTTAGGGCTGCTGCTTGTCGCCATTCTGGCGGGCGGCCTGGCTGCGGGGCTTATGGGCGTTGCGGTCGGCATCCCGGCGCTGCGGCTGCGGGGCGACTATCTGGCTATTGTCACCATGGCCTTTGCCGAAATCATCCGCGTGTGTTTCTGCAACTTTTCCATCACCGGGGGCGGCAAGACGATGAGCGGTATCCTCAAACTTTCGACGTTTGACCGCGCGTTCTGGATCATGGTCGTCTGCGTGACGATCATGTTCCTGTTTGTGCGCAGCCGCTTCGGCCGCACGGTGCAGGCTATCCGCGAGGATTACATCGCGGCGGCGGCCTCCGGCATCAACGTGACCTATTACAAGGTGCTGACCTTTGCCATCTCGGCGTTCTTTGCGGGCATCGGCGGCGGCGTTTACGCCCACTATATGACCGCCATGATTCCCACCAACTTCAACTTCAACTATTCTGCCGAGCTGCTTTCCGAGGTCATTATCGGCGGAACCGGCTCGCTGACCGGCTCCATCATCGGCGCGGCGTTCCTGTCCAGCCTGCCGGAGTTGATGCGCGACTTCTCCACCTACCGTATGCTGGCCTACTCGGTCGTGCTGGTGCTGGTCATGCTGTTCCGCCCGGGCGGCATCTTCGGCCGGTGGGAGTTCAGCCTGACCCGCCTGCTGGGCCGCTTGGCCCATCCCAAGGCGAAAGCCAAGAAAGGAGCGTGAGCGATATGGCGGTACCCGTATTGAAAGCCCAACATCTGGGTATCCAGTTCGGCGGCCTGAAAGCCGTGGATGACTTCAACATGGAGATCGGCGAGTCCGAACTGGTCGGCCTCATCGGCCCCAACGGCGCAGGCAAGACAACGGTCTTTAACCTGATTACCGGCGTTTACAAGCCGACCGAGGGCTCGTTCTATCTCTGCGGTGAGCGGATGAACGGAAAAAAGACGCATCAAATCGTCCACGCGGGCATTGCCCGGACGTTCCAGAACATCCGCCTGTTCAAAAAAATGTCGGTCATAGAGAACGTCAAGACCGCTATGCAGGCCCACACTACCTACGGTATGGCGGATGCCATCTTCCGCACCAAGAAATACTGGCAGCAGGAGGCAGAAATCACCGCCCGCGCCAAAGAACTGCTAGAAGTTGTTCACCTTTCCGGCAAGGAGGACTTGGAGGCCGACAACCTGCCCTACGGTGAGCAGCGCCGCCTGGAAATTGCCCGCGCGCTGGCCACTGACATGAAGCTGCTGCTCCTTGACGAACCGGCGGCGGGTATGAACCCCACCGAGACCGAGGAACTGCTGGAAATCATCAACTATATCCGCAATGAATTTAAAGTGTCCGTCCTGCTCATCGAGCACGATATGAGCCTTGTCATGAAGATCTGCGAGCGTATCCAGGTGTTGGATTTCGGTACGACGATCGCCTCCGGTACGCCGGAGCAGATTGCCAACGACCCGCACGTCATCGAGGCGTATCTGGGCAAGGACGAAGCGAAGGAGGCCGCCGATGCTTGAGATCAAGGACCTGCACGTCAACTACGGCGCAGTTCATGCGCTGAACGGGGTGTCCATGACGGTGAAGGACGGCGAGATCGTTTCCCTGATTGGCGCAAACGGCGCGGGCAAAACCACGACCCTGCGCACGATTACCGGGCTGGAAAAAGCGGCTGGCGGCTCCATCACCTTTGACGGGCACGACCTGCGCAAAACCGAGCCCAGCAAAATTATTACGTTGAAATTGGCGCATGTGCCGGAAGGGCGGCACATTTTTCCCCAGATGACGGTGGAAGAAAATCTTGAGATGGGGGCGTTCACCGACCCAACCGACATGGCGAAAACGATGGCCGACGTCTACGAGCGGTTCCCCCGCTTAAAAGAGCGCAAACGCCAGCTGGCGGGTACGCTCTCCGGCGGCGAGCAGCAGATGCTGGCCGTTGGCCGCGCCCTGATGGGCAGACCCAAGATGATTTTGATGGATGAGCCGTCGATGGGCCTGTCTCCGTTGCTGGTCAAGGAGATTTTTGCCATTATTCGGGAAGTCAACAAGCAGGGCATTACGATTTTGCTGGTGGAACAGAATGCGAAAATGGCGTTGGCAATCTCTGACCGCGCCTATGTGCTGGAAACCGGCACGATTACAATTGAGGGTGACGCCAAGGAATTGCTGAACGACGCCCGCGTGAAGAAAGCCTATCTGGGGCAGTAAGGGGGCCACTATGTATCCGAACTATCCCTACTTCGCCGTGGCCATCACCCGCACCTGCGGGTCGGGCGGCGGCAGTTACATCGGCAAAAAGCTGGCACAGGATTTTGACATCGACCTGTACGACCGGAAACTGTTGCGTCTGGCAGCCGAGGACAGCGGCATCAACGAGAAAATTTTTGCCGCCGCCGATGAGAATACCAAGAAAACACTGCTCTACCGCGTATCGCAGCATGTCTACGACGGCAGCTTCATCCCGCCGGAGAGCGGCAACTTCATCAGCGACCAGAACCTCTTCAACTATCAGGCCAAGGTCCTGCGGGAATTGCTGGACGAGGAAAGCTATGTCTGCGTAGGCCGCGCGGCGGACTTTGTGCTGAAAGATAAGCCCAATGTGCTGACTGTCTACATCGATGCCCCTTATGAGGATCGCATCGAGCGGGAGATGAAGCGCCAGGGCATCGGCCGCAGCCAGGCGATGCACTACATTGATAAGCTGGACCACTACCGGGAGAGCTATTATAAGTACCACACCGGCCGCCAGTGGAAGAGGGTCGAAAACTATGACCTCTGCCTGGACAGCGCCGCCATTGGCCTGGACAACTGTGTCGAGGTCATCAAGCGGCTCATCGAATTAAAATTCGGGGTAAAGTGCCCGCGATAAACAACAAAATCAGGGAGGAAAGAACGATGGAAGCACTTGCATACTATGACGGTAAAATCGGCACGCCGGAAGAATTGACGGTTCCTTTCAATGACCGGGTACACTTCTTCGGCGACGGCGTGTATGACGCGACAGTCGGTGCCAACGGCAAGGTGTATCTGATGCAGGACCACCTCGACCGCTTTTACACCAGCGCCAAGGCATTGGATATCAACATCCCGATGCCGAAAGAGGAACTGGGCAAGCTGCTGACCGACTTGCTTGCCAAAGTGGACGGAACAACGCACTTTGTCTACTGGCAGGTTACGCGCGGTGTCGAGACCCGCAACCATGTCTACGCCGAAAATCTCCCCGGCAAGCTGTGGGTATCCATACGCCAGAACCACCTGAACGACCCCGATGTGCCCATCAAGCTCAACACCGAGGAAGATACGCGTTTCTATCACTGCAACATCAAAACATTGAACCTGCTGCCCAGCGTTGTGGCGGCGCAGCACGCCAAGCGTATCGGCGTGCAGGAGACTGTGCTCCACCGCGGCGATATCGTGACTGAGTGTGCCCACTCCAACGTGTCCATCCTCAAGGATGGCGTATTTTATTCGCACCCCAACGATGAATTTATCCTGCGCGGCATCGCCAAGACCCACATGATCCAGGCCTGCTACCGCCTTGGCATCACGGTCATGGAAAAGTGCTTCACGCTGGACGATCTGATGAACGCCGAAGAGATCATCGTGACATCGTCCTCCAACTTCTGCCTGCATGCCTGTGAGGTGGACGGAAAGCCCGCGGGCGGCAAAGACCCGGCCACTCTCAAGGCCATCCAGGATGAGGTGCTGCGCGAATACTACGCCTACACCGGCAAAACGACCGTCGTGGACTGAACAGGGGGTGTGCAAGATGACCCGCGATGAACTGGAAAAACGCAACGTGGGCGAAAACCTCGATGCTTTGATGAATCTGGATCCGCGCGGCTACGGAGTCTGCCGTATTCTCTACGCGGGCAGCCGCGCCTACACCGGTGAGCCGCTGACGATGCACGCGGCGCAGGTGCTGTGCGATACAGTAAAAGGGAACGACCTTGTGTACATTATCACCGGGTTTGTGCTGCTGCCGCATAAAGTGCCCGAGATGGACGGCACAGTCAGTGCCATGCTGCTGGCCCGGGCGCTGGTGATGGCCTTCGGTGCGAAACCAGTCATCGTCTGCCCGGACGACAGCGTGCAGGCCATTGAAAAGTGTGCCGCCGTCGTGGGGCTGCATATCTACGAGGATTTAGACACTGTGCAGGCCTTGCCGTTGAGCATGGGCGTTGTCGCCTTTACGAAGAACATCACCTTCGCCCCGGCCCAGGCCACCGAGCTGGCTGCCCGCAAGCCTGCGGCGGTCGTCTCGGTGGAAGCCTGCGGCGCGAATGCGGTGGGCGTCTGCCACAATGCCGTTGGTCTGGATGTGACCGCCCTGCAGGCCCGCAGCGATGTGTTGTGGGATACCCTGCGTGCCAACGGCGTGCCGAACATCGCCATCGGCGACCTGGGCAATGAGATCGGCATGGGCACGATTGCCGAGCATATCAAAAAGTACGTGCCATTCACAGCGGAGGGCGAGTGCCAATGCGGCTGCGGCGGTGGCATTTTGAGTGCCACCAAGGCCGACAACATCATCACGGCGACCTGCTCCGACTGGGGCTGTTACGGCCTGATGGCGGCGCTGGCGTATCTCAAGAAAGATATGGAGATTCTCCACCATGAGGAGATGGAATCCGAGGTCATGCGGGTGGCGGCACGCAATGGGTTTATCGATATGACCGGCTCACTGCTGCCGGGCATCGATGGCTTCAGCACCCGGATGAATGTGGGCATCGTCAGCCTGATGCGCCAGTGTACGGCCTACGCGGTGCGGTACTCCCACAAATCGGATCACTGGTTCGGCCCGGTGCTGGCAAAGCATTTCTTTGACTGACTATATAATATGGAAGGAGGCGGCGGCCATGCTGTCGTTTCAGCTGCATCCGGTGGGGGACTGCGCCCTGCTGGCAGAGTTTGCACAGCGCATTGCGCCGGACATCGGCGCGGCGGTGGCGGCACTGAGCAGCCGTGTGCTGGCCGCAAAGCTCCCCGGCGTGGTGGAAACAGTACCCGCCTTTGCCTCACTGCTCATCACGTATGACCCACTTGTAACGGAATACGATACCATAGCCGACGCCGTGAAAAAGCTGGCTGACGCCGACGGTGCGGACACTGCGGCAGGGGAGGGGAGGCTCGTTACAATTCCTGTCTGCTATGGCGGCGATTTCGGCCCAGACCTGCCCTTTGTGGCGCAGCACGCCGGGTTGACCGAGGAAGAAGTCATTGCCCTGCACGCCGGGCGGGAATATCAGATCTATATGCTGGGCTTTCTACCGGGGTTTCCATATCTCGGCGGTCTGGATGAACGGCTGTTCACCCCGCGGCTGGGAACGCCCCGCACGGCCATCCCGGCCGGGGCGGTGGGAATCGGCGGCGAGCAGACCGGTATTTATCCCATTGCCAGCCCGGGCGGCTGGCAGCTGATTGGCCGCACGCCGCTCAAACTGTTTGACCCAGCCTCAGGTACGCTGCCTTACGCGGCGGGGGACAGGATACGCTTTACCCCCATCACGGCAGCAGAATTTGTGGCTTTGGCGGCCAAGGAGGGCACAGTATGAGCATCACAGTACTGGACCCCGTCCCCCTGACCACTGTGCAGGACGCGGGCCGGGTGGGGTATGCAGCGCAAGGCTACCGCAGCTGCGGCGCGGCAGACAGCTACGCCTACCACCTTGCCAACGCTCTGGTCGGCAATGACCCGGGCGCGGCGGTGCTGGAATCCACCCTGCGCGGCCCGGCACTGCGATTTGAGGCGGACACCGTCTTTTCGCTGACCGGGGCGGAAAGCCCTGCTGCGCTGGACGGCGTACCCGTGCCCTATTACGCGCCGCTGCTGGCGAAGGCAGGCAGTACACTGAAAATCGGCGTGGTTGCGTCTGGTTTGCGCAGTTACTTGGCTGTGGGCGGCGGCATTGCCACCCCGCCCGTGCTGGGGAGTCGCGCCACCGATGTGAAATGCGGCATCGGCGGCTTGAAAGGCCGCAAGCTGGTAAAAGGCGACACGCTCCCCACCGGGGTATGCGATACCGCCGCGCTCTGGCGGATCATTACGGCCAAACATCTGGACCGCCCGCTGCGGGACAAGGCCGTGTGCCGGGGCACCCATCCTGTGCGAGTGCAGGGGGCACAGACTTTGCCGCTGCTGCGCGCCGTACCCGGCCCGCAGGATGCCGCGTTCACCGCGCAGGGGTTACATGATTTTACCCACGGCATCTACACATTGACACCCAACTGTGACCGCATGGCCTGCAAGCTGGTGGGCCCACCGCTGGCAATGCACCATGGTGCGGACATCCTCTCCGATGGCATTGTGCCCGGTTCGGTGCAGGTCTCCGCCGACGGTCAGCCAATCGTGATGCTGGCCGACCACCAGACCACCGGCGGCTACGCCAAAATTGCAACGGTCATCTCCGCTGACCTGCCCGCGCTGGCGCAGCTGCGCCCCGGTCAGCGAGTATGCTTCACCTTTGTGACCCCCGCCCAGGCTGTACAGGCCGCCCGGCAGCAGGCCGTCTTGTGGCAGCAGGTACGGAATCGTTTGTAAAAGAAGGTGTGTTGTATGAAATACTCCGCATTTCCCCCAGCTGAGGTCCGTGCGCTGATCCGGGCAGGTAAGCTGGATGCCCCCACTACCGGCTATTGCGACGGCTATGCCCAAGGTAACCTGGTTGTGCTGCCCAAAGCGCTGGCATGGGACTTTCTGCTATTCTGCCAGCGCAACCCCAAGGCCTGCCCCCTGCTGGAAGTGGCCGATTCCGGGGAGCGCAGCTTCTCCCAATTTGCGCCGGGCAGCGATATCGCGCAGGACATCCCGCGTTACCGCATTTACCAAAATGGCAAACTAATCGAAGAAACTACCGATGTGACGCTGTATTTTGAAGAACGGGACGATTTAGTTAGCTTCCTTATTGGGTGCAGCTTCTCGTTTGAGTCGGCCCTGCTGGACGCCGACATCCCGGTGCGCCAGATCGAGGAGGGCGTCAACGTGCCGATGTACAACACCAACATTCCCTGCACGCCTGCGGGGGTGTTCAGCGGCAACATGGTCGTCAGTATGCGGCCCATCCCGTATGCGCAGGTGCCCGCGGCGGTAGCCATCACGGCGGGCATGCCCCGCGTACACGGAGCACCGGTGCAGATTGGCACACCGGAGGCTATCGGCATTACTGACCTGGACCACCCCGACTACGGCGACGCCGTGACGATACGCCCGGGCGAAACGCCTGTATTCTGGCCCTGTGGGGTCACGCCGCAGGCCGTGGTCATGCACTCAAAACCCGAGTTTTGCATCACCCACGCGCCGGGACATATGTTTGTGACCGATGTGAAAAACACGGCGCTGAAATTTTAAGAGGAGGCTTTGTAATGCCAACCATTGATTTGAACTGCGATTTGGGAGAAAGTTTCGGCGCGTACACCATCGGAATGGACGATGAAATTTTACCCTACGTGACCAGCGCGAATATTGCCTGCGGGTTTCACGCGGGCGACCCGTCCGTGATGAAAAAGAGCGTATTGCTGTGCAAAAAATACGGCGTGCAGGTGGGCGCACACCCCGGTCTGCCCGACTTGCAGGGTTTTGGCCGCCGCAAAATGGCAATCAGCCCCGCCGAAGCTGAGGCCGACGTAGTGTATCAAATTGGCGCACTGAAAGCCTTCTGCGATGCGGCGGGTGTGCCGCTGCACCACGTCAAGCCCCACGGCGCACTCTACAACATGGCTGCCAAAGACCCGGCGCTGGCGGCGGCCATCTGCCGCGCCGTGCAGGCTGCGGCCCCCGGTGCGGTGTTGCTGGCCCTGTCCGGCAGCGAAATGATCAAGGCCGCCCACACCATCGGCCTACCGGTCGCCAGCGAGGTATTTGCCGACCGCGGCTACCAGCCGGACGGAACCTTAGTGCCCCGCGGTACGCCTGGTGCGATGGTTGAGGACGAGGACACTGCCATAGTGCGGGTCTTGCAGATGGCAAAGCAGGGCACCGTACAGGCCAACGATGGCAGCACGGTAACTTTGCAGGCCGATTCCGTCTGCATCCACGGCGACGGGCCGAAAGCTCTTGCCTTCGTACAGAAAATCTCCACCGCCCTGCCCGCTGCAGGAGTGGAAGTCAGAGCGTTTACCGCGACCACCAGTGGGGCAACGTAGCCCACAACAAAATGTGGCATCACTAGCGGTGGGGACGGCCGGACTTTTGCGATTACGCGTTGCTGGTCTTTGCCATCAAGAGCTTACAAGAAAATAAAAGCAGGGCGAAGTAGGGAAATGCTCCGCCCTGCTTTTATGCGTTGTCTGTTGGATGCCACTCATCCCGGATGCCGATATCGGCACAGAGGATCTCGCCGCAGAAGGACGCGGAGCTGGGGGCTATGTGCAGGGGCTTGTAACTGTCAAATGTCACGGTCAGGTCTGCGTGGACGGCACCTTCGGCCACCTCGCCTGTGTCGGTGTTGACGCCGCTGGGCAGGTCAACTGCCAGCACAAATGCGCCGTTTTCCCGCTGGCGGTTTATCAGTGCGCAGGCGGCCAGCCCGGCCGGGCGCAGACTGCCGTGGAACCCGGTACCGTACAGGGCGTCTACCACGGCGTCAAAGGGCTGTGCCGTCAAGGCCGCAGCGTCACGGTATCACGCTCGATGAGGATGAGATCGCCTACATCGCGCTGCATCTGGGCGGTGCGCTGGAAACGCAGAAGGAACTGGCAAACCGTGTGCCTGCCGTGCTGTATTGCCCCAGCTACTACAATATGGACAGCAGCCTGGCAAGATCGCATCGGTGCAGCCATCACGGGCGAGCACTGGCTGGATTTTACCGCAACGGGTAAGGATAAGGGGCTGCATTTGCTGTGCGCGCATTTCGGTATCCCGCAGGAAAATACATACGCCTTCTGTGACAGCTACAACGATGCCCCCATGCTCCGTGCGGCGGCGCACCCCTACCTGATGAACATTGCGCCTGCCGATTTAAAGGCAGAGTTTGCCATGCAGATCGATGACGTGGCAGGTGTGCTGAAAACACTGGGACACTGAATAACGGCTTTTACGGCTTTTCTTTACAAGCGCGGCGAATCCTTCTATAATAGCGCTATACACTATGAATAGCGAGGAATTTCCATGAAGATGAAAGAAGATGAGAACCGGCGGCTCAACCGGGCGCTTGAGGATGCCGTGCAGGGCCTGCAGAAGGCCCCCACGCAGGAGCAACTTGCCCATACCCTGACCGTTGTGCGCCGCGTCATGCAGGCAGGCGGGCAGTGGATCGCCGCCGTGGAGACAACGCCCGGCGCGTCCGCAGCGCTGCGCCCCAAAATCGTGCAGACCGCCGACGGCGGGCGCTGGTGGTATGCCTTCACCTCGTTTGACGAGCAGATGAAAAGCCCCGATGCCGTGAAATCTACATTCTGGGCTGACATAAACAGCCTGTTTGACGCCGCGCTGGCTGCGGAGGAGATTCAGGGCATCATCCTGAATCCGTGGCACTGTACACTGCAGCTGGATAAAACGCTGATCCGCATCATCAAGCCATAAAAGCAGGGGAGAGGGTAAGTTCGTTCTGTTGCGATTCCAGGAGTCGGTGCTGTTGGCTCCTATCTGCTGTGGGGGCTGACCGACAAGCCGGGGGTGACGGTCAGCGTTGTGGCCGAGGGCACCTGCGCCGTGCCGGGTGTACGATCAACGGCAAAACCTACCGCCCGCAGGTACTGACCCACGCGTAAGCCCACGGCACAGACCTGCGGCGCCAGTTTTTTTGTAAGCTTTCTGGAGAAATGTTTTGCGCGGAGATTGACTTCGGAAAATTTGTCAAAAAATCTGAAAAAAGGTGTTGACATTTCCTTATGGGCGTGGTATAGTAACTAAGCTGTCTCGCGAGAGACGGCGCAGGACCTTGAAAATTGAACAAAACTGAAACTTGTGGAACCTTGAACGTGGGTT